>Ga0265299_10000793_pt1 | contig 38267 bp, 30 predicted proteins | sample AusTroGonzalo_MG_4_FD_193485 | JGI IMG/M metagenome (GOLD analysis project Ga0265299, IMG submission 193485) | Bovine rumen microbial communities from tropical cattle in Woodstock, Queensland, Australia - Gonzalo_02 | ecosystem: Host-associated > Mammals > Digestive system > Stomach > Rumen ... | reverse complement strand
CCACTGAAATCAACAACATCCAGTTCCGCAACGCCCACGCAAGCACCACCTTCAGCGAACGCGAGCAACAACTCATCGACGAAATCCTAGCCGGAAGAATCGCCCAACCCTTCACCGCCAAAGAAGCAGCCACATTCTTCAACGCAAGCCACGACACCGCCCTCCGCGAAATTCAAAGTCTTATGGACAAAGGAATTTTGCAGACGAACAACAAAGGCGGCAGAAGCAAACGGTATAGACTGAAGGATGAGCGAGAGGAAGGGTAGAAACTATTTTGGGGAACACCCCCTCCCCAAAGGCCCCCATTGCTTCATCTCGCAAATAAGACTATATTTAGTACCAAATTCAGTCCTTCAGCAAAGAAAGGGGAAACATGTCTACAATCAAAAACATCAAGCCTATTTCGTACATCAAGGCTAATGCAGCAAAAGTTTTGGACCATGTATGCGAATCACACGCCCCTTACATTGTAACGCAGAATGGAGAGGCTCGCGGAGTAATTCTCGACGTTGACACCTACCAGAAAATGCAAGATGGGCTAAAGCTTTTCAAGCTGTTTGCACAGAGCGAAGGAGAGGTTGCCCGCGATCGAGTCATCCACCAGAAAGACCTATTCGATTCTCTGGAGAGCGAACTGAATGCCAAGTAAGAAGTATCTAGTTGTATGGTCTGAATCGGCAGCATTCGATCTTAAGTCTATCGTCTCGTTCATTGCAGTGGACAACATGCAAAATGCACGCGAAACTTTCGTAAAAATCAAGAAGGAATGTCTGCTTCTTGAGCGGTTCCCTGATTTGGGCAAAATTCCTGTTGAGCTAGAGGCGTTACAGATTGGTGGCTACCGCGAATTATCTATCAATCCCTGGAGAATCTTTTACCGCAAGCAGGCAAACCAAATTGTGATTCTCGCGGTTGTCGATTCACGGCGTGACCTCGAAGATGCTCTTTGGAATCGCCTGATGCGATAAAAAAAGACGACCCCGGAACACGTCCGGGGTGACATCACAAAAGTTACGCTTTAGATCCTTCGACTTCGGCGCATACGCCTCCGCTCAGGATGACACAATTCTCGTTTACTTCTGCAAATTCAAGCTAGCATTAGCAGCACCGTACAAACTAATGCTGTAATCCTTGATGAGGTAAACCGGGATCTTGTTCAAAAGCGGGCGGATGTTCGGGTTGTAGTTCTTTTCGAACCAGGTCATGAACAAGTTATCGCGTTCGAGCCAGCGGAGGTCCTTCTGGACCGTTCCACCTGCGAGGTAGAAACCGCCGAGCGGGAGGAACAACGTGCAAACGTCGCTAGCGAAGCGGGCAAGCATCTTCACGAACATGCGCATCATTTCGGCAGCGACCGGATCGGTATCGCTTGCGCGGCTGATGTACTTCGGACGGTCATGCCAATCGGTTTCTTCAATCTTCTTGAAGGCATCGTTCTGCGGTACGCCCTTCGTGTCGCGCCACCATTCATAGAGGTGAGCAAGGCCCATGCCAGAGACGAGCGGTTCAACGCCCGGCACCATGCCAATGCGCTTTTCCATGTAGTCGCGGAAGTCCTGAGTTTCCTTGTCGAACGGAGCAAATGTGGAGTGGCCGCCTTCGGAGCAAGCCGGGATGTACTTCTGACCGTCAAATGCGAGGAAGCCAACGCCCATGCCCGTACCCGGACCAATCACGGCCTTCGTTGCAGCCTGCGGCTTCGGTTCGCTACCGTCGGTGTGCTTGAACTTGAGAATCTGTTTCGGGTCATCGACGTCGAGAGTCGGGATGCCGTAGCTAATGGCCATGAAGTCGTTAATCACGAGGGTCGGGATGCCGGTAGCGTTCGTGATGGCATCGCCGTCGACGCACCACGGGAGGTTCGTCATGACGCACTTGTTGTTGGCCACCGGGCCAGCAGCGCTAATGCAGATGTGGGACGGCTTCAAATCCGCGCGGTTTTCGAGAGCGGCCTTGAGCGTTTCGCGGATCGGGGTGTCGAGTCCTTCAATGCACTGGCTCGGGCAAACGGTTTCGAGGATGAGCGTAAACTTGCCATCCTTGTAGCCCACAAGACCAAGGTTCGTATTCGTACCACCGATATCGCCCGCCAACACAAGACGGTCAAACTTAGCATCGGGATTAAGCCATTTGATTTCCATAAAAAAACTCCATGATTTTCACGCCCTAGGAATATAGGTAATTTTCTCCCAAAAATTCTACGCAAAATCCACTAAATACGTGCTTGTAACAAAAACAACCGATTTACTCCGCTCAAAAAATATACATTAAGCCCATAAGGACCTATTTATATTGAATAGGCCCCCATTCACTTTTAACCAGCAGAGACCATGCGCGCTATTCTTGCACTCTTTTATTACATCGTCGTTTTCACCATTATGGTTGTCGCGGGTATCCCGTACACCCTCTATTGCGGTATCCGCGGACACTGGGAAAAATGCACCAATGTTTGCTATTACTCGTTCAAGTACGTCATTTTCAAGCTGTTCCGTATCAAGGTTTCCATCAAGGGCGCCGAAAACATCCCACAGGGCATAAACTACGTCATCGTAGCAAACCACCAGAGCTTTTTGGACATCAACGTGATCTGGCACTCCATCACGACAGCTTCGTTCATGGCTAAGGCAAGCCTCTGGAAGGCTCCCGTATTCGGCTGGGTCCTGAACCGCTCCGGCAACATCCCTATCCACAAGAACCCGCGCATGAACGCTGGCCTCGGCAAGATTCTCAAGAAGCGCCTCGAAAGCAACTACAACATCGTCGTGTTCCCCGAAGGCCACCGCAGCGAAGACGGGCACATGTTCAAGTTCCAAAATGGAATTTTCCGCTTGGCAAAAGAACAGCATTTTGCGATTTTACCGATTACATTTATTAACACCGGAAAGATTCTCCCGAAGGTCAAGTGGGCAGTCCATTCCGGTACCGTCGAGGTGGTCGTTCACCCGCTGATCCGTTATGAAGATTACGCCGACAAGCCGATGGCCGATCTCCGCGACGAAACTCACGATTTAATTGAATCCGCAATGCCGTACAAGCAGGCGGAACTTGCCGCAGCAAAAGAAGTGGCAACAGAAAATAAGGAGGCTTAATTATGGCTAAGGAATTACCGAGCGAAGAACAAATTATTGCAATCCTTCGTGACGAACCTATGGTAGGGAGCCAGCTCCGTAGCGCTCTCGGCCTCCCGAAAAAACAGAAGATGGCTTTTAAGCAGCTCCTCGCCGACATGATCGAGCGTGGCGTTCTCAAGCGTTCGGCCCACAAGGAATACCAGCTTGGCGATGGCGAACCTCTCGAAGAAAAGCGCGAAAAGCGCCTCAAGAAGTTTGCAGAGCAGGGTGTCGAAGACAACCGCCGTCCGGGCGCACGTAGCCGCCGTCAGACCGAAAAGGATTCCGGCACACGCGTCAAGCGCGGCATTTTGCACCAGACCGGCGAAGAAGAATGGCAGGTGACCGAACTCGACACGGGCAAGGTCTACGAGATGTGCCACCGCAGGCAGGCTCCGGGCAAGGAAGGCGAGACCATCAGCTTTACGCTGTATCCGCATCCGAAGTTCAAGCACAGCTACTTGGCCAAGGTCGACCGCTCCGCCGAAATTATGAACGTGACCTGGGACGAAGTCAAGAAGCAGTTCATGGAAGAGAGCAACCTCCCCAAGGACTTCAGCCCCGCTATCAAGAAGTATGTCGAGTCCATCTCGGATCCGACAGAAAAGGACTTCAAGGGCCGTGTGGATTACCGCAAGCTCGATATCCTTTGCATTGACCCGGAAGGCGCCATGGACCATGACGACGCCATCAGCGTAGAACGCAAAGCAGACGGTGGTTACAAGCTCGGCGTGCATATCGCCGACGTGAGCTACTACGTACCCGAAGGCAGCGAACTCGACGAAGAAGCTCTCGAAAGAAGCTACACACAGTACCTGCCGTGGACCGCAGTGCCGATGCTCCCGGAAAAGCTTTCAAGCGGCGTTTGCAGCTTGCACGAAGGCGTGGACCGTTGCGCATTTACCTGCATGATGGATCTCGACAAGAACGCAAACGTTCTCTCCTGGGACTTCCACCGCAGCGTCGTGAAGATTACGAAGGGCATTACGTACCAGCAGGCCGTGCAGATGATGGAAGCCGGCGACGACTCCATCAAGGCTCTTGCCGAAGTGACGGCTCTCCTCAAGAAGAACCGCACCAAGGAAGGCTTGCTCGAATTCCAGACGACCGAATACGGCTGCAAGTTCGACGACCTTGGCGAACCGATCAAGATTATTCCGCGCGAACATGACGAATCGAACTCCTGGGTCGAAGAGTGCATGCTCATTGCGAACAACTGCTGCGCCAAGGAACTCAAGCAGCGCAAGCTGCAAGGCATTTACCGTATCCATGAGGCTCCGGACACGAAGGACATCATGGAACTCTACTACATGTACCCGGACCTGTTCAAGGACGCTCCGGTGATGTTGCGCGATCTGGGCAAGCCGCGCAGTGGCGACACGAACCTGAACCCGACGGCATTCAAGCTGTACGAGCACTTGGTCAAGCGCGCCCAGGGCGACGAAACACTCACGAACCGCATTTTGCGCAGTATGCAGAAGGCCCACTACGACTCCAACAGCTTCGGGCACTTCGCCTTGAACTGGCAGGATTACAGCCACTTCACTTCGCCGATCCGCCGTTACGCGGACCTCTGGTGCCATCGTGAACTCGCCCGCAAGGGTAAGGAAATTACCGCCGACCGCGTGAACAGCGTGATTGAAGTTTGCGACTTGATTTCGGCAAATGAAATCAAGAACATGAAGGTGGAACGCATCGCCATCAAGGTGTGCGGCTGCTGGATTTTGAAGAACCGCATTGGCGACGACTTCGAAGCAACGGTTACGGGTATCGAAGAATGGGGCATTTACGTTTCCATCGAAGACCCGATTGCCGAAGGTCTCGTGCGTTACCGCGACATCGCCGGCGACGACTTCTACGTGTTCAATCCGGACCAGGGATTGGCATTTGGCAAGCGCAGCGGCCGCACCTTCCGCCGTGGCGACAAGGTGATGGTCCAGCTCCTCCGAGTGGACCCGTTGCGCGGTCAGGCCGACTTCAGCATTACCGAAAAGCTGAGCGCCGAACCGAAGAAGCGCCGTACCCGCGAAGATACCGAGCGCGACGTCCGCAACTACAAGGAACGCGCTGACCGTGCCGCAGCCGCCGAAGCACTCGGACTCGTAAGCCAGCCGGACGATGACGACGATTACGAACCGGAATACGTTTCTCGCGGTCGCCGTGGACGCAGGGACTTTGACGCCGACGGTCCAAACTTTGAACGCACCGGACGCGACTCCCGCGGTCACAAGGGACTCCGCAAGACCCGCAGTTCCCGTGACGGCGAAGGTTTCCACGTCGCCAGTGAGCCGCGCGAAGCTAGACGCGGACGCAAGTCGTTCGGCGACAAGTTCTCGCATGGACGTGGCGGGCGCAGCTCCCGCAGAGGAAGGTAGTTGATTGGAAGAGAAGAAGGTCGCCCTTTACGCTAGTTACCAAACCGGGGAAAACCTCCCCGGCTATGTCCGCTTTGCGCTTAAACATCTCGCCGAGACCGATTTCAAGGTCGTGCTCCTCACGAACCGCAGGACGCTTTCAAACGAAACCTACGAGTTCCTGAAGGAGAATCACATCGAGCTTTTCCTCACCGAAAACCGCGGATTCGACTTTGGCATGTGGAGGCGTTACCTGCAACTGCAGGCAAACCGCAAAGACAGCGCCGGTAACTACGTACCCGGCTTCTCGGCCAAGAACATCGACCGCCTGCTCCTCATCAACGATTCTGTCGTCTATTACCAAAACAAGTTCAAGGAATTCTTCGAACGTGCAGAACAGAGCCCCGCAGACGTCGTTTCGCTGACCTGCAACGACGAAATCGCGCCGCACCTGCAATCGTTCTTCCTGTACATGAAACCGGCCGCCTTTGGCGTGTTCTTCTTGCACATTCTCGAGACTCCAGAGCAGGCCGAATTCTACGACGTGACCCGCAAGCTCGAAGTGGGCTTGAGCGAAAAGTTCACCGAAGCCGAAGTCATCATGGAATCGCTCTACCACACGGAGCGTCCCGTATTCTTTGCCTACGACGAACTCATCCAGCAAGGCGCAGGCTTCATCAAGCGTAAGCTCCTGGAACGACGCTTTACCTACGAAGAGAAGAAGCATTTCGTGCGCCACCACGCCTACGATGCGCTCAACATGGATTATACGACGCTCGTGCTCAATGCGGGCCTAGATGACGACTTTGACGCAAGCTGGCTCCCCAAGAGCAGCGAAACGAAGGTCGAGCATATCAAGGACCTTATTTGGGAAAAGGGCTTCCAGCTGGTCGGGTTCCCCGCTAAACGGCTGATGGATAAATTCAAGAAGTAATTGGATCCTTCATCGCTTCGCGACTCAGGATGACGGTTGCGGAGGCCGGGGTGACAAGCAAAATCGACATTCGTACAATAACACAAAAAACCCGCGGTTGGCGCGGGTCTTTTACGCAAGCAACAATTTCAACAATTAGTTTTCGTTGTTGTGCATTTCGATCTGTTCACGGTCCATCGTGTGCTGAAGGTATTCCTTGAAGTCACGGTCGATGTTCACACCGTCAAAGTCGATGTCGTCGTTTTCCAACACGAACACGGCGCTCGGGTTATCGAGCCAGCCCACGATGTCCACGTCTTCCAACTTCATGGACTTGTCGCCAGCCTTCTGTGCGACGTATTCGATCTTGGCCTTCGGGACCCAGCCCTGACCGCAGCTACCCTTCACGAGGACTTCGGTATCGGCTTCCTTCAAGACGGTAAGTTCGTCGTTAAAGCCAGCAGTGCAGACTACGGAGCCACCATCTCTTTCTTTGGTGAGTTCCACATCGCCCAGCTTGGACTTAACCTTCTTGGCTGCAAAGGAAGAAGCAACCAGCAAAGCGAAGGCGATAAACATAACTTTTTTCATCATTTTCATAGCGAATCCTCAAAACAAGGGAAATATTCAACAATGCTATACGAATATACCTTTTATTTTGCCAATCCGTTGTAATTTCTTTTAAATTTTTACTCAATGAAGAAGATTTTTGCATTTCTCGCTATTATCCTCGCTTTACTCGCTGTTTTTGCGTATTTCCACGTAAATCAACGGTTGAGCGCCGTTTCACTCAACGAAAATACCGTCATTTTGGAGATTCCAAAGGGCAGTTCCCCCACAAAAGTTTTACAAATTTTACAAGAAAAAGGGGTCTGGACCGACGAACTCGCCTACACCCTCTGGTGTAAAATGAACAAACCGGCCCTCAAGGCGGGGTGGTATGAGGTTCCGGCCCACCAGACGCTCGAAGAACTCGCCACGCTCTTCCAGAGTGGCAAGAGCGCAGTCCGCAAGGTGACAATCCCCGAAGGTCGTGCTTCATGGGAAATCCCGGCCTACCTCCAGAAGAGCTTCCCGGACCTAGACACCGCCCGTTGGAACAAACTCGTCCAGGACCCGCAGTTCACCCGCTCTCTTGGCATCGAAGCGAAGTCGCTCGAAGGCTACCTGCTGCCGGACACCTACCCCTTCGCCATCAACTCCGACGAAGAGTCCATACTACGCCAGATGGTCGCCGCAAACCTCAAGCTGCGTGACGAATTCAAGGAACGCAAGGGTTCAATGTGGGCGACTCTTGGCAACTGGCACCGCGTGCTCACGCTCGCTAGCGTGGTCGAAGAAGAAACCGGCATCCCGGAAGAACGTCCGCTGATTGCAGGCGTGTTCCACAATCGCCTCCGCATCGGCATGCCGCTCGGTGCAGACCCGACGGTGCGATTCATTTTCAGGAATTTGACGGGCCCCATCTACAAGAGCCAGTTGAACAGCGACAACCCGTACAACACCCGCAAGTTCGCAGGCCTTATGCCGGGACCGATCTCGAACCCGGGACGCAAGGCGATTGAAGCCGCACTCTTCCCCGAGAAGACCGAAGCACTTTACTTTGTTGCAAAAGACGACGGTTCGCACACGCACTTCTTTAGCACGAACCTCGCTGACCACAACAAGTACAAGGATGTCGCCGCCAAGAACCGCGGCGAGAAGAAATAGCGGTAAAACAGCGATGAGCGGTGAGCCTTGAGCAATGAGCGTTGAGCTGTGAGCAGTAAGTCAAGAAGCTGGCGAAGCCAGAATTAAAACGCTCAAAGCTCATACCTCAAAGGGAGCCGAGGCGACCGACCTCACATCTAGAAAAGGCTATAATCGCCGATACGGATAAAGTATCTATAATCCTTGAAGCGCTTTAAATCGCCGAAGGTATCCGTATCCACAATGCGGTTCATCCCCGCATAAACCGTAAACGAGCGGTATTCGTAACGCAGGGCCGGTTCGAACACAAACTTGTTGTTCCCGAGCCTTGCCGTCTTTTTATCCTCGAAATCGTGGACATACGCTAACGACAGCCACAAGCCAAAACCATAGCGGTGTATGCCGCCATTCAGGCGCACAAGCGCATAGCCATGCGTCGAGAGCTCCGGATCGAGCCAATCTTCGGACCACGGTGTAGCATTCACATGCAGGCGGTAACGGTCTTCCATCGCCACGTTATCGAAGTTCTTGGGGAACTTGAAATGCCCATCGCGGTAAGCGTCAAAGCCCGCCGCCGCCCCAGCCGTCAACGAAGTGCTTGACGTCGGCGAGTAAGAGAATCGCCCATCCAAAGCGTAAATGCCGTAAATCGGGCCACGCTGGTGGAATCCATAGCCAATCAAATTCATCCCGAGGAAAGCATTCGCTTCAAAGCCCTTAGACGAGAACCACGGATCGTCATCTCCGCTCAGCAACGTATAACGGATACTCTGCGTTGCCGGATTCGTCTTGTAATTGTTGCTCGTCGAAACATAGACTTCATCTTCTTCGAACGATTCTTCGACAGGCACGGCGCTCTCGGCCAAGTCAAATTCACGGTCTCCAAAGAGGAACTTGACTTCGACAGACTGCATCTTGTCAAACGCATAACGGGCCGACAAGAATAGGTCATTGCGCATTTCGTACTTGAAGTGATTTTGCCCCGGGATGTTGTCGTTTTTAAACGAATTCAAATAGCGGAGCTTCATCAAGTCATAGCCAAAGCTGAACTTCCAGCGGTGACTGATGAGGTTCGAAACTTCGAGACGCGGGCGGAACCCGTAAGAAGATGTCCCCACAAAGCCCGCTAGCTTCATGAAAATTTCCATCTGGTTCACGTAATTGAGCGAGACTTCGCCATACGCATTCGCCCCGATCACATTCGAGCCAAAACCGCCTACCGCCACATCAACCGTCGGGTGTACGCCCACATCAATCAAAAGGTCGCCATCGGGCTGCATATTGAACGAAAGCGTATCGTAAGGCGCCTTGGACATCACCGCATACGCAAAACGCGAAGGAGCTTCAAAGCCCGTATCTTGCGGATTCCAGTAAGAGGCCACCGCCGAATGCAATTCCGACGAAAGGCTATCAAACGACGGATTGAACTTGAACCATGCTTCGGACTTTTGCTTGTCGGAATAATCTTTACGACGTTCCATCAAGAGCGTCATATTGCGCAAGCTGCCTTCCACCGCCGAAAAACCCGCCTGGATCAAGGAATTGCGGGACTTGTCGCGAATGGAATGCGCCCTCACGAACGTCCCCTGCGAATCCTTCAATTTCGTCAAGACGTTCTTTTTGAGCGTGCGGATTTCGGCACTGCCTTCGAGTTCGTAACGCACCGGGTCGGCAACAACAATCAGCGGCAATTCGCGCGGATTTTCAGCCTGCGGCAAGGCCAGGTAAGGGCAAAGTTCTCCAGACGTTTCGTTACCCGCAAGCGGGAGCGATGCAACGATATCGGCATACGAAGGGTTTTCAATGACGCTATCGCAGGTCAGGAGCGTAAAGGGGATTTGGTAGGTTCCACGCTGGCGATAAAGCGTTTCTTCGAAACGCAAGTGCGAAAGGGAACGTTCAATGGCCGCGGTATCGGGAACAAGCGCATGCATGCTGCGATAGATATTGCCAGCCGTGTCCGCATAGAACGAGAATCTTTCGCGAAGCGACGGAACCCCGTCCACCGAAACCGGAATTTCAAAAGATTGATGTTCCGTCTTGTCGTGAATGGCATTGACGCCCAAGTATTTAACGACAGACGGGTCAAGCATCAGGCGCTGCATATCGTCAATCGAGACGCCCAACGCCCACAAAGCGCCCATCCAGGCGCCCCACGAGGTAGCCACAATGGAATCGACAGGAATCTTGTATTCCTCGATCGCATAAAGCGCTCCCAACTCAAACCAAGGCGAGTGATCACCACCGCCCAGGTAAAGCACGGACTTTACCTTTTTGGCTTGCAGGGAATCCGGTTCTATCTGCATCGCCCCCAAAAGGGACTCATCGACGGACAAGGCCGCCTGCGCAGACGACACCGAAACGGCAACTGCAAAAGTCGCCGAAACAAAAAGCGCTTTTTTAAGCCAACCTAGCGGGATTGGAAACATACCTACCTGCCTCTTCGGGAGTCACATAGCCGGAGCGAACAAGTTCTGCAATACAGTCATCCATCAGGCACATGCCTTCGGCACCGGAGGCGGCAATAATGGACGGAATCTTGAAATGATCACCACTGCGAATATGAGATGCCACGTTTTGCGTGTTATAAAGAATTTCCCAGGCAGAAACCGCACCGCCGTTCTCCGCCGCAGGCAACAGACGTTGGACGACAACCGCCTTGAGCGATGCCGCAAGCATCGTGCGGACAAGGTCTCGATTTTCGGGCGTAGCGGCCGACAAGAGCGTATCGACGACACCGACAGCATTACCCGCCGTCACATTCATGACGACCAAGGCACCCGCCTCTGCGGCGCGCAATGCGGGAATCAAGGTCGATTCTTCAAAGTCGCCGACCCAGAACAAGTCCGTCCCGCTGCGAAGCCCCTGTTCGAGCTTTTCCGCAGTCGTACCGACCGTGTTCTTAAGCATGAGGCTTTCACCCGTCTTGACGGGCAATTCATGGCCCACGTCCAAATTGCAGAACCTTAAAATACCGGACCCGCACATCGCCGAAACATACGACGTTGCCGAAACCGTCTTGCCAGAGCAAACCGGACCGCCAAACACGACTAGACCGGAACTGAGCCCCAGCAAATTGTCGAGCGAGGCCGGAGCGCCAAGCGACGTAAAATCAGGGCATTCAGCCATCAACGGGCGGAAAATAGCAGCGTTACCCAACGCCTCACGGAAATACTTCACACGCCACTTGGTATTGTGCCAAGGGCCACCGATAAACGTTCCCGACTCGCCTTCGAGCGAGCCTAAAAATTCAACAAGCGAACCAAACGGAAGCGCATTCGACTCGGGAATGGCGCAAACGCGACCTGCAAAACGTACCGCCGAAGGCGCACCTTCAGTCACAATCAAGTCACTCGCCCCGACGTTCAGGGCATATTCCAAAAGAGATTCAATTTCTGATGCCATGACGAACCCCGCTATTGAACCTTGCGGTAAGAAGCAAAACGTCGGCTGTCGTTCGCGCGTTTCCACGCTTCAACGCCGTCGATGTAACCGGAATCCACGCACATCTGCAAGGAATCATCCAGCGTAACGCCTTGATCCTTTTGACTGCTGATGGCAGAAACAATCTGCGACACATCGCATTTGCGGATCATGCCCGCAATCGTCGACGTGACCTTCATCGATTCGGTCGCAAGGACAAGCCCCTGGTTGTCGACCACGGGAATCAAGTGCTGCACGATGACGCCCTTGAGCTGGTCGGCAAGCGTATTCGCAAACGAGGTGCGGTTTTCGCTCGGCACGGACATCAGCAAACGGGAAAGCAAGGCATGGATATTGTTGCCACTGGCCACGGCAAATACGAGCGCGCCCGCATTCGAGGCCTGCATCAACAGCGAAAGTTCTTCCATCGACTCGAGATGGTCAAAGAGAATAACGTCGGCACCCGTACGGATGGCAAGTTCAATCCCGGCGACACCGGAACGCACATGGAGCCCGACTTCGCGCTGGACAATCGCGCCATGCGGATTCTGCAACAAGCGTTCAATCGGCTTTTCGATGGTCTGGATGAACACCTCCCTGTTTGCCCCAATCGCCTCGGCAAAGGCGGTCATCGTCGTCGATCGGCCGCTCGCCTGCGGACCCGCCAACAGCACAAGGCCGCTATTGAGCGTCGCAAACTGCATGCAGAATTCGGGCAAGTAAAGGTTTTCGAGCGCAAGCGATTCCATCGGGATAATGCGGATGGAAATGCTCGGGATCACGTCGTTCCACGTGACCGAAATGCGGGCACGGCCGACACCCGGGAGGCCAAACGTCTTGCTGAAATTGCGACCGACGACAATCTTGTAGCCGTCAGCGAAACCTTCAGCCGCTTCGGCAAGGCGGTCCATCAAATGCGTTTTTTCGAGCACCTTCTCGGAAGCGATAAAGAGCGTTCCCGACTGGCGCATGGTAATCTGGCGGTCCGCATAAAGGTAGACGTCCGTGACGTTGAACTTGCGGGCGTAAGCGATAATCTTTGCAAGCGAGGTAATCGGGTGCAATACATCCGGAGCTTCGACCGCAGCACCCTCGCCCGTGGCGACGGCAAACTGCGACGGCAGTTCTTCGTTTTCGCTTTCTTCGGCGGAGGCTTCGGATTCTACCGGAACCTGCACGCTCGCCATACTCGTCGTTTCGAGGCCTGCGACTTTTTCAATAACCACGGACGATGCAGACGCTTCGCCATAGAGGCTGCTGTTGCCTTCAATCTTTATTGCGGGTTCTTCTGCTGGCTGAGGGGCCGGAGCGGCCTGGGCGACAGGAGCAGGAGTCGGCTGGACATGCGCTGCCGGAGTCGGAGCGCTATGAGCGGGAGCTGCCGCAGGTTGAGACGCAGGCTTTGATGGCGTACTTGCCGGAGATGACGGCGCCGCAGAATGCGCAGAACCGCCAGCCGCCTTTGCATTTTTCGCTTCGAGGTTCTGCACAAAGGCGAGCACCTTCGCGTACATACTTTCTTTCAAGATTCCCGCACGGACAAGCACCTGACCGATATCCATCGAGTCCGTAATCTCGCCCCAATGTGCCTTGACTTGATCCTCGGATACCACCTTGTTGTGTACGAGAACCTTCGCCATGTACTGGTTTCTCATAGGAAGTCCCTCCTACTGAACCACCAACTTGCAATCGCGAGGAACACGCCAATGTAACCGAGCGCGTAAAGGGAATTCCAGAACAGATACATGTCCGGGAGCGCTACGCCATGCACCACGTAGTTCGTCACGTTAAAACGATAAAGCCCCGGGAATACGGCGTGAATCACGACCGCCGCCTTTTCAAGAATTGCAGAAGAGGCTCCCTGGAGTTCGCCCATGCGGCTTGCAAACTTGACCTGTTCCATGAGCTGGTCGCTCAGGTGGCCCGCAAAGTACACGCCCAGCGTAAAGAGCGCCGAAAGCACCGTGCTGCTGAAGCTGCTGAACAAGAGCGCCACCGCAATCACCACCGCCATCTCGCAAAAGATGAGGTAGATGGCCGTCAAGAGGCTGAGCGTCGGGCTAGAACCCGTTACCCACAGAATGGCGTAATAGATTCCCGTGAGGAGCGTGAGGTGTACAGCGACAACCGCCAACAGCCCAAAATACTTGCCCACGATAAAGGCGGCTCGGCTAATCGGCTTCGATAAAAGCGTAAGAACCGTGCGCCGCTGGATTTCCTTCTGCACAAGGCTGATGCCCACGAAGATGGAAATCAAAAGGCCCGAAAGGCTCATCACCGAAAGCGTCGTCGACTTGATGACGTAGGCACGGTCAAACACCGACCATTCACCAAGCACAATGCTAAAAAGCGTAAGCGCAATCGCCAAAAAGCCGATGTTATAAAGAATCTTGTCACGAATGGATTCGCGGAACGTATTGAGGGCAATGATGCCAATATGCTTAAGCGTCTGCACGGGCAATTTCCTCCGTCAAAATATCTTCAAGACTCGGACGCTTGTGGTCCATCTTTTCGACAGCGATACTGTTAGAGAGGCAGTAACCGAGCAAGCGATCACGTGCCACATCGTCAGAGCAGATGAATTCTTGCGGGTGGCCAGCAAGCGTGACACCGCGCGGCAAGTCCGCTTCCAAAATCGCTTCACGAGTACGCACGTGGTATTCGACGCCGCAAGATTCCGTGATTTCGTCAACAGTTCCTTCGCGCACGATCTTGCCATCGACAATCATCGCCACACGGTGGCTGATAGATTCCACATCAGAGAGCAAATGGCTTGAATAGAAAATCGTCACGCCGTCACGGTTCAACTGCATAATCGCTTCACGCACATCGCGGCGACCCATCGGGTCCAAGCCGCTCATCGGTTCGTCGAGAATCAAGAGCTTCGGCTTTCCGAGAATGGCCTGCGCAATGCCCACGCGCTGCATCATGCCCTTGGAGTACGAACGCAGGCGACGGTCGATCCAGTCCTTGTTGGCGTGCAAAAGTTCAAGCGCCCAGCCAATGCGGGATTCGAGTTCGGCCCCCTTGAGGCCCACAAGCTTACCGTAAAAACGCAAAAGTTCGCGGCCCGTGAGGTAATCGTAAAAATACGGCTGTTCCGGAGAATAACCGATGTACTGGCGGCTCTTTGTATCGCGCGGAGAAATCCCGTTCACAAGAACCTTGCCCGAATCAAAATTCAAAAGCCCCGTCAAGACCTTGATCGTGGTGGACTTGCCCGCCCCGTTAGGCCCGATAAAACCATAAACCTTACCTGCCTCGACATTAAAGTTCACGTCCTTGAGCGCAAGTTTCGGCTTCATGGTAAAGCCGCTGCGGTATGTCTTGTGCAGGTGCTCAATCTCAATCATAAAATCACTCATAGACACAAATCACTTTTCGCTAGAATCTTTGTCATCGTCAGAGTCAGAAAGACCCGCGGCCTTATAGGATTCCTCAATTTCACGACGGCGGTGTTCCGCCTTTTCTTTTTTGTTGATGAAGAAATAGATGACCGCACCGAGCAAATAGACAATAATGCCCGAATAGAAGATCGGGTTGATGGACATGCCTTCGAGCCCCGGGAAAAGGTTCAGAATGAAACTATGGCCGAAAAGCGAAAGCAAGACCAGAACAAAACCGAGTGCCCTGAGCACATAAGTAACAATCACAAGATTCTTCATCGTAAACCTCGAAACGATGCCGCACAACGCGCACGGCATCCACATTCTGAATATATGTATTTATAGAGAAAAAAGACACGCGCCAAGAGCAATAACACGCATTTTTTCGGCCTATAAATGCAAGAAAGAGCCTTGCGGCGATTAGACCGCAAGACCCCTTTGTTATGATTCAGCAAAAAAGATCGGAATTATTTTAAAGCAAGGAAAAAGTAATGAACAATTATTTCGCCTTGACGCAGCGGACAGAAGCAGCAATCGTCTTGTTGTAATGTTCGTACGTTACTTTGTCTTGCACGCGGACCATGACGGCACGGGATTCGTCGAATTCGTCGGCAGTCCAGAAGCTTGCGCTCACGTTTTCGTCGGCGAACTTTCCGTCATAATAGCGGAAGCCATCCTTACCGATGTTCAAAAGCTTGAGGTCGGCCTTTTCAAAATCGGCCTGCTTCGGGAGTTCCCAACCCACCGGGCATGCGTCCTTGGCGGACTTCCAGTCGTAAAGACGGCCGTACTTCTTGCAGTTGTCGAGGTTATTGCCGTAGCAATAGCTGGAATCGAAATTCATGAGATTGGCATTTTCGGCCATCCAGATACGGTCACCCGTTTCGACGGTAGAGTACGTCTGGCCCTGGCATTTGAGCGTCTTGGCGACTTCATCATAGTGGCAATTTTCCACCTTTTCGCAAGCCGTAAACAGCACAGCAATAGCGAGAATGAGGGATGCCACGGCAATGAACTTGAACTTCATAAATTCAATCTCCTTAAGATTGTTTTAACGATGAATTTTTCAAGAGCTCTTTTTTTCGGGCACAAATGTAGATGGAATTAGCCGTTTTGACTAATACTTTCTTTCAATCGGATTCATAATTTAAAATTATGAATTAGGGTATTTCTATAAAATTGTCACTGGATCCTTCGACTTCGCGCTACGCGCTCCGCTCAGGATGACACATCAGCCTTTGACATGGATAGCAGCGGCAAATTCCTTGAGCAGCGCAGGATCGTTGACCTTTTCCCAAAGGGTTCCAGTCACGATAATCTGGGCTCCAGCGGCAACGCGAACAGCGGCCGTTTGCGGATCCTTGATGCCACCACCTGTGATGATGGTCATTTCAGTAGCCTTGCGCGTGTAGGCGATATGCTCCACCGGAACGGGTTCTTCGGCACCGCTACCTGCTTCGAGGTAAACGTAACGCATGCCCATGAGTTCTGCAGCAATGGAGTTCACCATGCTGAGTTTGGGCTTGTTGGCGGGTACGGGCATCGTGCCGCTGATGTATTCGACCGTCGTACGCTTGCCGCTGTTGATGAGCTGGTAAGCCGTCGGAATTGCTTCCATGTTGAGGGCACGCACCAAAGCGCCACCGCGGACCTGTTCGTCGATGAGGTAGTTCGGATTGCGACCGCTCACAAGCGTCATGAAAAGCATCGCGTCAAAGCCAGGAACGACCTGCGATGCGCCACCCGGGAAAAGCACCACCGGCAAATCGACATTCGCCTTGAGGGCGGCCACCTGCTTGGGGAGCGTAAAGTTACCGAGGTAAGAACCGCCCACCAAAAGGAGGTCGGCACCGTTCTCTGCAGCAAGGGAGCCGGCTTTGACAAAGGCAGCTTCGTCCGATGTATCCGGATCCAACAGCACGGCAAACAAGGCACCACGCTTTTCAATTTCTGCATTCAAACGGAGTTCAGTCTTACCAATTTTCATAACAAGTCCTTTTCGTACGCACAAAGCGCAAGATAGAGTAAAGATACAATATTTACAAAAAGAAGGCGGGCCTCAGCCCGTCTTCTATCCCTCATATTCCTCCTAAACAACTGAGGGATTAATTCTTGACACAACGGATCGAGAAGTCCTGGAAAAACAGCCCTTCTACCAAAATCCAATTTGTAAAATTCAGGCCTTCCAAAGCATACCCCCCATCATCGAGTTTCGTCAACGAAGGATGAGTTTCTTCGGCCATATCACCAAAACCTACTCGTATCAAATTCTTTTCCATTCTGTCGTCTATACGGCACATTTCGCCACAAGATTCATTCACATAGTCAAACAACTCATCCCATTCTTCTCTCTGCGGAAGATGCCATCCATCCGGGCACAAGCCCTGATAATACCCATTTGCCGTTTCAACGGAATCGATATAGTCTGACAGCTTTTTAGACATAATTTTGCCACGATCGTTATAATCAATCATATAACGACAAACTAACGTATCTATTGCGCCCGCCTCTTCTACCCCTAAAAGGCAATCGCTGAAATAAACGAGCATCTGCTTTTCATCCAGGCCCAACACATCTTCGACTTTTTTATAACGCACCCAAGTATTCCAATACGTAGAATCCAGCGAATTACGATATTCAAGATAATCGTAGTCACCGCCTTGAGCACGGCCAATTTCAACCGAATCATAGCCCACGGCAGGAACCACAGATGCATCGCTGTAATTCAGATTTTCGGCCATCCAAGTTTGCGGTTTTCCATTTATATTGTACGTCACCGTCTTATAAGTTTTTCCGTCACGCAAGTCCGTCATCGACCCCGTTGTATATTTCACTTGATCTATGATCTTGTACTTATAAGTTTTTTCCCACGCCCCTGCGTTACAGCGCAAAACGGCCCAACGTTCATAATCGATATCAATTTCCCAAACGGAGCCTTCCTTATCGGCAGTACATTTTCCGAGTCCATTAATACCGGCCATCAACTGGTTCAGATAAGTTTTTTCGCGATCGTTCCTGGCATAAACAAACTCAAAATCAAGGCGCCACGAGAACGCATCTCTTACAGTGTCATTGGCGGCAAAAGATCCCGATTGAGCAAACGTCTCAAAGAACTTCAAAGGAGACTCCGTTTCGCCCCAACCAATAACAAGCGAGCTCAAGTAGCGCAAAGCCATCATGTTGTCTGATTTTTCCCAATACCCGGCCTTGTCAAAATCAAATGTTGCATCGAAAAGACCAACGGCATCGAGAACTTCGCGATCCGCCTGTTGCCTTGCCGAAACAAAGTCCATTCCCTGCTTAACTAGATACCGCACGCGAATCGCTTCCAAATACGTCATGATGTTAATGCCCACATTCTTCGTTTCACGCAAGTCTACAACGGCGCTATACAGAATTTCGCCGCCAAACGACCAAGTGCCATCCCATTCCCAATACTCATTCTCCTGCCAAGGAGAAAGTTCAAGCAAGACATACGGGCTATTCACCGACACACTGTCAAAAACGAATTCGCCAGAAGTATTGGTACAGCGGGTCATATAAGACACCCCAGTTGTATCCATCGTCACGGAATCCAGTTCAGACATTCTGATAACGGATCCAGCGTAGACATCGCTCACCAAGGCAAGAGGAGCATTGTCGGCAGTAGCAACCAATCGTTCCGCAAGCCCCTTCACGGTAACATTCTCAAACAATGCCGTTTCTTCCGTGTAACCGCCATCATGCGCCATCGGCTGGTCAATATTTTCGGAACAGCCCGAATACATCAAAAGAATCGCGAGCGCCATTATCAAGCAGAACGCCGCCCCAAAAAAATCACGCAACAGCGTGTCTCGAGTCGTCTTTTTCATATATGCTCCTAATCCTTTTTAACACTCTTTTTTGTCATCGGGAACAACTGCACATTCAGTCGATAAACTTCATCCGTCGCATTGCTCCTTGTCGCAATCGAAATGATCCTTTTGCGGAAGGCGGCAATTTCTTGTACAATTTCATCGTAAACATCGCGCGTGATACCAAGCGTAAGGCCAGAGAAATGGCGTTCATTCTGCGGGACACCTTCGATTGCTTCAAGCGCAAATTCACCCATTTGACGATGCATCCCGCGAACCGCCACAGGAGTCACTTCCATCGGGCCTGTCGATACGCCGGTTTCAGTTTGTACATAATTCCCTTCTTTATCTTTTTGGAGCAGATTGGTCTTGACCAAAAAATTGAGGGATTCGCTGACTTCGGCGGCAGTAATTTTGGGGCGGCAGGCGCGGGCAATCGCAAGCGGTTTTGCCCCGGGCATCGCAGGAGCAAGTTCACGGATGACCGGATTTTTCCAGCTTTCATAATAGCGGAAGGAATCGCCTTCAATAATTCTCACCTTATGCATATCTGCAATGGCAAGCATTTTATTGAAAATCGCCTTTTTTTCATCATCCGTTTTGGCTTGGTCCAGCCGGACCATTTCGGCGAAATACTCTTGTTCGTAACCGGCAAGTCCCATGGCCGATGCAACCTGATACGAAGTCTCTTCGCTCAAGTTATAGCGGCCTTCACTGACATATTTGAGGAATACGGGCGAAGAAAAACCGGCAGCCAGCATAAAAGCCTGCCATGTAAACGCAGACTTGACTTTACGTTCGGCAAAATAATCTGCGATGTACCGGTGATAATCCGTGTACTCTAGCACATCCTTCATCGATTCCTCCCAACGGTTTTAAATATAAACTGCAAAATTTCAAAAGTCAATAGTTTTACGATAAAAAATTATCGTTTTTAAGCAGAAATAAGCGTTTTTCATCAAAAATATAGAAAATTCAATATTTTCTTCGATAAAAAGTAAAAAAAAGGCGATTCCGTCCCCATACGCGGATCATGACCACGTAAGCACTAAAGTGCTAAGTGGTCAAAGAGAATAAATCCGGGGTGACAACATAAAAGAAGGCGGGCCGAAGCCCGCCTTCCTCCTTTCCTCCTAACAAAAAACGGAAAGTGAGAGAGAGAGAATTTTACAGTGAACTTTATCAGTCCTTGATGCAACGGACGGCGCCATAACCCTTCAAGAGATTATAATCAGCACCATCATAATCCAAACGATGCTCCCCATCTTGCATCATATTAAGATCAAAGCCATGCAAGATTTCATAATAAATAAAGAACTCAATTGAAGGCATAGACGCATCAGCTACAATAAAAGCATTCCTGAAGGAACCGATAATTGCATTAACATAAACATGCGCATACTCATCATCATTCGGAACATAACCCTTGATAGCGACCTCAATATCAGCAGCAGAAATGTAGCCATGTACCCCAAATCCAGTCGCCGTTTCATCATACAGAGCAGGCACCACCTTATCGTACGCAACCCCATATTGAGCGCCCATATTTTGCAGCAGTACATGCCAATCATTCAATGTCGGAATTCTCCAGCCTTCAGGACACACGCCCTGATGATGATTCAAATCTAATCCTGAAATATTTTCAGCACCCATCGCAACAGTCCATCGCGCAGTATCCAAAAAGTTTTCAGCCATCCAAGTTTGCGAAACATTTCCCCAATTATACGTTACCGTCTTATACGTTTTTCCATCACGGTCATCCGTCACCGTTCCACTCGTATAATCAATCTTGCTAAAACCAAGAACCCACTTTCCAGAACGGCACACAACGCTGTAGGATCCCATATAGTCTGTAATCGTATGCGTTTCGTCTTCTCTAGACTCCGTACATTGTCCCAAACCATTCTGACTAGCAAAATAACCAACTACATAACGAGACATCTCCAAATCACTCAAGTAAAATTGGCCCAATTCACTGTCAAGATCAACATCTTTATCCGGAGTCGCAAAAATCACCCGCGCGCCAATATGTATTACCGAATCATAAGGAACATTCAGAAAAACAAGAGGACCCAAATGTTCCAGCACATTCATCAGATTTGCCACATAAGACAGTCCCGTAACATTTTCATTCAATTCTTCAAACGGGCCAAAGTCCTCATACACGCCATAATTTGCAAGAATAGTATGTTCCGCCAACTGGCTAGCCTCTTCAAAGGACTTACCTTCGGCAAAGTAATTCAACATAAGCGGAGCTTTAGCATTTGTCAGCAAATTCATACTGACTTCGCTCCTCTTTCGCAAATCCACAACAGCTTTTCGGGCTTCCTTATACGCATAAACAGTATCCGGCTCCTCAGAATCGCGATTTATCGAGGACACATAACGTTCCTGGCTCGTAATCAGCACATACGGACTATTCAAAGAGAGACTATCAAAAGCGAATCGCCCATCTCCATCAACCGTATCGACAAAAACAACTCCCGTTTCCGCAAAAGTTGAGGCATCCAGTTCATAAACAGATACAATCGAACCTTCCTTCGCAAACACTTTATTTTCAAACGTCCACGGTTCACTGGAAGTTTCTGACTTTTTCACGGCATCAAGCAACTTCGGATACACATCGCCCACGCGGCCTGCCAAGGCGTATCCACGAGTTTCTTCGGTACACCCGCCGCATGCCTCATCAATCGACGTACCAGCATTTTCCGAGCACGCTGCGAACATAAAGGCGAGCAGCATCGTCATTCTGCAGATAAACTGCATGTTCATTTTCGAGTAATTCATGTTGTCCTCCTAACCCTTTTTATTAGCACTCATTTTTGTAATCGGGAAAAGCTGCATGTTCAGACGATACACATCGTCGATTCTGCTATCCCTTGTGGCGATTGCCGCAATACGCTTACGGCAAGCATCAATTTCTTGAACGATTTCATCGAACGCTTCATGCGTAAGGCCAAGCGTAAGGCCCGAAAAGTGGCGTTCGTCCTGCTTAACTCCTTCGATAGCCTCCAAAGCGAACTCGCCCATTTGGCGATGCATTCCGCGAACCGCCAACGGAGTCACGTCCATCGGGCCCGTCGACACGAATTTATCGGTCTGCACGTAACGGCCCTCTTCGTCTTTTTTCAGCAAGCCCGCCTTGACGAGAAAATCCAGGGATTCAGTCACTTCGGCAGCCGTAATTTCCGGACGGCAGGCGCGCGCAAGCGCAAGCGGTTTAGCCCCGGGCATTGCCGGAGCAAGTTCACGGATTACAGGATTTTTCCAGCTGTCAAAATAGCGGAACGAATCGCCTTCGATGATCTTCGCCTTGTGCGCATCGGCAATCGAGAGCATTTTGCTGAACGCCTCTTTTTTTTCGGCATCCGTTTTTGCGTGGTCGAACTTGACCATTTCGCAAAAATACTCCTGTTCGAAATCGGCAAGGTGCATTGCCTGCGCCACGCGTTCCGAAGCGGAGCCGCTCAAATTTAGGCGGCCCTCGCTCACATATTTAAGATGCACCGGCGAAGAAAAGCCCGCCGCACGCGTAAATTCCTGCCAGGTAAACGCAGACTTGGCCTTTTTATCGGCGTAATAGTCCGCGATATACTGGCGGTAACTCGTGTACTCAAGTATATCCTTCATTGTTCCTCCTAACTGAACAACGTTTTATCTTTACGGATTACGTCGTTCACATTTTAAATATAAACTGCAAAAATAAAAAAGTCAATAGTTTTACCATAAAATTTTATTGTTTTTATTAAAAATAAGGCGATTTTTACATTTTCTAAAAATTTTTAGGCATTTTCTCAATACATATAAAGTATTATAATGTTTTAGAACTCACTGAGTTTACAAAAGGAGATCCCGGAACGGAGTCCGGGATGACAGTCCGGGGTGACATAAAAAAGAAGGCGGGCCGAAGCCCGCCTTCCTCCTTTCCTCCTAACCATAAACGGAAAGTGTGCGAGAGAGATTTTTTAGTGAACTCTATCAATCCTTAATACAACGAACCCTAACTTCAGTATCCGTAAACGCGAAGCTAAGAATTCCATAAACATCCTTAGCCGAACTCGGAGGGAATCCGATAAACGGCCAGAATGCAATGGGAGCATTTTCATTAAATTCAGCAGCGCTTTCAGGAACAGAAGCAAAAGCCACTCGTGTATACTCCCTCTCTCCGACTCTCAATAACGGTGTAGCAGAATTTTCAAAATTCACCGTCATCGCCTCAAGATAACCAAAGCCGCTACCATCAGCATCTTTAAACGATGCGCCACGACTTGCGATATTTTCAAAGAGAACGTCCCAGTCGCTCTTGTTGGGGATTCTCCAGCCCTCCGGGCACACGCCCTGATGAGCCACAGCTCCCGCTGACGGAAGATATTCAGCACTTACAAAGCGACATCCTTGGTAATACTTGTTCTCGCAATATTCATACACACTCGCTGCCGTATCAAGGTACCTGCACGTACCCGTAGTCGTTTTTACGCTACAATATTCAACCGCTGTGTCGCGATCACCAGACATGCACATACTTTCAACCGTCACAGTATCATAGCTACTTACGTAACCTTCAATGGTTTCGTCAAAAACTTCGTTCAACACAACAGAAACCAAGTTAATAGACGAGGGATCTACGTTCATCGCCGATCTCCAAGTATAATAACGGCCAAACAGTTCACAAGACGGGTCACTTTCCCAACATTTTGTATTCCCAAGCAATCTCTTTTTCATTGCCGTGTCGGCACCAGAAACCGTATCCGCATAGTTCAGATTTTCGGCCATCCAAGTCTGTTTTACGCCATTCCAATCATACGTCACCGTCTTGTAAACCTTACCGTCACGCGCATCCGTCATCGTTCCGCTCGTGTAGTCAATCCTTTTGGCTCCGGCCACCCATTTATTTGAACGACAAACAAACGTACCTACACCCAACCCGTCAACCGTAAACGTTTCGTTTTCACGGGAAGACGTACATTGTTCGATACCCTTCTTGTGCGCAAAGTAACCAATTTCATACTCCAGGAACTTTACCGTATTCGAATACAGTTGTTCCGCATTTTCGCCCAACGAAGCCAACAATGCCGGCGACATGCCGTAATAGCGTTCAACGTTAATCGGAAGCACTGCATCAAAAAGTATCCCCGAGCGAGTAATATGAATCATCATCTGCAAAACATAAGACAATTCGCCCTTTACATTCTCGGCATTTTCGAAATCACCTAAATCTTCATAAACGCCAAAGTTTTCAAGGACTTCTCGTTCTGCCTTTTTACTTGCCTCTTCAAAAGATGTCCCTTCGGCATAGTATTTTTTCAGGAGCGGGATTTTTAGATAACTTAACGTATTGATATTCAGTTTTGCAGAACCGGCCCCTTGATATTTACGAACATTCACTATACCGCTTAACGGGATTGGGTATTTCGTCGAGTCCAGAATGCCACAGCTGGTGGGCATTGCTGCCGCCCAAGTAGAGTCCATCGCAAGCAACTCATCATAATCACACGGGACTTCTACGGAAGTGGGATAATCATTCGACCCCCACACGCCCCATTCTTTGCAATCCGCAGCAATGCAAGAATCCTGAATTTCGATCAACGCATAAGGGCTACCCAAAGCAATATTTTCAATCGAAAAATCTCCATTGTTGTTATCGATAGTATCTACAAACGAACGGCCCGTTTTTTCAAGAGTCAGAGAATCCAACTCCGAAACAACAACGACAGTTCCTTGATTCACATCCGAACGGCCTTCACCATTTTGTGACGACAAATCTAGCCCTTGCAAACGCATTACTTTAGGGTACACATCGCCCATGCGGCCAGCCAAGGCGTAAACGTTCGTTTCTTCGGTAGAACCGCCATGAGCTTCGTTCATCAGAGAATTATCTTCGGAACAAGCCGCCAACATAAAGGCAAAAAACATCGCCATTTTGCAGACATTCTGTCCGCTTATTTTTGAATAATTCATGATATCCTCCTAACCATTTTCATCAACACTCTTGTTCGTCATCGGGAAAAACTGCACATTCAAACGATACACTTCGTCCGTGTCATCTTCCCTAGTTGCAATCGTCACAATACGTTTGCGGAATTCCGCAATTTCCTGAACGATTTCTTTATAGGCATTTTGCGTAATGCCAAGCGTAAGGCCAGAAAAATGGCGTTGATTCTGCGGCACGCCTTCAATCGCTTCGATCGCAAATTCGCCCATCTGACGGTGCATACCGCGGACCGCTACAGGAGTCACCTCCATCGGGCCGGTCGTCACCGACTTTTCGGTCTGCACGTAATTTCCGTTTTCATCTTTTTGAAGCAGGTTTGCCTTGATCAAAAAGCCGAGAGATTCACTGACTTCGGCAGCGGAAATTTTCGGACGACAGGCGCGCGCAAGCGCAAGCGGCTTTGCTCCGGGCATAGCCGGAGCCAGTTCGCGAAGCACCGGATTTTTCCAGCTTTCGAAATAGCGGAACGAATCGCCTTCAACAATTCGAGCTTTACGCGAATCCGCAACAGCGAGCATTCGATTAAACGTCACCTTTTTCTCGGCATCCGATTTTGCATGGCCGAACTTGACCATTTCGCAGAAATATTCCTGCTCATAACCGACAAGGCCCATCGCGGTAGCAACTTTAACAGCCGTATCATCGCTCAAATTAGAGCGGCCTTCGCTCACATATTTAAGGAACACCGGCGAAGAAAAACCCGCCGCCCTTGTAAATTCTTGCCACGTAAACGCAGATTTCGCCTTTTTCTCGGCAAAATAATCAGCGATATACAAATGGTAATTCGTATACTCTAGTATATCCTTCATTGTTTCCTCCCAATAAAACAACCTTTCGGCGTTTCGGCTTCAAGTCGTTTTTACATTGTTAAATTTAAACTCATAAAAACAAAATGTCAATATGTTTAGGATAAAAATTTATTGTTTTTACGAAAATTTAAGCACTTTTACAAAATAGCATAAAAAATCAATGATAAATCATGATACATATAAAGTATTAAAACAATTAAGAGTTGACTGGATCCTTCGTCGCTTCGCGACTCTGGATGACAGCTAAAGGTGATCCCGGAACGGAGTCCGGGATGACAGCCCGGGGTAACGTAAAAAAGAAGGCGGGCCGAAGCCCGTCTTCCCTTTTCCTCCTAACAAATAATTTTTATGCGATTTTAAATGGTTTAGTTTTTGATGCAGCGGACAACAACTTCCGTGTTCGGAGCGTAAAAAGGAACATTCCCATCTTCACCCCATTCTGGCACAAAGCCATCTGCGATATAATAGTACAGCGATGGTCCACCTACAGGAATTTCCGCATCAGGAATCGAAGCAAACCTAGCCCCGTCATGGATGGTTCCAACATCAAGATTCCACTCTGCTCCGTTCGGTTCAACACGACTCCTCTTCCTCGGTTTCACAAAAGCAAAACCACTTCCTTCATCTTCAAGCGCAGCACCTAAGCTTTTAATATTTTCAGACAAGATATTCCAATCTTCCTTATTAGGAATTCTCCATCCATCCGGGCAAACACCTTGATGATTTGCTGGCTTCGACGGAGTAACCAAACCAGACAAATCCATACGGCAGCCTTCGCTATATCGTCTATAGCAATACTCATAAACATTAGCCGCCGTATCAGGATACAAGCATTCTCCCATAAACGATTTATGTACACAATATTCATACGCAACGTCCGAACCAACACGGGATTCTCCAGGATATTTCTGATAGAAAATTCCTTCAGTTTCATAAAATCTTTCAGGCAAACAAGCTTCTTCAACAAGTACTTCTTTCAAAGAATCTACCGTATTTCCATCAACCTCCACAAAATCAAGCACAACAGATGTCATCGACAAGGAAGACCAATTCACGTTTACTGCAGCGCGCCATGTATAAAAGCGCCCAAACAATTCACATGACGGGTCACCATCCCAACATCTCGTATTCCCCGGCAAATTATTCGCAACACCATTGACGTTTGCAGAAACACTATCAACAAAATTGAGATTCTCAGCCATCCAAGTTTGCGTAACGTTACCCCAATTATACGTCACAGTCTTATAAGTTTTGCCATCGCGATTATCGATCATAGAGCCCGTCGTATAATCGACTTTCTTTTTCCCCGGCACCCACTTGCCCGAATGGCATACAATCGGAGCCCTTTCAATACGGCTCGTATCGTTCTCTCGAGATTCCGTGCATCGACCAATATCACGCAAACGCGCGTAATAGCCAATTTCGTACACAAGAGTTTTGACCGTATTCACATACATCTGTTCCGCATCAGAGCCCAAAGCGGCAATCACTGCGGGCGAAACTCCATAATAGTAATACTCAATATTATACGGTAAATCATCTATAATTCCAGATTCCCAACGAACTATATCGCCCATCATCTTTATTACATAAGATAACTCACCTCTAACGCTCTCTGCATCTTCAAAGCTTCCTAAATCTTCATAGATACCATAATTTTCAAGAATTTCACTTTCCGCTTTTTTACCGGCATCATCAAAAGACATTCCCTCTGCAAAATATTTTTTCAGCAGCGGCGTTTTTACATAAGTTAACGAATTAATGCTAATTTCACGATTTTTCCGCACATCGACAATAGCATTCAAAGGTACAGGATACATCGTGGAATCCAAAACCCCACAGCTAGAGGGCAAAGCCGCCACCCAAGAGGAATCCTCAGCGATCAAAGCATCATAATCACACGGAACATCACGAAATTCAGGATATGACGAAGACCCCCAAACACCACGTTCATGACAATCAAACGCAATGCAAGAATCTTGAATTCCAATCAACACATACGGACTTGCCAAAGACGAATCCAGCAATTCAAACCGACCTTCATCATTATCAATTGTATCCGTAAAAGTACGCCCCGTTGGATCAAGCGTAAGCGGGTCCAATTCTTGAACAATCACGACAGTTCCTTTTGCAGCATTCAAATAACCGTCGCTACTTTCAGGCACAGAATCATGCCCTTTCAAATTCATCACTCTGGGAAGCACATCGCCCATGCGGCCAGCCAAGGCGTAGTAACCCTGTTCTTCGGCGGCACCACCATGAGCTCCATTTACCGGAGAAACGTCTTCGGAACAGGCAGCAAATACAAAGGCAAGCAACGCCGCCATTTTGCAGACAAACTGTCCACTTATTTTTGAATAATTCATGGTTTCCTCCTAATCCTTTTTATTTAAACTTTTGTTCGTCATCGGGAAGAACTGCACGTTCAAACGATAGACTTCGTCCGTTGCAGGCTCTCGCGTTGCAATGTCAATGATATCCTTACGGAATTCAGCAATCTTCCGCACAATTTCCTGATACGCTTCACGCGTGATGCCAAGCGTAAGGCCCGAAAAATGGCGCTCATCCTGCGGCACATTTTCGATGGCGTCCAGCGCAAATTCGCCCATTTGGTGATGCAAACCACGAACCGCAAGCGGAGTCACGTTCATCGGGCCAGTCGTCACGACTTTATCCGTCTGTGCGTAATTGCCATCTTTATCTTTTTTGAGCAAATCAGCCTTGACCAAAAAATTCAACGTTTCACTGACTTCGGCCGCAGAAATTTCCGGGCGGCAGGCATGTGCAAGCGCCAAGGGCTTAGCCCCGGGCATGGCGGGAGCAAGTTCACGGAGCACTGGATTTTTCCAATCTTCGAAGAAACGGAACGATTCGCCTTCCAAGATTTTCGACTTGTGAGCCTCAGCAATAGAAATCATCTTGCTGAACGCGGCACGCTTTTCGGCATCGTTTTTCGCATGGTCAAACTTGACCATTTCGACAAAGAACTTGCATTCAAAATCTGCAAGACGCATGGCCTGTGCCGTGCGAACGGCAGCTTCTTCACTCAAATTGAAACGCCCTTCGCTCACGTATTTAAGGTAAACTGGCGACGAGAACCCCGCCGTTTTGGCGAACTCCTGCCAAGAAAACGCCGACTTAGCCTTTCGATCGGCATAGTAGTCTGCGATATACTGGCGGTAATCCGTATATTCAAGTATATCCTTCATTTATCCTCCTAACCACAAACTCTTTTGAACAATTCGTTTGTCGTTAGTTTGAATATAGCACTTTATTTTTCAAAAATCAATAGTTTTACAATATAAAATTAATTTTTTACGTAAAATTTTAAAGATTTTTATAAAATGTCAAAATTTTATCATTTTTCACAATATGGACCGAACACACAAAAAGCCGACGCTTTCGCATCGGCTCATGTTTTTAAGGAGAGCTATCGTCTTTTACTTCACCATGATTGCGCGAGACTGAGACCCAGCACGAACAATAAACTTACCACGAGACGGAAGTTCAAAGTTCACGGAGCCTTCATTGGCAATCTTGCTGAAAATCTTCTTACCCAACATGTTGAACACAGCTACGTTCGTACCGTTTTCAACATTCGCAACAGAAATCACGCGATCGTTAACAGAAACGTCCATGGAAGGAGCCTTAGCAATAAACTGAGAAACCTTCGGTTCTTCGATCGGCTTTTCGGAAGCAGACTTAGCGAAGTAACCCGTATTGGAGTTCTTCGAAACATACTTAATAGTTTGATTAATCCCCTCATTTCCCGTTCTAGAAGAAATGACATAGAACTTGTGAGTCGACTTATCAGCAAAAGCCTTATCAGCCTTTCCATCGCCATCAAAATCGCCAATAAGAATTACAGCGTACTGAGGATCAGCATTATTCAATCGACTCCATGTCTTGGATTCCGAAACACCATCAGAACTTCTATAGATGCTCCACTTACCCGTAGAAAGGTTCACATTAACCATGTCGTCAGCGCCATCACCATCAAAGTCACCAGCAAACGGCAACGTATTTTGATATGAAGAATTTGCACGATAATCCCACAATTGCTTCGTGACATAGCTTGCTACAGTCGTCGGCCCATTCTGGTCATAATTCATACTAATCTTCCAATACCAATTCAAGATAGCTTCGCCTTTTCTACTAGACAAAGAATACCATTTGCCATCATTTGTTCCATAAATAGCACGATCAGTAATACCATCACCATCGAAATCACCAGGGACTACAACATGGTTACCAGTCATACCGCTCCACGACCATCCAAACGGGATAAATGCAGCTGCACGGACATCATAAAAACCATCAGCCACCGTATAATCCGTTGCCAAGCTGGAAATAATATACCAGTTAGAACCATTATAAATAGCCCTATCCGCAATGCCATCACCATTATAATCGCCAACAGCAATTTTAAAGGAGGAGTTCATGCCACCCCATTGCCATCCTGCCGGGATCCAATTAGGAGCAGTCGGAGCCGAGCCAATGCCCTGTTGTCCTGTTATGCTAGAATAGATATACCATTTTCCATTAGCCTTATCTACCGCACCAATATCAGTCTTTCCATCACCATCATAATCACCAGCAATCACTTCATAGTTGCTGTTCATTCCAGAGAAGAACACAACCCCATCATAAATGTAGCTGCGATTACGCGATGAATAAACATACCACTTCTTCGTAGAACGATCTACTGCACCCAAATCAGCAATACCATCGCCATCATAATCGCCAGTGAAATAATCTACATTCGTTCCACTTACGTTATGTGGGAAAGTGAATCCAGAGGATGAATAATTTATCGTTTTAGAAGACCACGAAGTACCCACAAGTTCCTCCCACATCGGCCAATCACCAATCAACGGCCTTTCAGGAGATTGAGCATCAATATCATACCCATATTCCTTCAGTTCAGTTTTAGTTTTATGAAGGCCTGGATTAGGACCGCTAAATGAAACAAGATATCGATTATTCCAAATCCAGCCATATTCATTACCAGAAACGCCTATATTATGAATAAAATTATAGGGTCCAACATCATTTTCATTTTCAATTTCCCAATTAACGCCGTCATCAGACTTAAATTTCGTTATTTTCGTATTTTCAGCCATGTAGTCATAAGCGCACCACATTTCCCAATGGTTATGAGCAATGTTAAATCTAACATCACCAATACTGTAAGGAGAATATGCAAACGATACATAATTACCATTTGCATCTTTATACTTATTAAGGATTGATGATCCGTAATTTATTTGGGTAAGGCTACTTTTGTGGACAAGTCTTATTTCATTTGCGTGATTCCTGAACCACACGTAGAAATCACCGCCAGCAACTTTAGCGACAGACTGTTGACCAGTTCCATATCCATTACCAGCCTTTTGCAGCAAGGCCTTAGACGGAGTATTGTAACTTCCAATCTCATTTTCCCATCCATTCACCGTATATTTGAAATAAGGACCATTAATAAAGTATGATCTAGCTAAATAGACAACCGTTCCATACCCATTTTTCGCTCCATCATAAAGCAAATACCAATATCCATCTTCACCACGTACAACAGACGGATCACAGGCACACGTTTCCGAATCGCTATTATTAACAGTCATCACGACTCTCGGTGCGGACCAATTAGTCCCATCTTTCGACGTTCTATAACGAATATGGTCCCATGATTTAAACTGGTTCGCATTCAAATACGGATTAAAGAAGTTGTCCGAATTTCCTCCATTGGAGCAATAAAACTGGTGAAATTCACCATTATAGTAAACTGTTGCAGGGGCATACGCATACTTTGTATACGAATTTGCTTGTAATTCAGGAGCTAGTCCCTGTGTTGGGAACGGTTGATACGCTTTTACCGCATTATTCGTTGTTGCACTAGACAACGATACAGCGATTGTTAAAAGTGCTGAAAGTCTTTTGATCATAAAACCGCCTTTGTTAAGTTGTATCAAAAGTACAAATAAGATAATATATTTTTTGTTTTATGGTGTTTCATATAAGATAATCAATATAAAATATTTCAAATAAAGCATTTTATACCAAAAATTGTAACAAAATTATCATCTTCGCCATAAACCGTCCATTTTTCTATTAAAACCGCATTTTTCACTACAATTAGAGGTCCTTTTCCCACAAAAAAGGCGTTTATGCTATATTTCTTACATGATTCTTTTCACAAAAATTGATATTTCATCATCGGGAGCCCACATCGATTATAAATCGAGGCTCGCTTTTTTCGGTTCGTGCTTTGCCGATAACATCTCGGCACAATTCGCATCACGAAAATTTTGCGTTTTGGCCAATCCGTTCGGAACGGTCTACAACCCGCTTTCGACGGCCATGCAAATCAAGGCGATTGCAAACGGAAAGATTTTTGGGGAAAAAGACGTTTTCCAGGACATGCGAGGCATGTGGTACAGCTGGGACGCGCACGGTTCGCTTTCTGGAAAGAGTCGCGAGGAATGCATCGCAAAGTTAAATGCGGCTGCGCATGCAACTCGAGAATTTTTGCAAAATGCCGACGTTGTTTTCATTACGCTCGGAACTGCTTTCGTATACTTTTTGAAGGAAAGTGGGATTGCGGTTTCGAACTGTCACAGGCAAGATTCCAACATGTTCATTCGCAAAATGATTTCTGTAGATCATGCGACAGAAGCATTGAAAAGCATCGTACAGGACTTGCAGAAGATCAAACGACAAGAAGGTTGCGAAAATCGCGATTTGCACGTTGTGTTTACAGTTTCACCGCTACGGCACATGAGCGACGGCGCACACAACAACACCCTCTCGAAGGCCTCTTTGCAACTCGCTGTAGAAAAGCTCATAACGGGATATGATCGCCATGCCGAGGGAACCATCGCAAATCCGGCACCGACTATCAGCTACTTTCCGAGTTACGAAATTGTGATGGACGAGCTGCGCGACTACCGTTTTTACGACAGCGATATGATTCATTTGTCTAAAGTCGCCGAAGAATACATCTTTGAGCGCATGGCAGAAAGTTACTGCGACGAGAAGACGCTCGACGACATCAAGCAAGTCGAAAAGTTCTTGAAGAGCGCAAACCACCGCATACAAGACGCCAATTCGCCCGCTACTGCGGCATTTCTGCAAAAGATGCACGCCGAGGCCGAAAGGCTCGAAAAGCAAATTGAAGGGCTACAGCTAAGGTGATTGTAAAAGGTGATCCCGCCCCGGAACTAGTCCGGGGTGACATGGAGTCCGGGATGACAACATAAAAGAAGGCGGGCCGAAGCCCGCCTTCCCCTTTCCTCCTAACAAAATGGAAAGTGCGAGAGAGAGAATTTACTGCTTAATGCAACGGACATTCATCATCCTATCCACTTTGATTGAATAATCTTCAAAGGCATACACCGCATACCAATCCCATTTTAAGTTTTTACTGAATGCTATGGCATACACCTCGTATTCACCGTTCTTGTAATATTTTTCAGCATCTTCTGGACGGACAACGAAATTCTCTATGGTAATTGGTCCAAAGCCAATTTCCGGGAAACTATACGTTCCAACATGAGGATATTCATCCATTGAGACAACATAGCCCTGCAATCTATAACACTGCTGTATCAGTTGGAGCCAGTCATTTACGCTAGGAAGTCTCCATCCATTTGGACATAGTCCCTGATAATACCCCTTTTCACTCTCGACAGAATCTACAATGGACATTACCTTATCAAAGTTCGTTTTACCACTGTCGATAGTCACTAAGGCAGAATCCAGACCCATCGCTTCATACCACTTGTACTGCACCAAAGAATTCCAATATGTAGAATCAAGTGTATAGAACCATCCCGGGACATCGCGATATTCATTGTATGCATTCAGTCGTTCTTGTTCATCAATCAAGGGAGCAACGGATGCACTGTCAAAAACAGGTTTTACGGCTTCACTACTATAGGTCAAGTTTTCCGCCATCCACGTCTGCGTAATTCCATTGAAGGTAAAAGTGACCGTCTTATACGTTTTTCCATCGCGTTCATCAGTCATAGTGCCGTCCGCACGCGAAATGTCGTCCTGAAGAGCGCGATACGCCGATGCGCTCCAGTCTCCCGATGAGCACTTTATCCTTAGTGTCAATTCAGGGCCCAAAAATTCAATTTCTAACGAATCACCTTCCTTTTCTGCCGTACATTCTCCACGCCCATAGAGACTTGAGAGGAAGTTGCCGTACATTATTTTGTCTTTTTCGTCGAGTTCGACATCCTTTCGACCATGCCAAATTCTAGGACTCATATCTTTTTTGCAGTGGTTCTTGATAGAATCAGGAACACTAGCAAACGAACCATTTGCATTGAAAATTTCTCTTGCTTGCTGATCGATACATGCATCATAGTCGGTGAAAATACTCACAAAATACACAGCATCCATCTCTTCATAGTAGTACTCAATAGATTTTTTTCCTTCATAAACAAACGGTTTGTTGTAAAAACCGAAAGCATCCATTACATCGCGGTCCGCTTGCTGTTTGGCAGCATCATAGGACATTCCCTGTTTGACCAAAGAGAGCAAACGAGATGCTTCTAAGGAACTCATCACATTGATAGAGATACGCTCGAATTTACGCAAATCAACTACAGCACGGTACAGACTCCAAGAGGACCGATCACGCACATTTACAATGATTTCGTCTTGCGAAGTCCACCAATTCACATGATTCCAAGGAGACAACTCAAGCATCACATAAGGACTGTTCAGCGAAACGCTGTCGAACGAGAACACACCCATGGCATCTGTGAAAGAGCTGTAAAAAACATTTTCCGTTGTATCGAACGTCACGGAATCCAGCTCCACCATCCTCACCATGTATCCTTCCTGAAGCGAACTCGAGAAGAACGACGAATCCGGTGCCTCTTCGTAAGAAGTACGCATAGAATATCCGGTCAGGTTACTGAAGGCATAAACGCCCGTTTCTTCGACGGTGCCACCGGCAACGGGGTCATTGTTTTCCGAACACGCTGCAAACACAAAGGCGAGCAGTGTTACCATTTTGCAGACAAATTGTACGCCAATTTTTGAATAGTTCATATATCCCTCCTCTTTTATTTTTTTAAATCTTGTTTTTGCGTCAGCGGAAAAAGCTGCATATTCAGACGGTAGACTTCATCTGTCGCAGCATTTTTCCTTGCAATGGCAACGACCTTTTTACGGCAATCGGCAATTTCTTGCACAATTTCATCGTAGCCTTCTTTAGTGATGCCGAACGTGACACCAGAGAAATTTCGCTTATCCTGAGCAACGCCTTCGATGGCATCGAGCGCAAGTTCGCCCATCTGGCGATGCATCGTACGGACCGCCACCGGCGTGACATCCATACGGCCCGTCGTCAAGGACTTATTTGTTTGTACATAATTGCCTTCGTCGTTTTTTTCAAGAAAGCCGCCCTTGACCAAAAAGTTCAGCACATCGCTAACTTCGGCGGCGGTAATTTCTGGACGGCAGGCATGGGCAAGCGCCAGCGGCTTTGCGCCAGGCATCGACGGAGCAAGTTCACGGATAACAGGATTTTTCCAGCTTTCAAAAAAACGGAACGAATCGCCTTCCAGGATTTTGGCCTTGTGCGCATCTGCAATGGCAAGCATTTTATTGAAGGCGGACTTTTTTTCATCATCCGTTTTCGCATGGTCAAACTGAACCATTTCAGCGAAATATTCACGTTCGTAGTCCACCAAGCGCATGGCATCAGCAACACGGATGGTCGCCGCATCGCTCAAGTTGAAGCGGCCTTCGCTCACGTATTTCAGATAAACACGTGAAGAAAAACCGGCTTCGTTCGCGAACTCTTGCCAGGTGAATGCAGACGTCGCCTTTTTATCGGCGTAATAATCGGCAATATACTGGCGATAGCTCGTATATTCCAAGATTTCTTTCATTTTTCCTCCTAACGACAACCTCTAATTTAGCCGAGGCCGCTTAGTAAAAACAAAATTCGGCTTTTTGCGTTCGTTTTGTTCTTGAAGTTAAATATACAACATAATTTTTGAAAAAGCAACAGTTTCACAACACAAAATATTGATTTTTAGTGAAATTTTGAAGTTTTTGTAAAAATCTATTTAAAATTAGACATTTTCTACAATACAAACGTATTGTAGAAAAGGCGACCCCGGCACCCATTCGACAAGCTCAGGGCAGGCTCAGGCTGGGGTGACAATGCAAGAGCAAAAGTTGACTGGATCCTTCGTCGCGGAGCGACTCAAGATGACGTCGTTCAGCCTTGGGATTGAGATTCGCGCATGCGGCGGCGGGCGCGGGAGCCGGGGCGATTACGGCGATGGCGACGTTGTTCGCCATTCGGCGCTTGCGACGGATTCGAGGCGTTATCGCGCGGAGCGTTTTGCACCGGAGCATTATGCGGCGGCTTACCGTGGCCATGCTTCTGGTGGCGTGGCGATTCATTTGCACGGGCCTGAGCGTTTTCGACGTTTGCGTTTTGTGCAGCGCCATCCACGGGTGCGTTATTAGAATTCTGCTTTCCGTGCCCCTTGCGGTTGCCACGATTGTTGCGGGTTTCCGCAGCACGGGCCTGCGCTTCTTCACGGGACATACGGCCACGAGAATTGCGCATCAAGCTTTCGGCAGTTTCTTTTTGCGGAGGCGGCAACTTTTCGAAAATGCTCTGGTCGCCTTCCGGAATCTTCACGCGGGTCAGCTTTTCGATACCACGCAAATCGGATTCTTCGTCCGGAGAGCAGAACGAAATCGCAACACCTTCCTTGCCTGCGCGAGCCGTACGGCCAATGCGATGCACGAACGTTTCGTGTTCATTTGGCAAATCGTAATTGAACACATGACTCACATCGTCCACGTCAATACCGCGAGCGGCAATGTCTGTAGCGACGAGCACTCGAATTTGTTCGCACTTGAAGTTTCCAAGCGCTTCCTGACGGCGGTTCTGGCTCTTGTTGCCGTGAATAGCAGCACACTTAATGCCCGCCTTTTCAAGAACGCGCACAATCTTGTCGGCACCGTGCTTGGTACGGCAGAACACAAGCACCTTCTTCATTTCAGGATGTTCTGCCAAAAGTTCCTTGAGCAAAGCTCCCTTGCGGCGCTTATCAATGCGATACAGTTCCTGACGGATGCGTTCAATCGGAGTGCTCTGCGGAGCGACTTCGACTTGCACCGGATTCGGGCGCAAAATCGTCGAAGCGAGTTTCAAGATTTCATCCGGCATCGTCGCGCTGAAGAACAAATTCTGTCGATCCGGCGGAAGCATCGCCACGACCTTGCGGATATCATGGATAAAGCCCATGTCAAGCATGCGGTCGGCTTCATCAAGCACAAAGAATTCCAACTTCTTTAACGAGACAGCCTTCTGCCCAATCAAATCGAGCAGGCGCCCCGGAGTTGCCACAAGCACATCCACACCGCGGATCAAGTTGCGCTTTTGCGGGCCATCGCCCACACCGCCAAAAATGCAAGTCGTCGAAATCGCCGTAAACTGCGCATACGCCTTAAAGCAATCTTCCACCTGAATCGCAAGTTCACGAGTCGGCAAAAGGATCAGCGCACGGCAAGTCTTGGGAGAACGGAACTTCCCGGAATCGAGCAAGCGCTGCAAAATCGGAAGCGCAAAAGCCGCCGTCTTACCAGTCCCCGTCTGTGCAATGCCCAAAAGGTCCTTGCCTTCGAGAAGGCTTGGGATGGAACGTTCTTGAATCGGGGTCGGGGTTTCGTAGCCTACTGCGCGAACGGCTCGCTGCAACGGATTTGCCAAAGGAAGTTCTTCAAATTTCATATTGACTCAAAGATAGAAAAAGGAAAGCCCCCGTTCATCGCGGAGGCTTAAATCTAACAGGAATCAGTTCAAAACATGCACAATCAAGACTTGCGCTTGTAACCGCTCAAGCCCAAAAGAATAAGCGCCGGCGTGTAGAAGTACCACACAAAGTTGTTCGCAACGGTCGCCACAATTTCCTGGACGCTATGGTCATCGCCTGTCGCAAGCGAAATGCCGACGCAAGCGTCACAGCAGAAAAAGAGAATCATACCACGCTTGATGTTCCGTGCGTTCGTTTTGGGGAAGTAACCCTTCTTCGGCACTTGGCAAGCCACCACGAGCGAGCAAATCAAGAACGCAGCGTAAGTCGCAATAATCGGAACCGTCGGGCCTTCGAAAATGCGGAACAGATGAAGCGCATTCGTAAGGAACATCACGGCAAACGGGATGCAGATAATTTTCGGTACGCTATTGTCGGTATCGCTCAAGCGTGTATGGCGATAGATGAACAGCACTTGTGTCACCATAAAAAAGCAAATGCCCAACAAAGTATAATCACTACGGTACTCGAGTACATGAGAATAGTTGTGCAGAATCTTCAAGCAGAAATCGGCACAGAACGCCATTGCAAAACCCGCCTGTAAAACCTTGCGGTCACGAGGGCACAAGCAATTATCCCCAATAAAGAACACGACAAACGTCATAATCGCCGTTACGATGAACTTAGCGATATTCTGGTAATTGCTGTTTTCGACCAAGCACTGTTCAACAGCGCCGCACAGGTAAAAGACAAGCCAGTCCTTCACAAAGAACGTGATCATGAGAATACTGATAACAACCAGCAAAAGTGCAATCAGCTTTTTCTTTTCCATTATGTTCACCCCCTCAAGGCAACAATTTAACTTATCATTAAATATAATCTAACAGCTAGCGCCTGCGGCGGTCCAATCCGGCATGGGTCGCATAAAATGCCTTTTTATCTTCGTACATGCGACGGTCAATC
>Ga0265299_10000790_pt1 | contig 38396 bp, 51 predicted proteins | sample AusTroGonzalo_MG_4_FD_193485 | JGI IMG/M metagenome (GOLD analysis project Ga0265299, IMG submission 193485) | Bovine rumen microbial communities from tropical cattle in Woodstock, Queensland, Australia - Gonzalo_02 | ecosystem: Host-associated > Mammals > Digestive system > Stomach > Rumen ... | reverse complement strand
CAAGAGATAAGGGAAATCCTTTCCCAATTTGGTTATGTATCTTTTTATTATTTTTTCTTCTGCTATTAACTCATCATCGTGATGTTCTATCAGACTCAAAATAATTTCATCATTGATGAATTTTTCAGCTATTTTTCTAGACACTTGAGGGTGCCCATAAAAATGGTCTCCCTTGTCATCTGTAGTTTTAACTACAGGTTTTCCGATATCATGTAGTAACAACACTATTTCAATTTTTTCTCTTGTTTCTTCATTTAGTTCAAGTTTTTTTAAGTATTTTATAGATTCCATGGTGTGGTGTCCCACGTCTGTAAAGTGATTTTTATTGTCTTGTTTGCATTTGAACATTTTTTTAAACTCTTCACTTTCTTTTATTTTTTTGATTATAGTTTCCATAATTCATTCTCCTTTTTTTCTAAAAATTTATTTTTGTTTAAGGTAAGTTCTTTCCTTACCTTATGTATATATTATATCACTCATTGAGTGATATGTCAAGCGTTTTTTAGAAAAAATAAAAGAAAGCATCATTTGACGCTCTCTTTTTCTCTTTTTTCTAACTCTAAGAAATGTTTGATAGCTCTATTTTGGATATAGTAAGTATTCCTTATACTATATCCGATCATATCCGCTATCTCCTTGTTAGATTTACGGTTAATAAACTTTCCTAGCAAGTATAACCTCTCGCTTTCATCTTCGATCTGGTTAATTAAGTTGATGCAATCTGTTTTAGTTTGCATCAGCTTTTCCACATTTGTAAGTATCAAATTTTCTATCTCTTCTATCTTCCTCTTTAGTTCTTTGCTTTTGCTTTCACTCCCAATTTTTAAAAGTTTAGCTTCAATTTGCTTTAGTTCTATTAAAAATTCAGACATGCTCTCCATAAGTTTTTCAATATTTTGTATGTTTTCTAATTTATTCATAGTAATCACACACCTTTGGCAATCAAATATCTTTCGCTTCTAATTTAACTATGCTCATATATTTTATGTAATTATCTGGTTTTCCATCTCTATGGTACTCATTTTTTAAACTCTCTCCATTGCTTACAATAAAATATTTCTCGTACAGCTTCTTATCAGTTTCAAAAATTTTTTCTAATTCTGTTGCTAATTCTTCTATATCTTTCTTATTTTCTCCCGAAAACCTTATCCCTAATCTAACCTCATTTTTAACAATAAAATTTTCTAAATTAGCTCTGTGATACGCTTGTAGAGTTTTTTGATTATCTCTAAAACCTTGTTCTATTTCACGTTTGTAAAAAAACCTAAAATTATCATTTTTATCTACTCCTATATAAAGAGTTGTATTATCTAATCCAGTTTCGTTAATTACATCAAAACTAAAAAATTTTATTCCTTTAACTTCTGCTCGCGAAATAAATTCCATATTTCTATCTACTTCTTCAATATTGCTCGAAATAGGAAATCTGCCAAGCACTACTATTGTATTGCCAGCTTCTCTAAATCTTTTTATTTTTTCTGCATCCTTATCTGTCACAAACTCTTTTATCTCCACCCATACTTCCTCACGCATTCCATCTACTCTACGTAATAAAAAATCTGGTTCATATCTTGTTCCGTCGCCGAGATCAAATGTCATTGGCTCATACTCCCAATCTACTCCACACATATCAAAAAAATATGCCCATTTTGCCTCCAATTTGCTCCTAAATTTCGTCCATCTGTAAATTGTAGGTACTGCTTTTGCTTTGTTTAGATTCATTAGTTGCCTCCTTAAATATTTACATAATGTTTGTGATTTTCTTCCAACTCCTCTTGGTTCAAATCATAGTAAATCTGTGTAGTGCTTATATTTTCATGTCCTAACATATGTGCCACTTGCTCAATCGGCATGCCCTTTCTCATAGCCATTGTCGCACATGTTCGTCTAAATTTGTGCGGATGTACACCTTCTATGCCACACTCTCTGCCAATTGTTCTTATAACGTACTCTATGTAAGAGCTGTCTGCATTTTTGTTAGGATGCACTTGGCTTTTAAACTTCCACCAATCTTTAAAACATTTTGGTCTTCCAGTTGTTTTTATTAATCCTCTACCCCCACCCTTAGAGCGTGCAAAAAGATATGGATTATCATCCGTCCTCTCTTTTAGATACTCTTCTATTGCTACTTTTGCTCTCATGTTTAAATATACAAATCTTTCCTTATTGCCTTTTCCTACAACTCTTATCTTGTTATTATCTATATCGCTTATCTTAATTTCCGAGAATTCTTTAACCCTGCATCCAGTACTTAGTAAAACCTCGAACATTGCTTTTTTTCTCGAATCATCTTTAAGATATGCCCTCATTTTTTCTATTTCATATTCTGTTAGAGCTTCCCTCCTTTTTTTATCTTCTTTTATCTTTTCTATTTTTAGCATCGGGTTTCTTCTTATGTACTCCTCCATGTGCAAGTAAGTAAAAAAGCTACTTAATGCTCTTCTTTCATTATTTGCTGTCACTTTAGTGACTTTATCATTTATCTGGCGAGTTGCTAGGTAAAAACGGATATCTTCCGTGGTTATGTCTACCACGTTTTTATTAATTCTTGGGATAGCTTTTCTTAAAGTTATCCCGTAGAACTCGATAGTTCTTTTTGTACAGCCTTTTACAGTTTTGGCTATAAGAAACTTTTTAATGTATTCGTTGTTTTGGTCCTCATCTGTTAGTACCAAGTCCGTAACTTTTTTTCCATAGTCATACTTGCTTAGTATTATCCATAATCTTTCCTTTATGTCTGTGGTTATTTCTATACCTTCTTCTATCAACATAATTAGTATACTGTCATAAATTTCTTCCTGCATTTTATCCTCCTAATCTTAAATAACATATTTCTTGTGCATATTCTCTAACTCTTCTTGTGTTAAGTCTAAATATATTTGTGTTGTCTCCAGTGATTCATGTCCCAACATTTTACTTACCTGCTCTATTGGCATACCTCTTCTTAGTGCAAAAGTTGCACAAGTACGTCTAAATCTATGTGGATTAGCACTTTCAAGTCCTAACTTTTTAGCTATCTGCCTAAAATTACCTTCTATGGTAGAATTATCAACATGCTCCACTTCATCGACCATTTTTTTATCCTGCCACCAATTCTTTTTTAATTTTCCTTTACATTTTTTGTTAGACTTAGCAAACAAATAAGGATTACTATCTGTTCTTTTTTCCAAGTATTCCAATATAGCAAGCTGTGCCTTGGCGTTTAGATACACCGTCCTCTCCTTATTTCCTTTGCCTAACACATTTATCTTATTCTCTTGTATATCATCAATTTTTATCTTGTTTGCTTCGCTAATTCTACAGCCAGTTGATAACAATAATTCCAGCATCGCCTTTATTCTTAAGTCATCTTTTAAGTAGCTACGCATTCTTTCTATTTCTAAATCCGTAAATGCTTTTTTCTTTTTCTTATCTATCTTTATCCTATCTATTTTTGCTGTAGGATCTTTTAATATAATTTCCTCCATTGTCAAAAATTTAAAAAAACTCCTTAGTACTCTTAATTCGTTATCTATTGTAGTTTTAGTTACCTTATCCTGCACTTGCCTTTTAGCAAGATAGTATCTTATATCCTGCGTAGTTATACTATCTATAGTTTTTCCTAATTCTAGTATTATTTTTTTAAGTTCTAGCTTATAGTATTCTATAGTTGTAGCTGTGCATCCTTTTACATGCTTTGCTATAAGAAATGTTTTAATCAACTCTTCATTTCTATTTTCATCAGTTGTTATCAATTCTGTTGTTCTCTTCTGTATTTCATAATCATCTAGTATTATGTACGCTTCTTCTTTTATGTTATCAATTTTAATATTATTCCTAATAAGAATCATTAATAAGCGGTTTAATAACTCTTCTCTCATCTGCATCTCCTTTTTAGTATTTGCAAAAACTTAGCTTCGACATTATTGTTTCAAAAACTCTCTCTCTTGGATACTTTCTTATATCAGGATCTGTTAATGTATCACCTTGGCACACAATAGCTTTAACACCTAATAAACTTAGTTGTGTGTAACACATATATATACTGTTCCAATCTATATCCTGTGCTACCACTTTAACATTCTCTTGGTAATTTATCCCTTGTTTTTTTAACAAATTCAGGTACGCAATAATCATTCCGCCTCCACCGCAAGAGGGTTCATTTATTGTTATCTGTCCTTTATCTTTTGTAATTTTATTTTCCAAAAGCATTCCTGCACAAAGTTCGGATACATGGTATGGTGTAAAAAATTGACCTGTGGACTTATTTCCACATTCAGCTTCCATATAAATTTCTCCTAAAATATCATAAGTTTCATTCTCGAAAGCTGTTATCAACATTCCCATCATATCCGCTAATATACTTTGTTCATTTTTAGAATACTTATTTATTACCTGTAAATATTGCTCTTCTCTTTGCCTCCAAATTTTATCATGCAGCAAAGTGCTACTATTGGCTATCGATAGAGCTACTATTTTTACCCAATCAGTAAATACTGTATATGTTGTGTATTTACCTGAGAGTTTAATTATATTTTTTGCTATTTCTTTCTTCATTAAATTCCTCGTACTTCCTTCTTAATAATTCTCTTCTTTCTGCCAGCTTCTTTAATTCTTCCTGCCTTCTTTTACTATGCTTAATTCTATCTATATACATGTTGCCATCTCCTTTCTTTTAATCGGATACCAGTCACCCAGTACCCGTATATAAACAGAGCTTGTGATATATGCAAAATTTTTATTTTTTATTTTGCTCTGTTATATTCACACCTCCCGCCTTGGTAGTTAACCAAGGCAGTTATTTGTAATATGTAAATTTGTGCAATGCCTACCTAATTTTTTTTGCAACCCAACCCATTCTTTTCCCGTTGGCATAGATGCTTTCTATGCCAAATTTATCTCCAACGGCTTTTAAACATTTTGCCAGTTCTAGCAAATATTCTTTTGCTATTTCTGGTGGGCAATTCTTTATGTATTCTATTCTTTCTTTTTCCGTTAAGTCTGTAAAACAAGTCAAATCACCTTCCTTGTTTACCAAAAATATTGTGTCTAAAAATCTTTTCTGCATTTTCTTATCCTCCTTTTCTTCCTTGTTTCTAATTTTCTTTCCAGATTCTTAATTTTCCCTTTCAATTGCGATACTGAATCTGTGTCATTTTCTTCTATTAATATTTTCTTTCCTGCTCTTCGCTGAGCTTTTATTACTAATTTTCTGCTCTTTAAAATGTCGATACAGAACTTTATTTGTGTGTTGTTCATTTCTTCCCAATTCATTATTATTTAACCACCTCAAATTTTGTCGCCTCCTCAATTCTATAATATCTGTTACCTTCTTTTTTGATGTGTGGACAGTTTTTACAAAATTCTAAAAACCTATCTCTATCATTCGTCATATTGAAAATTTTTGGAACTACTCTTGTTCCTTCTTCTAAATTTTCTACAATTTTATCAAATTCTTTTTGTGTTAAATTTACTTTTGAAACTGTTTTTCGTTTCGTTTTTTCTGTCGTTTTTTTCGTGTCTTTTCCGACATTTTTTGTGACGTCGCAAACACTGTTTTTTTCTAATGTTGCGACGTTTTTCACGACATTTTTTCCGACACTTTTTTCAACACTTTCTGAGATGTTTTCCGACAAAAAATTTTGTATTTTTTCGTTGTCGCCCGACAAAAATTTATCTGAATAAATACTTAAAAAAATTGATGTTACATCTATAGCAAAACTATAAAAACCTGCTACAAATTTGCTATGTGAGATCGTTATCCAAAAGCCATAATTGGAATAAATCGAAACTGCATATACAACTCCGATTAAACCCAAAAGTGGTATCATTGTTGGAGTTTTAAAAAAGTTTTTTATATCTTCTACGCTGGAAACAAATTTACTAATGCAAAATTGCATAGCTAAAAAAATTAATCCAATCATTACACAATTTAAATTTTCACCATGCCTGATGCTGTTTAAGAGAGGAAAAGCATCTAAACCACTCTCGATCATTCCAAATCCTAACATGCTAGTTATGCAGGAGATTATAATAAACACATACTTCCAAAAGTTAAAACTTTCTCCTCTTTCTTCTAGCGTATCTATTTTCTTGCATCTGCTTTCTGCTTTTTTAAGTTTAAGTTTTCCCATTGTTTCTTGAACTTTAATGTTAATATTAAGCTCTTGCTCTTTTAAATTATCTTTGAGGACCAAGAGCTTCTTTTTATTCTCTCTTTTCGTTCTTTCTAACTCTAACTCATTCTCTTTTTCTTTGGCTTCATTCATTTTTGTTCTACTTGCTACTTTCTTGTATCTTTTGTTAATTCTCCATTTTTGCAACATAGATAAGTTTTCATCGTATTTTTCTATGTCTCTAACCTCATAATTCCTTAATTTATCTATCATTTTCATTTTTTGTTTTCTTCCTTTCTTCTCTTTCCTCTCTTTTAACTTTTGCTCTAACTGCCATAGCTTCAGCTAATGTGTTAAATCTTCCATAAAAATCTCCGTTTATCTCAACTTGAAAAAATCCTTCTGTGTCCAAGTATATGTTTTGTTCCATTAAAGGATTTTTTCTTGGAACTGTTACTTGTTGCCCTTGTGTACATCTGCCATCTGGATACTTTCTCCATTGCACAGCGGATGATGTAATAAATAATCCACAATATCCACAATTTTTACTGGATAATTTGGTACAGCCAAAACACGTTACCTCTCTCAATTGTCTCCCTTCTTTCTAATTCTTGGAGTGCTAATTACTAACACTCCAAGTTACATTTTTAGTTTGCCAAATCCAACGCTATTCGCATATTTATTAAGTCAATTTTACTTTCTATTTCTTTTATTTCTTCTTCGCTATTTGCGTTTACTAATTTTTCTACTAATTTATTATTTGCATCCGCTAAATTTGTTGTTTTTAAATCGCTCAAAATTTTATTTGCATCATTTATTAAATTTTCCATGTGCTTGTCCTCCTTATTCTTCTTCTAATTCTTTCCACAATTTTTTTGTATTTTTTATTGCAAATGGGAGAGCTTTTTTCTCTTCTATTCCTACTTTTAATACTTTAATTAATTCATCAAGTGTTCCACCTTCTGCTTTTATTTCTTTTATTTTATTTCTAAGACTTTGTTTTTCTTCTTCTGTTAATTCTCTATATAACTTTCTACTTAATTTTTTTGTTAACATTTTTCTATTCTCCTTTCATATTTTAAAATAATATACAATACTGCTTATCTCGTGACTGTACTCAGAAGCCGTTTCAATTTCCATTTCTTTTAGCTTATTTTTTTTAAAATAAAAACTAACTGTTTCCTCATATCCTCTTCTCCCCCCTAAGGCTACACAGTCATATCCTTTTTTAAGATTTTTGATCGCCTCGATATATATACAATAAATTTCATTTATCTCTCTAGCATTCATGTATATACATTCATCATCTTTTATATCAAATTTCCTTTCCACTTCTTCATATGTGTTTAGACCGTACCAGGGATCTCCATACTCATTCATCCAATCATTGTCCTCTATAGTTTTATTTTTATCAGCCTCTTTCAACAATCGTAAAAATTCTTCCTTGCTTAATATCTCCATTTTCATGCACCTCTCAAAAAACATCTGTTACCTTTAAATTGTTAAATTTTGTTGGTTCATATTCGATTCTAACTACGCTTTTTCCTTTATCATTTTCTTTTTTAAAAAGTGCGTAATCTTGTCTTTTCCAGCTTTTTTCATATCCTAATTTTTTCATAATTTTTTCTATTTTATTGTATGTAAAGATTTCTCCTCTGAACCATTTTCTAAGCTCCAAGCCTTCATAATATGCATCTGTCATTATTTTATCCATCCTTTCTTTAATTGTCTTACCGCCATTTCGAATGCTCTTAAATACAATTCTGGGTATGCTGTTCTTACAAATCCAGCTTCCTCTACCAATTCAGGCACAACATAAACCTCTTCAAGTTTATCTCGCCAATACTCATCTAATCCATGTTGAGGATGAGTATTTTTTATAATGCACGCTTTAAGATAACTTAATGTTCCGTATCTCTGCTTAACTCTTGCTTCTGCGTTTGAGCTTTGTTTAACTTCTTTCTCTATTTCATCGCACATCTTATCTACGTCATAATATAAAAACTCTCTGCTATGGCATATCGTTTTTGAAATGAAGTAATCTACACTACTATTTACAAACTCGTTGAAAGTATTAAATTTCATATTTTCATAATTTCTTGCTACTAAACTTCCTGCATCTCCTGTTATGTATAACGTATCCTGAGACTCATCGAATATATATCTAATATGCCAGTAGTTGTTGTTAGGATTTTTAAAATCTAAAATTTTAATATCTCCTAAATCTTGCAAAGTTGCTTTATGGTTTCTAAAATTTTTCAAAATATTTTCTAATTGTCCCATAAGTGTCTAGCCTCCTCCCAAATTGGATCGCTTTCGTCATAAAGACTAGTTAGCCAGTTGTAAATAATGTCTTTGTTATTCCATGTCAATCCTTCATGTGTTGTTATTCTTTCGCTCGCTAACAAGAAATCTGCAAACTCATTTAAACTCATGTCTTTGAGCACTCTAAAATTTGTATCCATGCTTAAATCATTTTCTATATACAAGAAACTCATATCTGTAGTTTCTAAGTAATTTTCCAAATTCTTTTGTTGTTCTGTATCCGCATATATAGTCAAGTTAATCTTTCTTTTTTTGCTCATACTCTTAATCTCCTTTTCTTTACATTGCACAAGGCTAGCACATTTGGTATACTAACCTTGTGCATTATTTGCACTAGTTGTTTAGTTTTAATTTTTTGGGGTTGTTAATTGGCAGATTAGCAATCCCATTTTTCTTCTTCAAGCTCCTTTTTCACTTCTTGGTACTCGTTCTCTTCTCGTATTTCATCAATTTCTTTTAGCAATTCCTTGTATTGTGCCAAATTTAGTATATTTACTAGGTAAAGGCTTTCCATAAACCCTTTCACATAATCTGCTGTAAGTTGTTCCCTTTTTAACATTTCTAATTTTTTGTCAATTTCATTTTCTGTTATGTTTAACATCATCATATTAATTCCTCCTAATTTTCTATTTTTATAATTTTTCTTTCTTTCCCTTGTATTACTTGTAAGATGTCAAAACAAAGATTTTCAAATTCAAAAAACATTACTGGGTCAACATCATTAACTGTTTCCCAGCTGTTTACTATTTCTAATAACTCTCTCGCCTCTGGTGTTATATCTATGTTGTACCAAAAGATCGAGTTCCACATATTTTCTGACATTACCTTGATCTGTTCTATATATTTCATATTAACTTTCCCCTTCTTAATTAAGCCACATTAAATATTTTTTGTATTACTAAGTAACTAATTTCTCTTTTTGCTTTTTCTAAATCGCTGTACTTGCTAGTATCTATTGTTAATTGTTTTCTTTCTCTCCAAAAAATTAAGTGTAAAAGATTTGGATTTTCCTTGTCTTTTTTTATGGTTATTTCATATTTTTGCATTAGCCAATTAATTATTTTTTGTTGCATGCTTGTTGTCCTCCTTTCATTTAAATAAATTTTTAAGTTTTTGGTCATAATCTTAACTTCCTTTCTTAATGTTCATTCTGTGATTACTTGCATTAACTTTTATTAGATAAGACATTTCAACAATTCTGCTACCTATAGCCTCATCTATATTTAAAATTTCACTAACTGTTTTTTCACTTGTAATTAGAGTGGGTAGATGTGTTTGGTATCTGTAGTTAATAATTTCATACATTATGTTAATATCCGCCTCGCTAATTTTTCCTTTAAACAGGTCATCTATAAATAGTACTTTTGCTTTTTTACAATTAATTTCTTTTGCATATTTAGTATTATCTGTAATTATCTGTTTTAGCCTTGTCATGCGTTCTCTATACTCGAAGTATTCTACATTTACTCCGTTTTGCAGTAATCTGTTTGATATGGCAGTAATTAAATGTGTTTTCCCGCTTCCAACACTGCCATATAAGTAAAGCCCATTTTTCGCTTCAAACTGCCTTTTTGCAAAGTTTGTTGCATATTCTAAGCATTTCTCTTTTATTCCCTTTAACTCTGGGCTTTTTGCTATGTATGTAGCAAATGTTTTGGTTTTAAAATCCTCTCCTAAGCCTAACCTATTTAGCTTATTGTTAAAATTTAGCCTTGCATGTTTGCCACAAGGACAAATTTTAGAAAATTCCAAAGGATAACTATATCCCTCTACCTGTCTTAATTCGTATATGTACCCGTCTTTGTCGCATTTTGTGCATTCTTCCATTGCTATTGCCTCCTCAATAATTCTAGTTCTAACTCACTCATAGCTTCATCGGAGTAATCTCTTTGATGGAAATTGTTGAAAGAGTTATTGTTTTGTCTTTGGTAGCTGTTATAGTTACTGTAGTTATTTTCCTTAAGAGGAAAAATTCCTCTATAGCCACTCACTATCGAATTAGATAGTATTTTTATCTTTTTTGTGTTATCTCCATTGCTATATTCTTCTAACTGCTTCATTAATCTTTTAAAAGCAGTTGCTGTTAACGGATGTTTAATCTGTTCCCTCATTTCAGCAAACTCTAATAAAGTATTTTTAAGCTCTTCGTTGTTGATAGAAGAGAGCTCTTTATTTATATTAAAAGGTTCTTTTTTTATTTTTTTCTTTGGAGATTTTCTTTCTTTAACTTCTTTCTTTAATTCTTTAGTACTTAGTTCTTTAGTACTTAATTCTTTAGTACTTAATTGTGCCCAATTATCGAGATCTGGATTTTCCAGATCTGGATTATCCATATCTGGATTTTTGGGATATGGGTTAACCACATCTTTATTTTTGGTACATGGTTCTTCATGTATAACGTATTCTACAGATTTAAATACGCCTCTTTCATCCCTAATTCTTTTTCTTTCTAAATATCCAAAAGTTTCTAACTCTTTTAGTATAGAGTTAATTGTATTTTTAGATTCTTTTCTAATTGCTGCCAAACCTTCCACACTATAATCCCAGTCTGGCGGTAGAGATAGGATAACACTTAGTAAACCAATTGCTTTTAAGCTCATATCCTTTTCTCTAAGATGGTAGTTAGCCATTATCGTAAAATTGTTATTTTTTTCAACTCTTATTATCTGTGCCATACTCCTCACCTTCCTATAGTCATTGTTTCAAGTTCTTGTGGTGTTAAAGTTTCTATACCTAACTCTTTAGCTTCACTCACAATTCCATTCAGAAAAAAATTCATTTCCGCTTGATTGTAAGTAGAGCTACCAAAGTACACTTGCACTTGCACACCTTCGCCTTTGCCTACATTAATCTTTCCAAGTTCTTTAACAACAGGAAACTGAGTTTTTATCTTTGGAATGACTTGTTCTTTGACTACTAAATAATTAAACTGTCCATAACGCTTAATCATTTGTAAATAGATTTCTTCTTTCGTAGAATTTACTTTTTCAGCTATTTTTTGCAACAATACCCAACAATAAGCATTGCTGCTTAAGCTTCTTTTTCTTTTGTGCTTTTCTATATCTATATCTAACAATTCAACATCTTTAATGTTATCAAACTGTTCTTTTATCTTGTAGACTTCGTTAATTTCTAGTGTTAAGTTAAACTTTTTAGTCGAGAAGTCTTGTAAAAGCCGAATAACCTTTCCTGTTACTTTCACTTTTTCACCTCTATAGTTTTGTTAAGCTTGTTCATAATCTTAACAAAGATGGTTGTATTAATATTTTCTAAATCATCCAACCTAAAATGTTTTTTGATTTGTTCTTCTGTAACATTAGCTTTTTTCATTAATTCTTTCATAGCTTTCTGCTTAGCTATCCCGATTTTTTCGTCAGGATATTCTTTAAAAACTATGTCACCATTTTGGTTCACAATTTCAATTTCATTGATTTTCCCTGTTTGGGTATAATCAATAAAGTTAACTTTAAAGTTATCCCTTACAGCTAATTTGTTATCCTGCTTAACTACTATGTTACAATTCTTAGCAGGAATCCAAATAAATGGGGCTGAGTACAATTCTCTAGCTATACCCCATTTTACGCATGCACGCTTAAAAGCGTCCGATGCTCTACCCTTCTCTTTTGCTGTGTAACTAGCCGTTCCAACATCAGAGCGACTAACCCATTGCCCAATCTCTTTGTTCCATACTGTAATAGTACAAAATAGGTTATCTCCAACCATTTCATAACTATCACTCCATAGTCCAAGACCAAACTTTTTATCAAGTTTGTCTTGCCCTGCTCTACTTGTTATATATAACAAGAGACTTAAACCATCTTCTCTTAGAGTTTGGACTCTACAAGAGATTTCTTCGGGTTTTAAAAAATGATTTTCAATCCATTCTTCTCCCACGCTCTTTTTCCTTTCTCTTTTTCTGTATTGCTAAAAATGCTTTTCGGCGTTTTCTGCTTTGTCTTTTGTTAGGTAGTGGATTGTCTTTGCATTTAAGACATCCATCACATTCTTTTAGGTAATTTAAATTACAAAACATGCTATCAACTCCTTAAGATGCATTTTTTAGTTTATTTCTTTCCTTCATTTTCTTATCTATTTCAAGTAAACATTTAGTAAAGTTTTTACTTGCTTCATCTGTAAGTGTAAGAATTATTTTAATTTCTTTCTTACTCATGTTTCCTCCTTTATTCAATTTTCAATGTGCGTCACTCTCCACAATTTGTGGAGTTAATATTTAAAAAAAATTTCGTCAACAGGAATGTTAAAAAAAAGAGAATATCTTAATTTAACATCGTCGACTGGAATTCTTTTTCCATCTTCGTAATTGCCTATTGCGGTAGTGCCCACACCTAGAACATTAGCTAATGATTTCCTAGGTATGTTACCACGTAGCTCTCTGAGCTTTTTGGCAACTTTTTTCTTATCTATTTCGGTTTTTACTATATTCATTTGTTTCACCACCTTTGATGTCTCTATTTTTTTCTTTGTCTCTCTCGGTGTAATTATATAATACCATACTCTTTAACAAATGTCAACACATTTTGTGGAGTTTTTTTATTTTTATGCAGAATGAGGAATTTATAATAATATTTACAACTTCCACAAAGTGTGGTATTATTAAGTGGAGGTGATATATTATGAGCATTTTTTCACAAAGATTTAAGTATCTTAGAACCTCTTCAGGTTTTACACAAGATGAAATTGCAAAAAAATTAAAAGTTGGACGCTCTACAATAGGGAGTTATGAGCAAGGAGTAAGAAAACCCGACATAGACCAATTAATAGAAATAGCAAAAATGTTTAATGTGGACGTTGGTTATTTAATCGGATATGAAAAAGGAAAAGAATTCAAAGATAACACAATGGATGAATGGATTGAGGCAGGCGAGAGCATGTCTGGCAAGGAAAGAGAAAAGTGGTTAAAGGCTTTAAAAGTGCTTGGGAATTAATTAAAATTACAAAAGATTAAAGGTTTAGATTTCGCAGTCTAATCCTTTAATTTATATATACTAAAAATTAATTAAAGGAGAAATGAGTTTGGATAAAAAAGAGAAAAAGTGGTTTGAAAATACGGCGGTAGTAATATTTTTATTGTTGCTTTGCTTTCCTTTAGGGCTGTTCCTAATGTGGCAATATACTAAGTGGAACAAAAATGTAAAGGTGGCTGTTACAACTGCAATAGCTGTAATAATACTATGCAACATACCAGATATAAAAAATACTGCACAAGAACAAAGAAAGATGCATAATTACAAAGAAGTTAAAAAATCTGAAGAAAAATCTAAAAAAGATGAATCTAAGAAGGAAGAGAAAAAAGAAACTCCAAAACCAGACAACCAAAAAGAATTTACATTAAGTGCAGGCAACTACACAGGTGGTTTTGATCTGCCCGTCGGCGACTACAAAGTAGAGTGGGTAAGCGGTGCAGGTAGTTTAATGTCTTCTAATAAAGTAGGCTCTGGTGGTATTAATACACTTGTTACAGATAGCGTAAATAAAGAGGTTAAAGATTTAAAACTGCCTCGTTACTGTTGTTTAAACATAACTGGAGATGTAGTTGTTAAAGTTACATATACAAAAATTGAGGAAGGTTTTAAAGGTAAAAAGAAATTTGATACTATAGAGCTTAGCAAAGGCAAATATACAGCTGGAAAAGACTTCGAAAGTGGTTGGTACGATATAGAGTTAATAAGTGGGGATGGCACAGTTGATGCATACGACAAAGATAATAAAGTTATGATGGCTGAAAATTTTGGTGATGATGAAAGAAAAATAAAATACTTTACTAATGCACAACTTAAAAAAGATGTTGTGTTAAGAATTTCGGGGGTTAAAGTTAGACTAATTAATAAAAAATAACTAAGGGCTCTACATAGTAGGGCTCTTAATAATTAATAAGGGGGATAAAAAATGCAAGTAGCAATATACACACGTAAATCTATCTACACAGACAATTCGGAGAGTATACACGCTCAAATTAGTATGTGCGAGGAGTACTGTAAAAACAACTTTAAAAACTATACTGTAGTAAAATTTAACGATGAGGGCTACACGGGAGCAAATACTAAAAGACCCGCATTTAAACAATTGCTAGAACAAATAGAACTAAATACTATAGATATAGTAGTATGCTACAGAATAGACAGAATAAGTAGAAGCGTATTAGATTTTTCCAAATTTTTTAATTTAATAGAGGAAAAAGGTATTAAGTTTGTTAGCGTTACAGAAAAAATAGATACAACAACACCAAGCGGACGAGCTATGATGTACATGTCGTCTGTATTTGGACAAATGGAAAGAGAGTCTATAGCTGAAAGAGTAAGAGATACTATGTTAGATATGGCAAAAAATGGCTATTGGTGTGGCGGTCGTGCTCCACTTGGCTATAAGATTACTAATGTAGCTATAGATAATAAGACGCACAAGACGTTAGAATTTGCCCCTAAAACGCTATTTTTTTATAAGAGGCTAGTAAAACTATTTGTAAATGAAAACTTGTCTTTAAACGGTGTTTTAACGCATTTAAAGCATGATGGTATTTTAAGAACTCCACTAGGTGGCAGAATATCCACAACGGTTATCTGGCAGATACTTAGTAATCCAGTGTATGCACAAGCGGATGATGTTACATATGCATACTTTAAAAGTAAGGGTTGTAATATGATCGCGGATAAAAATAAGTTTGATGGAACTAAAGCGTTGATTAGATATGGCAGGACTGTAGGTAGTAGAGGGAAAAAGCATCAAGTTAAAAAAATTGAGGACTGGAACATATCTGTTGGATTGCATGATTATGTAATTACATCTGATGTGTACATGCAAATAATGAGCAAGTTTGGAGTTAATAAGATAAACAAGGAGCGTAAACATGAAATAGGTATAGTACATGGCATCCTAAAATGTAAATGTGGCTCTGTTATGAGGGCGAAAATTAAATATGACAAAAAATATAGCGTCTCCTACAAACACTACATTTGTAGAAAACGCTACGCTTATGGTAAAGAGGCTTGTGATATGCCTTATCAAAATTTAGAACTTATTGACAAAGCTATAATAGACATCCTAAAAAGTATATCTTTAGACAAGGAATTAATTGATGCTTATGAGGAAAAACCAACAACAAATGTTGCATCTGAAAGTGAATTAAAAAAAGAAATAGTAGCAACAAAAACTAAAATAGAGAACTTGACAAAAAACTTAGCACTTAGCTCCACAGCATCCAAATATCTAATAGAGGAGATAGAGAGACTTGACACACAATTAAACAGTTTGAATTTGGAGCTTAGTAAAGTGGAGCAAAATAAAGCTCTAGTAAATATTAATGCTAAGGCTAAAGAAGAAAAATACAACCAAATATGTGAGTTATTAGAAAATTTGGAAGAACTTGAATACAAAGATTTGCAGGACATGTTAAGAAAACTACTAAAAGAGTGTTGGTTCGATGGTGAGAACCTGCACATTAAGATATAGTAATAAAATACTCCCCACACCATTATGATACTATCTAGTCACATAACAATGTGGGGAGTTTACATTTTAAATCCTAGTAACATACTTACTGTTTAAAGATATCCAACCAGCACCACTTTTAAGTTTGCCCCAAGTAATACCATCAGCACCAGCAACATCCACAATAGTAAAAGCCTCACCTTTTTTTACTACTTGGTTAACTTTATAGTCTAAACCTGCACCATTTCGCACATTTAACTCATCCGCAATTATTCTAACAATAAAAGTTCCTCCTGCTGCACTCCCTGCCGATGCAGTAGATATTTTTTTATTAACTACAGCCTCTGCTATAGCTTTGCCTATTGCATCAGCACCAACTTTTTTATATTGTAAAACGTCATCCTCGTCATCACAAAATAACGTTTCTGCAATAATAGCTTGTGCATTAGTATTCCTTAGCACATAGTAATTAGAGTTAAACTTAACACCTCTGTTAGTAAAACCAAGTGCAGATATATTTTTACATATCCTAGTAGCTATTGTTTTAGCTGTAGTGCTAGAACTGCTATAACACCAACATTCCGTACCTTTTATTTTACCGTCTTTACTAGATTTTTGATAAGCGTTTAAATGGATAGACAAATCTATATCTACTTTATTAGCGTTGCATTTAGCACAAATCTTTTTAAGTATGTCCGTTGCACTGCTGCCAGAATCTACAGTACAATCATACACTGTGTGCCCGTCCGCTCTAAGATACTTAATAATACTATCTTTAATTTTCCTATCTTCTACACTTTCTCTAACACCTATATTACCTCCATCCGCTCCAGCAAAAGCATTGCCATCTTTAGCGTGTCCAGCATGTACATTAATCCTCATCTTCCTCACTCTCCTCCTCTTTTATCCTCTCTGCTATGTTATCATCTTTTAGTTGCTGTAAAATTATCTTTAATTTGCTTGGTACTGGTATTACTGTGCTAATATTTTCTAACACGCTAATGCTTTCGTTGGCGATAAAAAACATAATCGTAATCTCCCTAACTGGTAAATTAATAATGCTCTGCAAAACTACGCTTACAGATACAACTATGAGCGTAAAAATCTTTTTAATAATACCTTTCCAGCCAATTATGCTACTCAGTTTTTTATCGTAGATTGCTTTAAGCACGCCCGTTATGTAATCAAAAACGATTAGTACTATTAGAGACTTTAATATTGCATCAAATCCCCCAAACAAATACACTAAGATACCACCTAAACTACCAAATACCATGCTAAAAAAGTTAAAAAGTCTAGTCACTTTGCACCTCCTAACTACTAAAAGTTAAGTTACCATTTACATAGTTATTAAGCATAACTTTATTACTTACATCTGTAAGAGCAGATGCTAGATCACTAGCTGTGTACTCTGTGCCTGTCCTACTATCCTCTATCAAGTTGTTGTTACAAATAAAACTTGTAGGAGCATCGCAAATTCCTTTACCATACACCGCAAAAATACCTTTGCGGGTTTTAGCTATGCTGTTACTACTGTAAATTAAGTAAGATGCAGCAGAAGTGAATTGTAGTAAATCATCTTTAGCTAGTACAGTATTATTATCTATTAGCACATTTTTAATGACGTTGTAATTATGTCCAAGCTCGTTCATGTAAGCAAATAAAAATTCATATCTGTGAGCAACTATTAAGTTATCTTTAATAATTACATTTTCACAACTTAGATCATTTTGTTGGGAAAATCCTGCACATAACATAAATACCTCATTAAATTTGTCATTCTGCGTCTGTGTGCTGTCTGTGTCTGTGCTATAGAAGGCACATTTAGTTAATAAATCTGTGTATTTAACTGGTATTTCTGTAATAATATTGTTAACTACTTTAATATTATCGTAATTGCATAAATGTACGCTATGTGATGTAGCATCATTTGGTGTTGTTAAAGTACTATACCCCGATATTTTTGTTATTTTTGCAAACGTACCGATTAAACATTCAGCTTCAATTTTGTTATTTGCCAGTATCGTATTTTTAGCATGGCAAAAGTTAGTAACATCGAACAAAAACTCGATACTAAATGTGTTATTGCTTACCTCTACACTTTTAGCCATGTAGTCGATAGGCAGATTAGACATACTATAATAAAAGTCATAAAAATCATTCTCGCTGTCATAATTCTCCGTACTATAATCGCTTGCAAAACTCCAGCCCAAACTTTCTATTTTGGCTAATTCTGTAGCATCTGCATTATCATAATCTGTTGCATAATCGATTGTTTTTTTAAGCCAATCACTCTCGACTATAAAAGAGTTGTTGCGGTAGATTTTAACAGATGTAGTATCATCATATCCTGTTCTTGTTAGCTTACATTTTAGAAGCTGATTATTTGTAGAAAAGTTGCAATTATTTTTGTATACATTGCCCTCTACTAAAACATCTCTACAATATGCAATAGCCATGTATGTAGCAAAAAGAGTAGATGTATCATCTGTGTAGTTTGCTGCACTGTCTAAACGGACCGCAAGACCTTCCATGTAGTTGTTAATAAATCTTAAACTATTAGCTCTAGTCATTACCATACCCGTATACATGGAGATATAACCAGCCTCAGGTATGTAGTAATCATCATTTTTTAAAGTATTGTTAATAAACACTAACTCTTCTTTGACATAATTCTGCCACTCGTCATTATCGTTGTCCTCCAGCACGTAAAAGCAATTGCCAAAGTAGTTATCTTTAATTACTGCTCTAGTGTAGCCCATACCAAACATACGCATAACAGGTCTAATAATACCTACATTCGATCGAGTGTGGAAAGTATTATCTTTATAATATTGATAGTGTGCTTGGTCAAATCTGCAATTATCTACATTTAAATAGTTTAATGTTGTTACCTCATCTACTGCTGTAGAGAGATCGAAAAGTGCAAAAGGCTTTTTAAAATGCAGGTTACTAAAGCTTACATACTGCATGTTTAAAGCTGTGTTATTGTTGTCCTCTACACCTACTAAGGTAGGTATGTTGTAGTTAGTAGTAGATTGTATATCTAGTAGTAAATCTTTAATATCTACAACACCTGTGGAACCTGATTTGACAGAAAATACATTAACACAACCGCTTGCAGTAGTAACAAGTAACTCACCTTGTCCCATACCATCAATTTTTACACTCTCACACGCGTTATCTGTAGAATCTACAGTAATGTAGTAAGTATCATCGATTATTACTCTTTTGCCCGTTTTAACTGCACTCAGCAAAGCTTTGTAGTTAGCAGAGCCTTTTGTATTATCTCCCGCAACTGCTCCAAACTCTTTTAAATTAATATCCTCTTTAAACACTAAAACATTAGATACATCGTATCTAACTGTTGCATTTCCTGCAACAACTGCAAGCGTGTTACTACCTTTTTTAAGAGGCATAACGGTTTTAGCATACTGTTCTTTAATTGGAGTTGTGCGGACAAAATACCACTTAGCACCAATTAAATTTAAATAAGCAATAATAGCTCTAAACATCTTACCTCTTGTTATCTCTGTGTTTGGTATTAGACCCGTGTGGCCGCTCCAAGTACCGTCAAAGTTCGAACTTGCTAATTGACTAACTACCTCATCTTTAAAAACATCCGAAAACTCCGTATTAGTAAGAGCTGTGTCTGCTTTAGAATAATCGAAACTTATCGATAAGTTTTTGTCGCTCTGCACCTCCGTTTGATTTGCTCCGCTCAACCATGCAATAGTAGCAACATTACAATCTACTAAAGTGTTATTGTCTGCTACAGCATTCATAAACCTAACCGCCATCCACTTATTTCCTGTTGTGGATTTATTCCTATATTGCATTTGTTTAGCGTAAAAATCATCTGCTGTCATCTTTAGTATTTTGCTTGTAAATTCACCTGTCACAAGATCAAATTCATCTTGCGTATCCTCGAACCCTAATACATCCACAGGTATACTATAATCTACACTATTTAAAGTTATCTTGTTTGGCAAACTTGAGTAAGTAGCAGGGCTGTCTGTTGTAGGTGTCCCTGTCTTGGTTAGCGTATTTTTAACAACACAATTACTAAGTACGCAGTTGTTAAAAGGCACTGCAAAAGTTGTACTATCGTCAGTTTCAATCTCAAAATTTAATGCATTAAAAATATCACTGTCACTCATCTCTGTACTTGGCAATTCTCCTGCGTCAAGTTCATCATCATTAGTTAGGGTAAAAATTAAATGGTTCTCTTCATTTACCTCAACACTAGATATACCAACACTTTCACCACTCCCAGAGCTTGCATTTTTAGCAAGAGCTAAAGTTAAAAAATCCATATTCCCACCTCCTACATATCGTACCAAGTTTTATTCGATTTGTTAAAAATCTTTATCACTTTGGTATCCTTAAAATACACGCAAGTATCATCCGCCACGTAATCCGCTATATTTGCTAATTTGGACGCATCCGCAGATAAACCTGTTAAGATACCTTTGTCCTTATCCCAGTGTATAGAACCGCTGTCTATTGTTAGACTGCTGTCGTACCAAAATCCACATTTATGTTGTACCTTCATTCTATCTCCTCCTCGTTCAAAAACATTAGACTCTCTATTGCACTCATAAGCTCATCTATGCTCTTTTGCAGATTTAGTATATCTTTTTCCAAAGAGCTAATACTAACGAGAGTTACTTTTACTATTTCATTCGCAATTTCTATATTGCTAATCTTCTTTTGTATTATGCAATCCGTAGATAGTAAGTTATTCTCACCATCGAATTTTTCTAAAAGTGCACCATTTAAATTATCATAATCGAGCTTGTCCAAAAGCTCTACAAAAGTATTTTTATTGTAATCGAAAAAGAGTTCGAACGCTGTAGAATTGTCTCTACATGTTATCTCTTCTCCTGTTGTTAAAGTTAAAATCATATCTCCACTCCTATTCTGTTACTATACATCCCGCTATCCCCCACGCAATTAAATAAGCGTCTACCTCCTCTTTGTAAGGTAAGTAAATTTGTGTATTAATAAAGTATTTTCTGTAATACTTTTGCCCCTCTTGGGGGCTCTTATTGTAATGTTTCCTTAAGTTGTAAGCTATTACATAAGCCATATCTCCACTCCTATCAAAAAACTATGTTGTAAAGTTACTAAGCCAACAGCCTGCAAGGCTAAACATAGCGTCCGAATTGCTTGACGATATACTAGAGTTGGTTGCTGTTAAAAAAATATCTCCACTTGCGTCTATTTGCCCTGAAACAATCGGGCCTGTGCCTGCACTAGAAAGAGACATACCATATATGGGGCGGTATTTAGCAATAAGATTACCAATTTTGGTATTAGGTATATTACCATTGTCTATGTTAGATGAACTACGTAGATAGATGTGGAACATAACAAACGCACCCCATTTATACACATAACCAGAGGTACATGTAAATCCGCTCGACATGCTTAACACGTTACTATTTGGCAGGGCGTTTGATTCGAAAGACGGATTGTTGTTAAAATAGGTAGGCTTACCCAAAATTACAACTTTATTGTAATCATCACACGCAAGATAGCGTTCTTGTCGTAATTCATCGTACAGCCCCATGGCAATTTTACTAGCTCCATTTGCACCATAAATTTTAAAATGGTGTGGGTACACTCCATCATTTTCGTACGTCCTTCCTTCTCTATGTGCACTGTTACTATAATAAAAGTTCTTTTCTACGTCGCTGTAAGTATCCATATACACTTCATCTTTAAACATTGTTTTGTACCCGATTTCAAAAAATCCCGATAGTTCCGCTACCTTTCCAATGGCCATCCCTAACTTATTTGCTAACCAATTCATTATTGCAGAGCCTGCACTAAGTGTTAAAAATTTAGTAGTTGTTGCAAAATCATCTACAGCACTCACAATTATGTTATAACTGTTGCTAATACTAGCAGGAAATACAACAAAATTCTCCTCTACATAATCTGTATTTGGTAGAGCTACTGTTGTGTACTCTGCATCCGTTATAAGCTTTATCTTGTAAGAGTAATTTTTACTATTGTTGTTATTTAAAGCTGTAGTTGTTATCTTGTAGCTAAGTTTACAATAACTACCCCTGCTGTTAAGTGTACCATCTTGGTCACAACGCTCTAATTTTGCCAAGTCGATAACAGGTGGTGCATAATCTAGCACAGTTAAAGTTCTTGTTGTGCTGTCTGTCCTACCACGTTTATCCGTAACAGTGATAGTAGCCGTTAAACTACCAGCCGAAGTTAAGTTATTCGAAGTTATTGAAGAACTCGAACTTGAATAAGTACCACCATTAACAACCACCTTATAACTAGCAATAGCAGAACCATAAGAAGTACTAGCACTAATACTAAAAGTAGCTTTAGTTCTATTTCTTATGTAACCCCCATAAGTACTTAAATGCTCTGCTGGATTACTGCCTACCGTAACACTGTTAATACTTGGTTTAACACTGGACGGGATATTGTATGTAATATTTTTACTAACAGAACCTAAAGAACTTGAACCATTGTAGGTTGTAAGAGTTATAGTAGCACTTACACTCGTTCCTGTCGTATTAGCATTTGCTAAAGTTAACGGAGGTGTCCAAGATACGCTTGTAGAGCTTGTTTTATTTGCGATAGTCCCGCTATAGCTACCACACTTATATGTTATAGTATGGGTAAAACTACTAGATGCTCTACTAATGCTAATAGTTTGGGAATTGTTTAGTGTACCATTTCCAACGCTTAAACTACTTTTGCGGGGAATAGTGCCTAATGTCATTGAGCTACTACCAGACACAGTACCAATCCAGCTACCCGAAAAAGTAATATCTATTTGCATGCTAAAACTAAAACTAACTGATTTAGTACCATCTGAGTTATGTGATACTGTAACATAACCACTCTTAATCTCTTTTCTACCACTTCCACCAATGGTAGTTGTTCCGCTTGCAACTCTAGAACCATTTACGTTAATGGAATAACTCTTACTCGCACTTGAACTTATAGAGTAAGGTCTGTATAAGTACAACTCGTATAGCAAAGTAGATGTATTGTTATTAACATTCTGTGAAGATTGTGATAAATATAATACTACATACGGAGCATTACTATTCGAGCTCCTCCATGTAACACTTGCCATAATCCCACCTCCTTAATTAAAGCTTAGCGAACCATTTTCTTGAGGTTCAAAGTAAAAGTTACCAAACTGAGCTCTTTGTTTAACATCAACTTTTATATTACCAATATAAAAGTTTTCTTCAGTCATATCCCAATAACTTACAACAACGCCATTTTTTAAAAATTGAATTTTATCATTCATGATTTTTAAAATAAAAGGGTTCTCGCTTCTACCAAGCAAAATATTGCCATTTTCAAAACGAATGTACTCTTCTAAAGAAGTTCTGTTACTATCAATCTTTCCATCCAACTCATTAAGATAATCATCTATCTGAGTAAAAATCATACTAGTTCCTTCTGCATCCATACTTAATACATTACTTACATAATTTTGGAAAGTCTCCATGTCATCTATAGTAGTTTGTTGCTGAGCTACCTGCATTTGTATCTCGTTTTCGGTAGATGTAATACTTGACATATTAGTCTCAAAAGTACTATATACATGGGCTAGCTCATTTTTAAAAGTAGTAGTACTAATATTAACATCATTAACCGTTTGATTAACTTGCTTATTCATATCAAGCAAAATATCACTCATTAATCTAGTAGACTCACCCATATCAAAAGTAGACTGTTGAGGAGATAAAATATCTAAATTAGTTTTAACAACACGCATAGTTTCATTAATATCAAGCAAATTATTTCTAGTTGGATAACTATCACCTAAATTAATATCATCTACATCTAGCCCCAGCAAATACAGATTAAGAGCAGTAACATTATTATTAACGCTAACACTATTATTTTCTATTAAGTAGCTTTGAGCTTTAGAGAGTAAATTACTATCAATAGTGACATTATCCCACTCAACCGTAGCATAAATAGCACCATACCTTGCGTACGCAGTAGAATCCTCAATATAGATACAATCATTATTAACCTCTGCAATAGTTAATCTATTTTCAGTTTCGTTGCCCTCTTCATCAGTTTGCTTTGCTCCAAGGGGAATTAATCTAGTAATAATCTTAGTAGCATCAAAATCCTGTGTAACACTCTTTAAATTTCTGCCAAGCTCTATCTTAGTAGTTCTAGTAGTTCCAAAACTCTCAGCATAATCAAGATACAATAAACCATCATCTTCTCTAATCCTAATTTCCCCACCAAAAACATTCAAAAGTTTTTCCTGAATAGCTTTCCACGTAGTTTCATAGTTTAGACCTTTGTAAACACCATCACTAGTTTTCCAAGTCTGCAAAGTAATACTTCCAGGATAAATCTTTTTATAATCTTCCACTTGATTATTATGATTAGTTAACAATGTAGTAATAAATTCTTGTAAACCACTAGTATTAATATCACCTGCATATTGTCGTTCAGGCGTGTAAGGCTGAATACTATCATTCAGATACGCCAATCTACTTTCACATGTAACCGATTTAACAACATTTCCATCTGCTTCCATGCTGGCAGAAATATTAAGTACTCTACCTTTAAACACATACTCGTTTTTGATAGTATTAAAAACACTAACTTTACTAGCAAACTCAACAAAATTATTATATTGAGGATGAGTATAAGCTATGTTAAAAGATAGACTTGATATCTTATTAATCTCATTAACTAGAGAGCAACTTAAAAGCTTATTAACATTATTAACAGTAGTTCCATCATGCAATAACACATTGCCATTGCCATTATCTAATAACACTTGATACATCAAATCATCTCCTTTACATAGCTCAATTTAACTGTTTCTTCACCTTCATATCCTACTGTCAAACCCTCACTAGTAAGAGGAGTAGATAAAACGCTTTTAGTAGTACCAACGCTCACAGTGGCTGAGCCGATTGTGATATTAGTCGAATCTGTCGAAATTACCGACAAGTTAACAGGTAGCCCATCATACTCAATAACATTTGAACCAGTATCTAAAGTGATTTCAGTTTCCTCATTAGCAATTTTAAACGGCTGACACAAAAAAGTAACTTTTAGCTCACCATACTCATCATCTTCAGACCATTCGCAAGAATTAAACGATCCTACAAAATGAAAATCATCTAACTCATCATCATAAATATTAGCGTTGTGAACATTCATGAGCCACATAGCAATATCTGTTTTAAGTTCTTCTAAAGATTTGGTACTAGTAGCAAGTACATCAAAGACATACTCTAAAGTTCTTTGTTTAAAAATAGCACTACCCATTATGTCAGAAAAATCATAGTATCCATGCATAAAAGGAACAGTATCAGTTATAATTTCTTTCTCAGGAAGACCAATCGTTTTCTCACTTATGTACAAATCAAAATCATCAAAAGAGTGCTTATTATTAATAGTTATTCCATTGCTTAAAATCATGTAACCGCCACCCCTCTCGTAGAAAAGCTCATCCTGTTACCATCCACATAATCACTCGCTTTGGCTGTAGCAGTAGCAAAAAGCTTATCATTTATGTACAAATTCGTTTGGATTTCTCTGTTAGCTAATTTATCAATAGCATTAACTATATCAACATCATGCGATTGCTTTTGTAATGCATTATCAATAAAATTTTGTAGTTTTTCGATAGGCAAAACAGCCTCAGCACCTGCTTCGCCAACACCTTTAATACCTGTATTAGTATTAAATAAAGTTGGTTTGGTAAAAATACCACCTTGCTTGTACCAAGACACGCTAAACTTAGGTGTACCTTTATCTATCCAATCAATCGGATTTTTAGAACCTGATACGCTAAAGTGTGGCAATTTAACTTTTGGTAAGGACACTTTAAAGTTAAAGAAGTTTTTAACCTTATCTATACCACTCTTAACCGTATTAGCCACACCACTCATAATCGTACTAATACTACTCTTAATACCGTTAAACACGGATACTACAGTACTTTTAGCACTGTTTAACACGCTAGACATAGTGCTTTTAATAGAGTTAAATTTACTAGAAATAGTCGAGTAAATACTGCTAATTACACTACTAATTACACTCTTAATACTGTTCCAGATACTGGATAGTGTACTTTTAATGCTATTAAAGATACTTGATACTGTACTTTTAACACTGTTAAATTTAGCTGTAACTGTAGAATAAACATTGCTTACAGCACTACTAACAACACTCTTAATACTATTCCAAACACTAGATAAAAAGCTCTTAATACTATTAAAGATACTTGACGCACGCGATTTAAGAGAGTTAAACACACTAATAGCACCAGATACGAAAGCTTTAACAATAGCAATAACCTTGTTTGGCAACCACATAAACACGTTTATTATTGCATTTATCATGTCTGGCACGATCGAATGTCCAACCAAAGTGTCGTAAAGCCCACTGAAAAATTCGACAATTCCACGAACAAATCCAGCTATAAAACCAAATACAGCGTTGATAGCACCACCAAAAATATTTTTAATGCCTTCCCACGTTGTCTTAAGATAATTCTTCATGTTGTCGAGCCAGTTTGACCATATTTTTTTAATTTGATCTGTATTTCCTGTAAACAACGCTTTAATGGTTTGCCAAATAGCTCCAATTGTTTCAAAATACATAGAAAAACCTGAAGCAATAAATTGTAGTATACCTTCGATCATCTGCACAATTCCGCCAAGGGCGTTGGCAAGACCTGTTATAGTACCTATTACAAGCCCTACTAGAGTAGTAACTACAGCACCTATTGCAGCACCAATTAATTTAAAATAACTTTCTAGAGGTTTTAGCGAGTCTAAAACTTGACTGAAGGCGGTTTTAACTGGCTCAATTGCACTTTTTAGAGTCCTAAACGCTACAAGTAATCCACTTTTTATAATATCTATAATAGGAGACATAACCGCTTTAATTTTTTCCCAAAGTCCAATCCAAAAATTTCTAAAACTTTCAGACGTGCTCCAAAGATGGACGAAGCCAGCAACTAAAGCAGCAATACCAGCTATAACAAGAGTAACAGGATTAATAGCCGAGGCTATAGCACTAACAAAACCAAGTATTTTTGTTGCAACAAAAACTGTAGCAATTACAGCACCCAAAGTTTTAATTAAAGACATGTTATCTTTTACCCAGTGTGCAAAGTCTACTAAACCCTCTACCATATCGGGTATCTTTGCTACAATCTTGCTTGCTACATTTCCAAAAGCTTCCGCTATATCCATAAGCCCTTTTTTAATATCTGCACGTTCGAAGGTGCTTTTTACAGACTGGACAGCACCCCTGAGAGGTTCTCCAAACTTTTCGTATGCATCGACCGCAACACCTTCTAGCGTGGATTTTAAAATAGTGATGTCTCCATCTAGGTTATCCATCATAGTTTGTGCCGTTCCTGCTGCACTTCCCATACCATCGTATGCTCCATCACAGTTGTGAATAGAATCTGTAAGTTTTGCATAATCGTCAGTGCTAGTGTTAATAATGGATAACATACCAGCCATAGACTCTTTACCAAAAATCGCTGCTGCCGCTTGTATTTTTTGCACTTTAGACAGCCCATCATGAGATTTAGATAAATCGTTAATTATATCATCGTAATTCCTCATCTGCCCATCTGCATCTACTAACTCAACATCCACATCACCGATTTTTTGTCGTAATTGTTCCATCATCTCTTTTAACGTGTACATTTTTCCATGCCCATCTGTAAGAGATATGCCAAGTTGATCCATAGCTTCTTTCATTGTTTTTGAAGGCTTTGCCATGTTGGCAAGAGCTGTTTTTAAGCTTGTACCAGCCTGAGAGCCTTTAATACCAGCGTTCGCCATTAAACCAAGTGCGACGGCTGTATCTTCCGCAGTATAACCCAAAGACCCACAAATAGGAGCACAATATTTAAAAGATTCTCCTAACAGATCTACATTAGTATTTGCACTTGTAGATGTAGTTGCTAATACATTAGCAAAATGTGCAGAATCTTTTGCACTTAAACCAAAGCCTGTTAAGGCATCCGTAACTATGTCAGATGTCCTTGCTAAATCTGTACCAGATGCGGCAGCTAAATCCATAATACCTTTAATACCATCTACCATATCTGTAGCTTTCCAGCCCGCCATTGCCATGTATTGGAAAGCTTGAGCAGACTCACTTGCAGAAAATTGAGTTGTTGCTCCCATTTCTTTAGCTTTAGCTGTAAGTTTTTCCATCTCATCCGCATTTGAGCCAGAAAGTGCCTTAACTTTAGACATTTCCTTTTCAAAGCTCATTCCCGTCGATACTGTAAACTTAGCTACATCTTTTAATGCTTGTACAAGTTTTTGCAATGCTTCTGTAACTAAATTAGCTATTACACCTTTTAATACAGTAAAGCCATCTCCCATATCTTCCGCTTCTTCTTCTACATCTTCCATAGTGTTATCAAGTTCGTCCGCCGCATCTTCGTATCGCTGTACTTCTCTTCTGTTCTCGTTTAACTCCTCAGATAGCGTATCTATTTGTCTTGCCAGTTGTTTAGCCTCTGTGCTATTTCTGCCAAACTGTAAACAAGCATTAACATACTCTCTTTTAAGCTGTTCAAGTTCTCTTTCTTGCTCATTTATCTCTCTGTTTAACTTGCCTAACGCTGTAGACGCTTCTCTTTGTTCGTTAGTGTACTGCTGTAACTCTCTTTCGCATTGGTTTAAAGAACTTTCTATCCTCTGTTGTTCTGTTAGTGCTCCGTTTAACTGCCTTGTCCAGTGTTGGACTTCCTCCGAGCCTTCCCCGTATATTCTTTTTGCTGCTTCTAGCTTTTGTCTTAAATTATCTATTTTAGTTCTACTTTGCTCAAGTTCCTGCTGTAATAAGTTTTGTTTAGTTGTGTAAAACTGTACAGCATCCCCCGAATTTTTAAAGTTAGCCTCGTTTAATTTAAGTTCCGAGCGTAAAGTAGATAGACTACTTTTAGCTTGCTTAATATTAGCTGTAAATTGCTTTGTTTCTGCTGTAAAAAGTACTTTAGCCTCTCTATTACTTGCCATGTCCCCTCTCACGCTCCTTTTCTAATGCATAATCCTGCCAAGCATCATATGCTTGTTTATTAGCCACAATAGCGTTAATGGATGGTATATCCATATTCCAAAAGACATCTTCGCTAATTTTTAGGATTAGCACGTAATACGCATAATAATCTTCTAATTGCTCAAACACCAACGGCGGTATTTTTAGCCCTCTTTTGGTTCTAAGGGTTTTTCTTTCAAAAGCTTCTGCGAAGCCTTTTTTTTATCGCCAACGAGCAATAAAGTGTATGTATTCATTAATTTTTCTAAATCGAATTCAACTAGTTCTAAAAATTCTTCATAAGATTTAGAAATCTCTTGTTGATAGTAAAGTTGATGCATTTGGTAGCATGCATATAGCATTTCTACTATTTCTAATAAGTCCATATCTTTTAAATCTCCAACCGAAAAGATAAACTTGTTCAATTTTTCATATATACTTTTGTTCTCTTTCCTAAGCAAAGATAATCCTCTAAAGTTCATTAGCAAATCAATTTCTTCTCCATTTACTAGCTTAATTTTAGTGCTAGCTGGTACAATTTTATTTATCATTAAATCATTCCTTTCTAAAATAAAAAATAGAGTACTAGCGTTAATCTAATACTCTATTACATCTGTTCAGGTTATTTCGCCCTACTTCCTTTAACTAAATTGAGAGCACCAAGTTTATTAGTAATCTCATTAAATCTATCTATAGTTACATCTATTATAGTACCTTTTTTAATTAACTTTTTGCTTTTTTTGTCTACAAAATCTTTAACTACTAAAGCTTTAATCTAAATCACTCCTCCGATGTAGCTGTAATAGTAATAGAGGTATTTGCTGTAATATTATCTATTACTAAAAGCCCTGTATCCTCATTCCAGAAGTAATCGCTTGAGCCACTTACAGTTATTGAGCTTGGCAACTCATATCCATCATCCGCTGTAATAGTAGAGATTAAAGTACCATTTTTAGCTATGCTAGTAGCTCCATTGCTGGCTGTACATTTTGTAAGTGTCCAGCTAAGAGTGTAGTTAACTGCTGTACTGTCTACCATACTTCTACTCCAGTTAGTGAGCCAGTTCTCTATCGTTGTATCTGCGTTTAACTCTCCGAGAGGGACAATTCTTTCGTAAACGCCTACACCATACTCGTCTGGCATAACAACAATACTTAACTCACTCTCTTTTACTTCTGTACCTTCGTTTTCAATTTCGTTTGGTATACCATTTTGCACAATGCAATTAGGATAAGCTTTTAACTTAACGTTGCCATCTTCATCCTCGATTTTGCAAGTTACAGCAAACCTTTTGTGTCTAGATATGTTACCATAACTATAAACACCATCTTTTAGGCTGTCATCCTGCATTCCTTTTAATTTAACTAAAAGTGGATAAGGTACATGTAAGGTTGCCTCTATAGTACCATTACCAGTACCTTTAGTACTTGTTTTTGCAACAACTCCACGACATTTTTTAGTAATGGTTTTAGTTTCCATTTCCTCTTTGAAAGTTGCTACACAGTTTGCAGCTGTAAAAGTCTGCTCACCTTCTATTTTTAACCCTAACCTATTTATTTCGAATTCCGAAAAAATGCTTTCATAAATAGTTCCCATTATACCAACTCCTCACCTATCTAGTATTAACTAGTCTATCTAGTATAGTATCTACTATATAATCCGTTGCATTTTCTGCACCGTGTTGCATAAATTTTTGATTTCCAAAATGTTTAATCGTGTTACTTCCGTCATCGGGAAAATACAGATATCCATATTTACCACGGGATTTAATAGTAACACTAAGATTTCCGTCTTTTTGGGTAAAAGGTTGTGCATACTTTGCAGCTTTCGCTTTACCTCTCCAATACCTACCCGAAACTGGTAAAATGTTTATTATCTCTTTTTTAATTCTCTCTGCACCTTCCTTATGCAAAACCGAGTTAATAACATCTTCAGCATGTTCGTACTGACTAAACATTTCTTCAAGTTCGCCTAAATCATATTTAAAATTAACTACCACATTTACCACCCTTTTTACTAGAGTAAGCAAAATTAATAAGCATAACTTCTATTACTGTGTCTGTGTTGGGTTTTCTTGTGTATTCAAACGCTACATCCCCAACTACATGCACCCCTGGTATCTCGCTAACCTTGTTAATTACTATTTCTTCATAGTCTTCTGTAATATAATTTTCTTCCACTACAGCAACTTGAAACTCTCTAACAAAGCTAGTTCTATTATCTGTTGTATTAGTACGATAAAAAACTATGTAGTCCCACTCATCAAGATCTTGGTTTATCATGCCATAAAAGACCTTATCGGGTTTTAATTCTACTAATTTGTCTCTTAAATCAGTTAAAATCATTTTTAACTCCTTAATTGCTACTCTCTACACTTGTATTAGTAGTTTGTTGTTCTGTCTCTAGTTCCCTAACTCTCTCTAAATAAAGATACATAGCCTTTTTAGAGTGGTTAATAAAGTTAATAGTGTAGAGAGTGTTGTTTATTACTGCCTTGTGCTTTATTTTAACATCCTTTTTAAGATGCGTTTTTATCTTTAGAGACAAACTAAAACCTAGTTGTTCACAATACTCCAAGTCCTCTTGCCTACAAGTTTGTTGATAATAATCTAACTTTCCTAGATACTCCATATCCAACAGCTTTACACTATTTTTTTTAGCTCCAAAACTGCTATTAGTAGTATTATCTCTATATATCTTAACTACTCCCTCATTAAATCTGTGAAATTTATGCCTCTTATTCAACATAATCTCTCACCTCATATTTCATTCTCAACTGTAAAATATCGTTAGCATAGTTATCATCAAACTCATCAATTGCATCATTCCACTCATAAAAGCAGTAATTAAGCAGTAGATTAGACTCTTGCGTATTTGTGCTCCAGACAAAGCCAGACGGCAACCCTAGCTTAAAAGCTAGAGTTACTTTTGCTGTCTCTAAAATAGTATTAAGCCGTCTATCAGTATCTGTATCACTCCAAGTTATAGCTAATTTGTCTTTTAAAGCTTGTAACATAGTCACCAGCTCCTTTTTTAAGCACTTACATTAGTTGCCACTGTTATGTAAGCAGGGTCTAACTCGCTTATATCTAGATAGATTGCACAAGTGTTATCCTCAAATCTACCTGTACCAAACTGTTTAATCTTAAATGTTCTAACATCTTCTAAGAATTTGTATTCATCACTATACTCAATTTGACCATTTCTTTCTCCGCCTACGGCCAAGAAATACTTTTCTGGTAAGCATAGTATAGCTTTTCCAGTTTCGATCGCATTTGAGCGGATAACCTTTGTTGGAAATGGGAAAATATTTTCCACAAAAGCACCGTTGACATTTTGCACAACTGTAGCAGGCATTATTTTTGTTAAATAATCAACTTGATTACAGATAAGAACCACTTCATCGAATTTTCTCATTCTGCCACCGTGTACAACACCGCCTGCGTCTGTCCAGCTCTCTGTTTGTGCTAGATTTGCCAAAACCTCGCCATAATCCTTAGGACTAAAAGATGTTATAGTTACAGCTTCTTTATTAGGATAGCCTGTTGTTTGATTAACAGACACACCATGATGTATATCCTTGATCATTCCGATAGGCTGGTTTAAACCATCACCGTTTATGATTCCTTCTTCAAATCCGTTTAGCAATGCTATCTGCAAGCAAGTCCTTAAGTATGTATCTAAAAATTCAGGACCCATAACCAACATATCTTGTGGGATTTGGGCAAATGCAGACAATTTATTTTGGTCTATTTTAACTACTCTTAATCCACTTGTGATTTCTTTTGTAATTTCGCTGTTGATTTCTCCCCACACTGCTAATTGTCTAGTATTATCACTTAGAATCCACTTGGTTATGTATCCCACATAATGGAAATCTAAGATACTAAACAAAGGATAATCTTCCTCTAAATCTTTGTAGATTTGCTTAAATATGGTTGTTGGCATAACATCCTCTTCTTCGGATGCGCCGATTATTTCTATAAAAGCTTGCTTAGGGTCTTTAGATTTGCAAGCATCTATTAATTTGTTATACCATCTAGTTTCTTGGCTAGTAAGTTGTCTAACACCTCTTGCCTGCAAAATCTTTTTGTCAAATTGCTTCAAATTTTCTTGACTCTTCTCGTCCATATTTGCAATTACATTATCTACTATAGACTCATGTAAACTTTCCCAAGCTTCTGTTATTCTAGCACTATCTCCAGATTCTATTGCTTGCATTAATTCCTTGCAAACTTCTTTTATATCTTTGCTAAATTTAATCATCTTGCTCTACTCCTTCCGCTAATACTTTAAAAAAGTTAATATATTTCTTTTCTTCCTTTTTCTCAGCTACTTCTATAGCTTCCTTTTCCTTTTGTTCTTCGATAATTTTCGCCTTTGTTTCGTTAAATTCATCTATAAATAATTTTACACTTTCAAAAACTTCTTTTGTCATACCTGTGTTACCTGTGCCGAAACTTCCAACACAAGTAACATCACTGGTATTTCGTAATTTATATGAACTGTTTGATAGGAGTTCCTTAACTTTTGCCGAAACTGATTGATTTGCAACTTGTTGCTCTTCCTGAACTACGCTAGTACAAAAGCCTTTTTCTAAAGCATCATCACTATCTATCCAAGTTTCGTTGCCCATCATCTCTTTTAGTTCATCTCTACTAATATTAACGTGGTTCATGTAAGCATTTACGCTTGCTTCTGTAATTTTTTCCAAATCATCAGCTAATTTTCTAAGTTCTTCCGCATTTCCTTCCACATACATCCAAGCGTTATGTATCATTAACAAGCTTGCATTAGACATAATCCTTTCATCACCTGCCATAAAGACAACACTTGCCGCACTGCATGCAAAACCATCGCAATACGTTGTAACCTTTGCGGGATGACGTTGCAGTATGTTGTAAATAGCCAAACCCTCAGATACCGAGCCACCATTACTATTGATAAAGACGTCTATATTGTCTATTTGGTCATATTGTTCTAAATCTCTTGCTAATTTAGTAGCTCCATAATCCTCTTCCCACCAAGAATACTTTGTAATGTCTCCATAGATATTTATAGTAACATTCTGCCCTTTTTTGGAAAGAGAATAATACTCTTTTCTTCGCATAATCCTCACCTACTCTCTCACCAAGTAGCAAGTATCTCTTGTTCCTGTTCCTAAAGATGCATTAAACTTAATCATATTTTTTTCAACTTCGTCCGTGTCACACGTAAAACTAACACTTCCGTCTGTTGTATCATCTTTGTAAGATGCTATATTATGTACAGCTCTTGCACTTACTTTTAAACCTAATTTTTCTGTGTAACCAACAATTATTGCATCTTCTTCTACTCCTGCTGCCGTATCTGTTCCACTTGCTGTAGCTCCTACGCCTGTGCTATCTGTATCCGCTATAGCCATAGCAAGTGTCGCATCATCAGCAAGATAATCTATATTAGTTATTATTACATCATCATCGTCTGTTGTTGCAACAAACACTTTACTAACTTCCTCATCTGCGTTTAAAGCATCTGCTATTTTTTGAGCTACAATAGCTTTTGTATCATCTTTTTCTACTTCAGTTTCCACAGATACGGGAGAGCCTGTTAGATTAGCGGATGTAATAGTTGTTGTTACAGTTCCGCTTGCTGTTCCTGCTCCTCCTGCTACCGTAATTGTATGTACCTGCTTGACAGGAGTGTTAACCTGTACAGGTAACTCTATAGCTTTAATCTTTTTAAACGCTTTAGTGCTTGTTACCGCAGTAGTACCATTTAAACTTATCTCCTCGATAATATTTTCATCATGTATATTAGTTCCTAGGATTTTCACCTTATTAGCACTAGTAATTGTTGCTTTATTACTGTTAATTTTTAGCTGTCTAGCACAAGATAAAGTTCCTATACCTTTATCTACTCTTTGTGTATTAGCTTTAAGCTTAAATGTGCCTACTCCGTCATCATCTCCGACAGTCGCCTCTGCTTCTTTCCAGCTTTGGTATGCAATTCCTGCTGTTTGTACTAAACCACCTCTTCTTTTTCCTTCTGGCAGTCTAATACCAAAAAATTTATCACTCATTTTCTACTCCACCTTCCTTTACTTCCTGCAAATTCTCATAATTTTTAGTAATAAAATGCTTTTTACTAAAATCTGTGTTAAGTTGTTCCATATTCAATCGCTCTCGTACTTCATCTATACTACAAGTACCAGTTGCGATCAATTTATCTACATTATCACCCACATCTAACAAATCGATATGGTTAATAGTACTAGTATCTATCTTTATTTTTTTACCAATTTTCATATCATTTATAGTGTACATTTTCCTCGTGAATTCTTCGCTTATCATATCCGCAAGTGGATCTATACATACAGTTAAGTACACTTTCACTATCTCGTTCATATTGGTTATGTTTCCTAAAAGCATACTGACAGGTACTTTAAACGCTTGTGCCACCATTTCGAATATATCTTTTCGCATAGATATAATATCTTGGTTACTTGCAGAATTTCCAACATTTCTTTGTTCAAATTCTTCCAAATTGAAGCCTTTAAACTGCGGATATACTGCATTATCATTCTCTAAAAAGTCTTTTAGATTCTCTTTAATGACACTTTCGTAAATCGCTTGAAAATCTCTGTCACCAGCTCTATAATTTTCCATGTTTAGCTTGTATTTACTACCATTCTTTTTTAAGTAATGCTTAATACTTGCTGTTAGTATCTTTCCATATTCATCATAAGCAAGTGAAATCAAATTTCTAACATTTTGGTTGTCTAGTTTAAAATGAAAACAATCATACGCATATTTTTCTATGTTTGTCAGTTCTTCGTTTATCACAATTCCTGTGTACCTGTTTGGAGACATACCAAATTTTTCTACATTAAAGTCGTCACACACATAAAAATTGTTCTTATGCATTACTACAAGGGCTTCGCCTTTGTAAAAGTAGTTTTCGATCAAATTATTCATAAATTGGCTACTATTTTGGTTAGGATTTGGGGATACATTTAACTTGTAGTATAGTTTATCCTTTACCTCACCTTTTTTATCAAAACTTTTAATCTCACACTTACTTATTGTGTTAGCTATATAACTAACTGCTGTATGTATTGCCAGATTTAAAAAGCAACTCTTAACTTTATCATTAGCTGTAACTGTTTCGTAATGTGTATTAGTTAATTTCTTAAACAAAAAATCAAAGATGCTTATCTTAATCACCCCCACCCTAAAGAGTTATTACATCTATAAAACTAAGTGGTCCAATGTACTCACTTAAATCATTTTCTATGGTCATTGCAGCAACATAAGCCATAAATCCATCAGTTTTTCGTGACTTCGGTTCTATTTTTTCATAAGTGAAATTGTTATGTAATGCTGGCACTGCTTTTGTATTGTTCGTAAACCAACGCATTAGAGGGTCATCGCCCCAAACAATCTTTTCTTGATTAAAAGTAGAGCCTATTTTAGTAAAAACTTGCATTATGTCGCTAGGTCTAACTAGTTTTAAGTTCTTTTTCTCTTTGTTAAAGCCTATATTGCCAAGTGCTCTTGCTAAATAACCATATCTGTAACTATCAATAGCAACTTTTTTAATGTCAAAAGTATACATTTTCTTTTCTAACCAATCTGTCAAAAGTTCTGGACTAATCTCTATATCATCAACTATAGTTAAAATACCTCTTTCTTCCATTTCTTCAAGTGGTATTCTTATTCTTTCTTTGTCAGCTGATTCCGTGCAAAACCAACTATGATGTATACCAGCATAACCATTTTCAACTTTAAAAAGTAAAAACGCTGACATGAAATCCGTTGTTTTAGTAAAATCAATTCCACAAACACATTCTTGACCAATTAGATTATTTGGTATCTCTTTGCTTGCTTTCATTAAATTATCCCAACTAGTCACTTCATGCTCTTTATCTCCAACAAAAAAATTCATTCTTTTTGTCATAAAAGCAGAGTTACTAAGTGGGTCATCTGCATATTCTTGGTACTCTTCTTCTATTTCTGTGCGTAAATTTATGTTATAAGGGATGGAGGGATTAGCCATTTCCCAGTTTTTCGGGTCGTGTACTTGCTCCTTATCCTCTAATCTACAAATAAATACTATTTCGCCATTATCGGGTATCTCACCATTTAAAATTCTTAAACCTTTTTTTAATTTATCATCTAAAACTCCATCTCTAATATCTCCATTTGTTGTTGCATAAGTTCGCCTAGGGTGCGGTTTTTTGCCAAGTCCCGTTGTAAAAACCTTAAGATTTTCGTAATTTTCATAGGCGTGTATCTCGTCAAAATCCACTTTTCCAGACCTTAAACCATCTTTTCCCTTTGGGTTATTAGTTCTGTACTTAATAATAGATAAAGTTTTTTTATTTTGTATCATTTCCTTATTCCAGTAAAAATGTTTTTTCATTTTATCCTTATTTTTTGGATTCTCTAACACTTCGTAGATATCCATAAATGATGTCTTTGCCTGCTCTTCAGAATTAGCGCAAATATCTATATCATAATGCTCTATTCCATGCGTGGGAGTTAAAAGACAAAAATCTTCAAACGCCAAATAACCGTTTTTTCCTGCTCCACGGCCAACAAACATAAACAATTTACTCCATCTTGGCAATCCATTTTTTTTAAAACAACAGTTATGCAAAATAAACAAAAACTTTTCCCAAGGATAGAGATTAAAAAAGTACTTTTGGTAACTGAAATACTTTTCTATTTTTTCCTCATCTATAAAGATTTTTTCCTCAGAAAACACTTTTTTAGTATGTTTTACCAGTAATTTTTGCTCTTTACAGCACCTGATTTTATCATTTTCAACTATGTCAATGTACTCATCTATATATTTATTAATTTTAGAGCTCATCTTCATCATCTTCTTCTGTTGCAACAGGTTCTAGTTTTAATTTATCCAACAATTTAATCATTTGCTGATTAACTTTGTAAAAATCAGATACACTAGTATTCCTTTTTGATGTAGTATACCCATATCTATTTTTGTTTGAAATTGATACACCTGTTTTTCGTATATCTGCTATAAGTAGTTCTTTTACAACATACAATTTCATGTAATCTTTAACCAAATCCTCAAAAACTTCTTTTGCTACTCCATTTTCTTTCATTTGGTCTAGTAAAGATTTTTTTATCTTTCCGTATATTGCAGATTTTTCTATTTTTTTAAAATCTTCGCTATGGTCTTCCTGTTCCATAAAATTTTCTGTCATAAAATCACCTTCCTCACTCTTCTTCTATTTTAGTGCAAATTTTTTCTATCTTTTCTACTTTCTCAGAACTTAAATTCTTCATTTTTAAAATATCCTGACATAAATAACTTTCTGAAAGTTTACAATCTAAACATCTATCCTTCAAATGTTTGTTACACTCTGTATGTAGCAAACTTACTACTTTTCTGAATTCCATATTTCATCCTTTTCCAAATATTGTAACTAGCAAAACACATATATGTTTTCTATTTTTCCGTTTTGTCGTG
>Ga0265299_10000789_pt1 | contig 38402 bp, 44 predicted proteins | sample AusTroGonzalo_MG_4_FD_193485 | JGI IMG/M metagenome (GOLD analysis project Ga0265299, IMG submission 193485) | Bovine rumen microbial communities from tropical cattle in Woodstock, Queensland, Australia - Gonzalo_02 | ecosystem: Host-associated > Mammals > Digestive system > Stomach > Rumen ... | reverse complement strand
TCTATAGCACGAGCGCAACCAAACGTAGACGGGGCTAGTAGTGCTACCAGCTTGATACGTAATGAGTATCGGATATGTACCACCTTGTTGGAATTTACCCGTGAGCCCAGCTTCTTCTGCTAAATCTTTATAATAATCCCAATCAACTCCTTCAACACCTGCAAGCTGTGGTGTAATATACATTTCTTGCAGTGATGGAAGGAAGAATTTATCCAATGTTGTTTCTGTTGTATCCGCAAATCCTTCAACAGTATTAAGAGCCGTAACAACTTCAACAGGCTCTATAATGTCAAGAAGGTCACTATCAAGACCAGCACAGAAACCACGTAATGAACTTGCTTGTGCAGGCGGTCTATCCCAAGGATTCTTAGCAATCCACCAAGCACCAGCCGCCGCATCGCTATTCAGATACTGTCTAATTGCAGATTCTGACCATCTACCAGAACCATAAACAACTCTTTGAATAGCATTAAGCAGTCCATTAGTTTTACCAGCACTCACATTACCAATAGTACCAAGATTCGTACCATCTGTACCATTAGAAGTAGTACCTGTATCTTTTGACGTTGTAGAACCTTTTGCATACACATTCCAAGTTCTATTATTTGTAGGATTGTTATTTGCGTCAGTTCCCATATTAATAACTAATTGGTCACCTTCAGCCATATCATTATTCAGAGTAAATTGAATAGATTGACCAACAACCCAACCATTACCATATGAAGAACCAATAGCAATATTATATGTACCAGCAGTTAAAATATTATCACCATCTGCATACCAAATAGCTTCAGGCGCATCAAACTGAACTCCATCAGGAATTGCATAATGCCATTTGAGATACATATTTCCATCCGCATCATAATGAACAATATCCCACGGTGCGGCTACATTTGTATCTGTTACCTTTTCCCAAGTATCAGAAATCTTAGAACCTATAGGATATTCATGTTGAGCAACGCCATCCTCAACGAGCCTTTTTAATCCATGCCAATCATGAGTGTCCCATCCATTGGCAAGAAGGTCGGTATAGGCTTCAATATTATTTACCTTGTCATAAATTTTAAGCAAGGTTGCTTCTGTTCCGACTTTTCCCATTTATTTTCTCCTTTATTCATCATCATCAACTTGATTTATATCGCCGTTCTCATCAATGTAAAATCCAAGATGATAAATTGCATACTGTTCTTCACCAGACACAATAGCTTCAAATACATCGCCTACGTTCATAGCAGTCCAATGTTCAGAATTCCATGCTTCCCCTGTTGTAATTTCAGTAGTACATACATATAATACGCCTTGATATCTAACACAATCACCAATATCATAAGTCGCACTAGAACTATATGCATCAAATAATGCATTACCAACAGTTTCTGCATCAGCAAAACCGCCACTTACATTTAATGTAGTATCTGATGTCGGTTTATTTTTTATGTAATCATCTTCACTACTATTAGTCTGATTCCAATTAGCTTGTACATTAACTTCTGCACCACTAGCAATGCCATCAAGTTTTTGTTTGTCTGATGCTGACATAAAACCAGAATTACTTGTCGAAGCAAGTCCTGGTTTATTTTTTATATAATCATCCTTTGTATTATCACTTTCATTCCAATCAGCTTGAACATTAACTTCAGCACCAGATGCAATACCATCAAGTTTAGTTTTTAATGTATCGGTAAAATCATTAGTAGATAATCCTTTTCCAGTTACTTTATCTACCTTTGTATATAATGCATCACCAACAGTTATTTGTGACCAATGCGCAGAGTTCCACGCTTCTGGTGTAGATATAGTAGATATACATCTATATAAATTATTATTATATAAACAGAATTGTCCTATTGCATATCTTGCACTTGAACTGTAAAGTGAAGCTATATTACCAGCTACACTAGCACCAAGATTTGCGGCGTTGAATTTACGAGTGCCACCACTCGAATTGTCTATAACTACATAGTCACCACTTTGTAAAGAGGTGGCTGTATCAAGGTCAATAATTCTTACAGACATTTTATCAACTCCTTATATTTTATTTAAATTTGTTAGGGACAAATTTATGTCCCTAACAAACATTTATATTTATTTAGTTATTTCTTTTGCTCTGCCAAATGTCTTATTTCCGCAAAGACCATCGGCTTCTTTTTTACCAAATTCTTTTTCTTGGAATTTCTTTGTCCACTTTAATGTATTATCACCAAAAAATCTATCTGGTGCTCCACATTGTTTAGTAAATTCACCATCAAAATACCAATCAAGGAATTTCTGCCACTGCATTACACGGTCAGAACATTCGCCATGACGCATAACAATATCGGCATCAACTTTGCCATTATATCTATAGACCCTATCAAAGCTATTATACTTTGAATCTGACATTGTAATAACATGAATTGAATTATTCCACTTAGTAGAATTCTTCTTGTTATCATCACCGCCACTTGCTTCAGCAAGTTTTCCATTTCCAAGATACAAAGCTACATGTGAACCATTACAAAGAACGTCACCAGCCTTAAGTTTCGACTTAGCAGGATGTCCTAACTTATCAAAAAGACTAGAAGCATCATATCCTTGTCCTTTGTTGAAATCCCATGAACTACAATTTTGACATAAAGAAATTGCTTTTGGTATACATCCACCATGCGCCCATGCCGCACCAACAAATGGATTACAACAATAAGTAAATTCTGGGTCAACAATTCCATGATTCTTCTTCATAGACTGTGTACCACAGAAATAACAACCATTATGATGTGCATGTTGACCATAACCATAATGGAATCTATTATCTCCTGCAATCCAACTAGCCCAAGCACACGCATCAGCTTTTACTTGTGCATTAGATTTAACAAGTCTAAGCGTAGGAATTTCACCAGTATATCTACCACTCGGAGTAGGAGTAGGAGTAGGTTCTGGTATTGGTTTAAAAGAATCACTGTATGCTTTCATCTTAGCAATTGTTTTTGCTCCTACTTTACCATCAGCTTCAGCCTTACCAAAGAAAGCGGTCTGCATTTGTTTGGTATATTTAAACGTATTATCTCCGTATATACCATCGGCATCGCCACATTTCTTAAAGAACTCACCGTCTGTATACCAATTTAAATAATTCTGAAGTTTGGTAACTTCAGTACCCTTATCACCTTTTTCGAGATATTTCTTAACTACAGGGTATTGACCAGTATATGGCGTTTTCTTAGTTGGTGTTGGAGTTGGGTCTGGATTTAAAATCTCATTAACTCTTTTCTGTACCTTATTATAATCATGACCAGCTTGAGTTAATGCAGTCTTTCTTGAATTACCACTACCCCATAATTCAGCAATGACTTCATAAGCAAGTTCATCAATAGTTCTTTTCGGTGGTTTTACTAAACCATTTCCAGTATAACGTACAAGAACTTTAAGTCTACTTACATATCTACCACCAAAATTTCTATCAGCACGAATATCATCTGCTTTATTTTTGCAACGTGTACTATCTGCAACTTTAGTAGAAGACATGTTAAGAACAAGGTGTTGACATTTCTTTCCATCATAAAGAATCATTGCATCACCAGGTTCTACCCATGATTTAGGAATAGGTTTACCACCATTGCGAATAACCTTAATATCTTTAATACCAAGTTCATTCTGCATAATCTTTAACGCTTCAGCATCAGTCTTTGCCGCAAGAGTTCTTTCGCTCACTTCATTTGAAAAAATACCACAGTTACAATAACTTGGAATTCCACCATGATGCCAACAAGCGGCTACAAAACCCATACATTGCCAGCCGTGATTTTCGCCACCATGCGGATGACATATGGCACATTCATGACCGTACTTTTCGTTCCAATAAACATACCACCAATTATTATTAGCGGCAATACTAACAGCCATTGCTCTTACATTCTGAATAATATTTTCACGACAACAAAGTAATGTATCAACATCTCCTTGTACTTGGTCTGGATTATAACCTTCCTTTTTAAGTTTCTTTATTCTCTCATCACCGTTACCATAGTAACCAGCGATAACATCTCTCGCTATTTGCACCCTTGTTTTCATGTCTTACTCCTTATTTGCCATACCAATAGTTCATGTCAACATTACCACTAACGCCTTTAACTTTGGCTTCTGAAGTATACTGCCACATAATATATTTACCCTTATATTCACACTTCGAATAATATTGAGCACACCATACATTATATGGAAGCTGAGACATATCAAGTTGCTTAGAAAACCAAACGAGAGATGCGTATATCATCGAATCATAACCATGACGTTTGATTTCTTCACAAAATGCCTTAATAGCTTCCGTCCTTTTTGCCTTAGAAAGTACACCACTATTAGCTCTACCTTTATAAGTTTTACCATTTTCTTTATAAAAAACATCTTCGGTATCTATAGCAATAGGATAACTAAGTGGTACACCAGCTTTATTCATTAAACTAATAGCATATTGTGCCTCTTCTTTACCTTCTTTAGCATTAATCGCTTCGGTAAACATATAAATACCAACCTTCAGCCCAGCATCATAAGCACCTTTTATATGCTCCATAAACCTAACATCTTCTTTGAGTTTAGCATCACCAGCACCACGCCGACCACATCTAACAATAACACCTGTTACACCATCTGCTTTAACTTTTTTAAAGTTAATAGTAGATTGAAATTCAGAAATATCAATAATACGTTCTGGTTCTTTATAACCACCACGCTTTTTCATTTCTGCAATTGTCTTCTTACCTACAAGACCATCGGCTTCCTTCTTTCCAAAGAATTCAGTTTGCATCTTTTTTGTCCATCTAAGTGTATTATTTCCATATTTGCCATCGGCTGGCCCACATTCCTTAAAGAATGCGCCATTATAATACCAATCAATGTAATTTTGAAGTCTTGTTACCTGTATACCTTTATCACCCTTTTCAAGATATTTCTTAACAACAGGATATTCTCCTTGATAAGTATCTGTTCTTGGAGTAGGTTCAGGTGTTGGCGTAGGAGTAGGTGACGGTGTAGGTTCGCCAGGTTTTAATGCCGACCAAATTTGCGGAATTAATCCTTTCATTTGAGTCTCATAACAATACCATCCAGAATGTTTTCTACCACCTGAATCTTTTGTATAAAAATAATGCTTATCTCCAGAAACTTTATAGTCCACAAAAGCTACATAATGACCTCCAGACGTCCAGGTTATGCCACCTTTTGTACCACCACGGAACAAAATAACACCAAGACAAGCCTTCCCTTCTTTTTTACGCTTATCTAATGTTTTAAATATATCATTCATTGTATCATGATTGATTGCGCCAAAACCAAAATGTTCTAAAGTTTTTGGAATACCAGACCATGTAGTACCTTGATTTCTAACGGCAAAACCTTGCTTCACCATCCACGGTCTAAGGTCTTTTGGTGTCCAATCTTTATATTCATTTAATTCAATAATAACATGTAAACATGCACAACAACCACAACCATTACCACCAAAAGACGAATCTTTTGTTGGATAAGGAAGAGAAGACCATCTTGAATCTAATTGACTATATATATTACTGTTCATTATCATCACCGCTTTCATCCGTATCTTCGTTTTCTTCTATAACTTCGTCATCTATATCGGTGAAAAAGATGTCTCCTATATAATCTGCTTTTTTCTCTGCTTTAAGTTGTCTTGTTATGCCTGTACCAATACAAGCTTCTTCGGTATAGTTATTATTGTAATAAGTAGTTAATGCCGAAACAACGAGGTCACTGATTATAGTTAAAATAGCCCACGCTAATGTAAGCCAATTAAAACCTAACCCACCAACCGCCGCTGATACAGCATAAATAGCAGTATTTAAAGACACAGCAATCCTTAAAGCAGTTCTAATTTTAGTACCTTTATCCATATCTTAAACACCTTTCTTAATCATCAACTTGTGCCAAATCACCATCACTGTCATAATAAAATCCAAGATGATAATCAGCGGTTTCTTCAGTACCTGCTTTTAATATTAAATCAAGATTGATATAATACTGAAACCATTTTGTACCGTCCCATACATATGTGCCTAAATTCTCATCAACAGTATAACAATCACCAAGAGTGCCAGATGCTGGCAGTGCGCTTACTGTAGCTACAGAACCCTTATAATCAAATCCTGCTACAATAGCGGCAATTGCCGTTGTAATTGCAGATGCCACATAATCTTCAGTAGCCATATCTGTTGTAGCTGTAGCTATTGCACTACTCATTTGACTGTTGGTAACGAAATCTGCTATGGCTGTATTTAATGCAGTTTGAGTAACAAAATTAGCTATAGCATTTTGTAAATCAGTTGTACTAACTAAATTACGCATAGAGTTAGTAACATAAGTTATCATATCACTATTGCTTACAAGGTCTGCAACAGCAGTAGCAATAGCGGAACTCATTTCATCTGATGTAACAAACTCGCTAGTAATTTCAGTTATCTTTTTCTTCAATAAAGCATAAGTTACAACATCCATAAACTTACACCCCCTTAAAGTTCATTAAAATCGCCAGCTTCATTTTTCATATAAACTGTGAAACCATCACTTGCATTACATTGTACAATTGTTCCAGCAGGAGCATTATCAGGAATATCCGCAAGTTCTGTTGCACTTTCTATATAATATTCAGGCATTCCATTTTTCGTTAACAGTTTCATTGTTCGCCCCCTACATGTCCATATAAATAATTTGCGATATTACTTTTCTTCTCATGTAAAGCTTTTGTGTGATTACCATCTTCAAGATGTTCTAATACTGCTACTTCAGATTCAAGTAAAAGCACCATACATCTTCGCATGTCAACCATCATATGTTCAAGATTATCAAGTCTAGCTTTATCATTTGCGAAAAGCTCATCATGTTTTTCAATTTTTTTTGTTACTTTATCTGCTGGCTGTTTTAAGAACATAATAGTTTTATATATATAAACTATTGCCGCTCCTATAACAGCGATGCTTGCGCAGATTTTAAGTAATATATCAATAGTTACTACCATTGGTTTCTATCCTTTCTATATATACATTAAGAAAACCATACAAACCATTCATTCATTATCTTCATTTATCTAAAAATACACAAGGGTTTTACCCCTTGTGTATGTAATCAATTTTATGCTCTACGAGCAGATTGTTGTAATGCCTTATTAGGAAGATTCTGAAGTTCCCTATAAAAGTCATTAGCATTATATACATTCGGTAATACAATTTGGTCAAAATTAAACACTTGTGTACTAGCCGAATTGTTTGAATTCATTACTTGAGCAGGATTATATCTACCCCACTCCATTAAATTACGAGATACTGCATTAGAATATACACTATCACCTTTACCAAGCCATACTAATTCTCCACCTAATCTTTCGGCTACACGAGATAACCCACCAGGAGCAGAAATTGTACCATTTGCGAAACTGTGACTCCCAATATATTGTGCAAGTAAAGCATCGCTAATTTGTGTACCACCATTAGCAGTTAACCAAGCATCTAAATCAGACGTACTAACATCATTAAGCTTAGAAATTAAATCAGTTAATCCAGAACTTTTAGCAAATATAGCACTAATCCAAGTAGCCCAAGAACTTAAACTAGAATTAGTATCAATACCACCAGTTAATTCAGATAAATTACCAACACCAAGTAAAACTTCTAAATCTCTAATTGCAGAATTATCACCAATTTCATCAAACAAATCTAAGATAGCTTGTAATTCTTCAGCACGTTGTTCAAGCGGAGTTTTTTCTAATGAAGATTTATAATCATTCAAAGCCTTTTCAGCTTTTTCAATAGCTTCAACATCACGCTCATAAACAAAACCAACACCTTCACGATATACACGAATCTTTTTACTCTTAGCATTTGTTAATTCTTTCTCTAATTCTGTAAGTCTCTCTAATTGGTCAGCTTCTTCTTTAGTCGCATCAATTTGTTTTTGAACAAGATTTAACTCTCTTCTAACATATTTCTGTGCCAATGATAAACTATTATCTTGAACTTTCTGTAAATCTTCGAGTCGCTTAAGTTCTTTTTCTTTATCAGCTTCTCGAAGCTCATCAAGCATCTTATAATAAGTTTCGTCATATTGTCCACGAGTTTTATAATAATTCTCAATATCAGCAAGAATTTGTTCACGAGTTGCTTTACCATTTTTATATTCTTTTAAATTATATTCAACAGAAGTCTTATATGTTTCAGCAATTAAATCTTGCTTCTCTTTAGCATTGAGATATTCATTATTTTGAATGCTATTTACAAGATTACCAACGTTCTCACCATGTCCAATAGTGCCAATGCGTCTATTGAATTCAGAAGTATAGAATTTATTACCAGCATCATGAACTAATTCACTCTTTTCATCATCACTCAGATTATCATTCGCATTAACTGCACTAATAAAATTAGCTAAATCTTGTTGATTAAGAATGTTCTCGGCTTGTTCTTGGAACGCTTTTATATCACGTTCATTTTCGTAATCTTCTCGTGATTCAGTATAATCATCAGATTGGTCATCAGATAAATATGCTTGATATTTATTGTATAACTTTTTGTATTCTGACTGATATTTAGCATCAGTCCAATGGTTAACTTTAGCTTTATGTTTAAGTTTTTCTACTTCTTTATCAAAAGCATCACGTTTCTTTTGACGTTGCTTTTCAAGCTTTTGCAAATTCTTTTTAGCTTTTTTCTTAGCAGATTTACTTTTAGCTTTCTTTACTTTATTAGAAGCCTTTTGAACATTAGCATTAGTAGCCGCAGTTGTTTTCTTTTTCTTTTTACCTTTTTTAAACCTAGGTATTTCACTAACAGTACCACTAAAAGTTTGTTTACCATTAAGCAATCTTTTAGTTTCAGCCGCAGTATATACTATATCAGACGATTTAAGATTACGTAATTCCCAGCCTTGAGTACCAGCAAGATAAGCACCATCCTCGCTAACAACAAGCTCAGGTTTAGGATTGCTTCGTGAACCTTCATCACCAAGCCAAGCTATACCACCATCTTCGCCCTTCTTTTTACCTTTGGCACGTAAAGTTGTACCACGTTTTTCATTAACAGTAACCGTTGTACTTCTTGGACGAGTCAAGCTATCAAGTAAAGATTTAACAGCACTAGCACCTTTTTCAATAACGCTAATAGTTGTTTTTCTATCTTTAGAAGCATCATCTATAGCTTTACCAGTTTTACCTGCTGTGTTATTATCCGTAACAGTAATCGGAGCAATACCAGGAGCCATGGCGTTTTGTTTATTAGCCATAAACTCCGCTAAACCTTCTTGAGCTATTTTTATTTTAGCTTCATCAGGTTCGGTTACTTCAGCCTTTTCTGCTTCTACTTCTTCGACATTTTCAGCTTTAAAATTAACAATAGCATCAATATCTTCTTCAGTAAGTTCAGATTTCTTTTTAGTGACTTCATTAAAACTACCATCATCAGATTTCATTCTAAAGGTAATCTCTTCATCATCACCCATAGACTCAATCTTCTCTTTAATTTGAGCAGTTAATTCATCTGCACTTTGCAATGAAGATATATCTATATTCCAAGAATCAAACTGCGCCGAACCAAATGTTTCTATTGCTTGACCAACGGCATCCCTTACGCTTTCAACATCGCTTAAGGCTTGTAAATATGCGCTATGTGTATTATCATACCAAGCTTTACCATCAGCACTTAATTTAGAATAATCAACATTAGCAAGAGCTTCATGTTCTTCAATTAATTTATCTAAAGCATTATATTCATTGTCGAATACTTTATCAAGCTCTTTATTATATTTTTCTAATTGCTTCGTTTGTTCTTCGGTTAAAGGATGTTTTCTCGATTCTTCTTCAAGATGATTGATTTTCTTTTGTAATTCAAATCGCTTTTCAGCGGCTTTTATATATTTATCACCAGTTAAATCTTCACGTTCAGTGACATCCTCACCTTGTACTTTATGAGTTTTACCATGTATTTTTTCTTTAGCGTCTTTATCAAAAGCGGCAGTAAGTTGCTTTTGTTTAAGAGCTTCTTGTTGTTGCAAAACTTGCAACTGCATTTTTAAAATACTTAAACGTGATTCTTCTTCTGCTGTAAGGTCGCCCTCTTTGCTTTCTAATGCTTCAATTTCAGATTGAAGACCAGCAATCTCATCACCTAATTTTTTATATTCTTCAGTTTTACCCTTAAAAGAATTTTTATATTGATGATTAGCATATATAAATGCTCCACCTAAAGCTATTAATGCAGGAACTAATGGTAACAAAGCACTACCTAACGAACCCAATGAACCTACAAGACCACTAAGACCTTTAGCACCACTAGCCGCAGTTGCTATTCCCTCAACAGCTTCTGCTGTTTCTGTTGCCGCTTTAGTAATTCCCAAGAATCCTTCAGCCATAGACCAAAGTTTCTTTGCGCCAAGTATTGTAGCAAGTACACCAGCTATACCAACTATTGCTCCAAGTTTCCCTGGTAATTGGTCTAACGCTAAAATTATCTTATCAATAATATTGATAATATCAGTACCAATATCTATAATACCTTTAATTGTACTACTATCTATTAAATGATATGATAATTTTTCCCAAGCTGAATTAAACGATTGCAAATGTCCTTCAATAGAATCAAGATATTTTGCATTCTCTCTTAAAGAAGAACCTTGAGAATTGGTAGCTTTGTTAGTAGCTTCAACAGCACTGCCCCAGTTTTTCATTACATTGGCAAATACTTCAAATTGAGTTTTACCAGCCAACGTAGTAGCTATAGCAGTTTGTTCGGTTTCATTTAAATTATCCCAAACTTTACCAAGGTCATTCATGATGTCATACGTAGAACGCATTTCACCATTAGAATTTTGAAGTGCTATATCAACTTTACCATTAGCGGCTTCAAATCTTTCATTCTCTTGAGCAAGTTTAGAAATATTAATAGCAATACTTCTAAGACCACGACCTACTTTTGCAGGCTGTCCAACCATAATTTCTGTACCAGCAGTTACCATACCAATAGTTTGTTCAAAACTATTACCTGCTACAGACATAGCCGAACCAGCTTTAGTCAAAGCATTTTGTAAATCATTTGTGCCAACAGCAAAATTATTTGCAACTTCATTTGTTGCATCAATAACATGTTGAGCCTTTTCAAAATCTCCTGTAAACTTCTGTAACGTAGAAGTATCACCGAATGCTTTTAATTGAGAGTTAATAAATTTAGCCGCAGTTGCCGCATCAATTTCAGTATCTGCGATATTTTGGAATCTACTTGCAAGTTCAGATAATTGTAAAGCTGTTGTAGTATCTTTACCCATCTTAGCGAATTCAGTAGATGCCTGAACGATTTCTGTACCTGTCTTTGCAACTTTACTACCAACTTGATAAGCTTGGTCAGTAAATTTTTCTAAAGACCTTCCAGATAAATCGGTTACTTTTCTTAATTCTGTTTGAGCCGCATCTAACTCTCGTACATTATTTACCATATCTTTTATGGCATTTTGTGTACCGTAGATTAAAAAGTTAGCTATCGAATATTTTGCCCTTTCTTTAATAGCTCGTCCAAAACCACTCATAAAAGAATTACCAGCAGTTTGACCAGCACCAGAAAGTTTTAATTGCTTAGTTTGATTTAATTGCTGATTGAGTTTGGCAGTATCGAGTATCGGCTCTATTTTTATTTTATAATTACCTGCCATACAAACCTCACCTTTCTTATATCATATTAACTATGTATAACAGTATGAGCAATCAAGATAGCATCAGATATATCATCATCATTGTCTTTTGAAGCCTTAGACTTCCAAACCAAATTTAAATCATAAAGGTCATTAGCCAAATTAACACTACGTTCTTTAAGAATACTTCTTTTATCTTTAGTGCCTTTTGGTATATCCTTTAATAAACCTAATTCTTTACGCCACGTATTTACATTAACGGGCGTAAATTTAATATGTAACGCAGATGCAACACCTAAAATTGCTCCATGTAAAGAAAATAATTGTTCTAATGTATTTACATTAGCTATTGTTTTTACAGGAAGCTCTACACATAATTCTTTAACATGATGTTCTCGAATTAAGGAAGCAACTTCCTTCATCATATAAACAACTCTTTCTCTCCATTCTAAATCTTTGTCGGCTGTAATTTTGCCATAACATAATAATTCATTATCATCAAATACACACCAACCAGAACATTTAGTTGACCCATCTAATCCCATTCGTATCATTTTATTCCTCTTTATATTACATCACCGTAAGCCCAGCCGCAGTTAATCCAGCAGTTATCCAAGCTCTTTGATTAGATTTAAATTGCGGTATTACACCATAATCCCAAAACCCTGTAGGAATTCTCGTAGGGTTATCTGGTCCCAGAAGCATACCACCAAGACCTCTATCAATAAGCGTAGCCATATCTTCAATACTTTCTTGATATCCCACGGCTTGATACGTTTCGCCTTCAACATCACTAAACCTTACGATTTCTAATGGTGTCATATGTTGTCCACGTATAGAATCAGTATGTGCTAATTTACCACTATCATAATAAGTTTCCATAGTACCCAAATTAAATCCACCACCAACAGATGTTTTTGTTGACCATGCTCTAGACAAACTACCACCTTGCCCTGCTACATATATGCTACCACGATGAGTATGCATATCAATAACTTGTTCAATCTTAGGTTCAAGATATTGTTCACCCATAATTTGCAAACCCTTCATAACTGGTTCAGCAAGCATTATAGCAAGTTCTGCATCATTACAAGCTTCATGAATGCCCATTATTTTTCTCCAATTTTATCAGAAACACTTTTTATTAATTTATTAATTTGTTCCATATCAATTTGACTAAAATCAAATTTAGTAACATCAACACTTTCAACTACATGAGTTAACGAATCAATAAAATGAATTAACGATTTTTCCCAACTAAGCACATCATTTACTTCTCTATAAATAGTTTCAATATTAGTTCTAAGTATTGGGCAAGCATCTAATAAATCATACCAAAATCCTGAATAAAGAATATCTTCATATGTATAATGTATTTCTTCTTCACCATTATAAATATCTGTACAAGCAACAAGGACATCAGCAATTAACTTTAAATCACGTTCAAGACCATTACTGCAAGCAATAAGGTCATTAACAATTTCAGCTATTGTATCAATAGTAAGATACGGAACAACGTCAATATCCCACTTATCAAGATGTATTTTTTTATCATATGTTAATTCTAACATAATATATCTCCTTTTAATTCCTTATGTGGGTGAGAATAATCCCACCCACATTACATTCATTATGCTTCAGCAACAGTAATTGTTACAGTATAAGTTTTCTTTGTTGTGCCATCTTCAGCAGTTACAACGTAACTAACTGGGTCAGTGAAGTCTGTTTCAGCACCACTTGCTGGTGAAACAGTAGCATCCTTACTAATAGTAATAGTTGGTTTTAATTTAGTTACGTCTGTACCATTCGGCACTTCAGCAGTAATAGTTGTACCACTAATTGTAGCTTCAACATCTGCAACTACAAACTTAGTAATATCTGCATCACTATCAAGTTTATCAAATGTAAGTTCACCATTTACCACATCAAAATGAGCCGCATCAAGCATCAGTCCACCACAATCAGCAACCATAACTACAGATACACTTGTTGCATTTTTATCAGTAATAACATTGTCAACCTTTTTAAAATATGTAGCATCAAATAAAATACCGCCACAATTTGCAACAACACTAGATGTTGGACTACCACCCGAAACAGTAACAATTCCATTTACCATCTTTAAAGTAGACCCATCAAGAACAAGTCCACCACATTTTGCAATTGCCATATTTCATCTCTCCTTTCAGAGAATTATAAATCAAATTGTAATCTAATACATTCTTTTATATTATTTATATCATCTTTATTAACTCGCCCTAAAAAACGGACAACATTTTCAATAGAACATATATTTAATTGCTCCGCTAAAACCACACTATCTTCTTTAAGAAAACTATAATTTTGTTTCCTTAAAATATAATGTGTAGGCAAGTTATTTTTATGTTGCGTTGTCAATGGTACAAATTGTACATTGTTTGACCATGTATTATTAATATCATTTGAAACACATATACAAGGACGAATGCCGCTTTGTATATTATTATCATTGTTTTCGCCAAGGTCAATTAAATATACACTCCATTGAAAACAAACTCTTCCGTTCTTATCCATCTGTTCTAAGTTTACATTGACTTGCTTGCGTAGAAAAAACTACACATTTTTTATGTACACAATATCTTTGGAACATACATGACATTCCACTTTTTTTACAGTGAATCCATGTACGCTGTCCTTGCTTTTGCATTTCGCCATAAGGACAATTAATATTCATCGTTTTGCTCCAATAAAAAATAAGGGGAGAACTAATTTAATTCTCCCCTCTTATATATTCTATTTTAATTACGAAGCCGTAACAGTTACATCAATCACAAGCTTAACTGATGGTTTCGGATTAGTTGAACCACTGCATTCAACAGTAATAGTACCTGAACCAGCAGTATCTGCCGCTGTCAGCACACCATCAGAAACCGTACCAGCACCAGAAGTGGCTGTAAACTTTAAATTAGAACTCTTAATAAGTTTGGCAGAACCATTAGAATAAATTCCGTAAATATTCAGTTTCTTTGTTGTATCTTTAACAATAGAAATACTGTCAGAACCTTCAAGCGCAAATGCTACAAGGTTATCATACCAATTAGCACTTGTCTCAAATTCTTTAACTACGGCATAATATCCACCGCCCTCACAGCTTTCTTCCATTGTCACCAGAGCTTGACCACTAAACGGAATCTGAGCCGCTCCGCTTGAACTGAGTGAAATATCCATAGAACCTTCAAGTTGGAATCTCGGCACATCAACCTCAATATGTCCAATAATTGAAGATGTAGAAACATCGTTACCCTTTGAAGCCTTATATAAATCTCCCTTAAGGACAACACTAACTTCATCTGGAACGAAGTCTGCACTAATTACAACTTCATCACAAGGAGCTTCGCTCATATACTTAACACAATAAGTATCGCCATCTATAATAGCTGAACCGTCAGCAAGAGTAACACCAGTAGCACTTGAACCACTAAATGTGAATGTACTCCATTCGTCACTACCTGGCTTTGCAATCCAACCAATAGTTCCAAGTGAAAGGAAATCGTAAGGAGTACCACTGACAGTTAAAGCACCAGAGCCTGTAGCTGTAATCTGTTCCTCGGTCAGCATACCACTTGTGCCAGATACTACTTGCGAACCTACGTTATGCGCAATATAACCAAGTTCAAACAAAGCATCTTGAAGAGTCAGTCCGAAGCTAGAATCATGGAAATATCTACCAATCAGCTTATTCCCTTTACCACCACGAACTTCTTCAGCAGTAATACCAATAGAGATACTTGAATCAGTCAGAGCCTTTGATGTAAACAGAAGTTGGTCGCCTGCATACACATAAGCGTCCATTACATTAGCTAAAAAAGCTTTCATACTAATTATCTCCTTTACTTTTATCTGTACTATACGCTTTGAATCTTATCTACAAATGCATCTGCATCTGAGAAAGCTTCGGCGTATCTGTCTTTTCGAGCTTTATATGCCCAATGTTCAATTGGTGACTTAAATTGTACACCATTAAATTCTGCGGTTTTAGCCGCTATATAATCACTCTCATCAACTAATGTATCAAATAGTTGATAAAAATTTCTTATAGTTAAATCCCCGATTGCTCCTTTTGTCATCCCAGTTTTCAACTGAACACAAGTAATCTTATGTTCAAGAGGTACAATTTTTGCATCTTTATTCTTGAGTCTATAATATTCATTTACAGCCCTTCTTACATCAGGGTCTATATATCTATCAGTATAATCAAGAACATTTTGATACAAAATAATTCTTATAATTTCATCAAAATCTTCAGCCGTAATTTTTATTGCGGTACGTTCATCAAAGATATTTATACCATGAACTTCATCAATTTTTTTACCAATTATTAAGTATTCAGTTGTGTCATCTATATAAATATCAATTTCTTTATTTTTTATAGATAACGCTTTATACAATAACTGGCATAGTGCTTCACGATATTTTTCTTCGGTACATATCGCAAGTAAAATAAAACGTAGCTTAGACATAGAAATAAAAGCTATTTCACCCAAATCATTTTTATCAATTTGAAGAACACCTAATATTTCTTGTACCTCATACATATCACGCAATTTAATTGGTGAGATTAATAAATCTTTATATGGAACAGGTCTATCAAACGGTAAATACTTTTCTAATAGCTCTGCTTCTTCTATACGCAAGATTCATCATCTCCAACATCACTGATATCCACAGCAAGCAGTAGGCTCGTACCAGTAAAGCTTTTATTGTCACCAATATTTAATGCTGACCTTGATGCGCTTATCTTTTCAGTATTAAACTCTAATCGACCAACACCACCAATTTCAACACCGTTTAATGTTGATAATATTTCTGCTTCACAAACGTCACCTCTGTTACATGGAACACCATTATATTCAATTAAAGAAATCTTGCCACCATATAAAATATCAAATTCATATCCAGCAATTGCGTTAACACGACTCCTAGGAATAGTAATGTCTTTATAAATCTTTATCATCGTATCTGATAATGGTATCATGTTTTCTACAAGTGCCGTAAAAAATATACGATAATTTTCTTGGTCACCTTGATGCGACCAAATCAAAGACATCTTTTCTTCAAAAGTTAAATTCTCTTCTGATAAGCAATCGTAAGTGTTATATTTTAATATTTTCCAAATGTTCTCATTATTATATGCCAAGTATTCTATAATACGATATGGAATATATGGCATTGATAAAAAATTATTATACATTCCCATAATATCCACCACCTTAGAATATTGACTTTAAATCGACCATCATGGATTTTGTCACATCTCCACAAGTAAATACTATTTCAAGTGGAATCTGCGTCATCTTTTTACACAGTAACTTAAACTTATTATCTCCTAATGACGTAAATTCATAGCCCCAATCTGGTGCACCAGAAGTTACAGCGGTAACCTCATCTAATTGTTTCTCATTGTCAACATATAAATTAGCTTCAAAATTCATTGTATAATTTTGACGAACATAATCAAATGCTGGCTCAACAACTATACCACTTAATGGCGGCGTAGGTTGAGGTACTTCTTCTTCTGTATTAGTATTATAAGCAATATTATTTACAAAATCATCATATGGAGAAATTTCATCTAACTGTGTCTGTATATATAAAATCGACTGTTTCCCATTTATAGTATCTATCATATAGTTATTTATACCTATAATTTTAAAAGGTCTATCACCAAAAATAAACCTTTTATTTACTTTAAATGGAAGCGTGTCGTCATTTGCTTGCACAATAACTCTTACACGATTGTTCGGCGTAATAACATTATTGTCCACTCTTGGACTTGCCGCAGTTGTATCATATTCCAAAACACATGGATATTCATACACCTTATTATTAAAATCTTTCCATTTTAAAACATTATTACATCTGCGCACTATAATATTTTTTGTAGTTCTATTAAGTTCATCCAAGTTGATAGCAAGCCAATAAGCGTCACTAAATTTATAATAAGCACCCAAATTAACCGTGTAATCAATATCTTGAAAAATGAGTTCTCTGAAATCATCACCTTGCTTCTGTCTTGTAGACTTATCCAAAGCATGAACCATATGTACTTGAATTTCTTTAAACTCAAAGCTTGCAAACGGTGATTCTTCTTCAATAGTATACAACATAGTTGTATTATCCCATTGTGAATCTATTAACGCTTGCATATGTTCTCGGTAATAATCATTCGGTGAAGATGGTAAAAGATTTCTCTTTGCAGTATAGTATACCATAATACCACCCCCAACTATTCACTCAATTTACTTGTATGTCTCATTATAATACGGCGAACTTCATCGTGCTCAATTTTATCACCTACAGCCTTTAATCCTTTTAATGCAATAATAGCATTAGTTAAAGGCTCTGTCTGTTCTTCACCCTGTAATTCTATGATAATCCTTGTAAGATACTTATAGTAATCATCGTAGTTTTCTTCATACATGGGTAAAATCTTAAAAATTTTATTTGCAATTCTTTTATTATTTGCCATCCTTTCGCTCCTTATTAGTTACCGTTAAAGTATGGCAATTCATTCATATGCATAAACTGATAGTTAGTTGCATCTTGCTTTGCTTTACGTCTAAGTTCTTGAAGATATGCTTGTCGTGGTTTTAAATTCTGGCCAGTTGCCAAACGTTTAAAATCAACATCAGACAATGGTTCTTTGAATTCTAAAACATCTTGTATTTGGTCTGTGTACCACATTATCACAGTCCAATCGCTAATAATATCTATTTCTATATCATCTAAATCTTCAACAAATTCACGATTAGTTAAATTATATTCTAACGATTTGATTGAACTAACTTCGAATTTTGGCAAACCTTTTAACATATAGCCTTGCAAAACTTGCTTAAAACTATTTTCATCAGAATCATATAAAGCATCTAATTTATAATCTCGAATTATAATCAATGCCATATCAATAACGGAGTCAAATGAGGTTGCCATATTAACTCTCCTTTGCTCTATTTTGTAACATCTATTTTAGTAGCATCTTCAGCATTCATTAAATCAATGCCACTTAACTCACTAAGTTCACGCAATAAATTATAATCAACATTTTCTGAATTAAACTTAGCTTGCTTAACAAGTTCAATGATTGTTTGTCTTTGCATATCATTTGCTAAATTATAAAGGTCAATAGCCTTATCAGCACTTACAGCAAAAAGTTTCTTAAGCTGTTCTGGAGTAAGAATGTTTTTATAATTATTCTTAAGTCTCAGCTTGTTTACAACACGCTCATCAAGAATATAAAATCTTCCACTCTTAGCCATATCTCTATTAGCTCTTACAATTTCTTTAAGAGATGCATAATCAATGTATTGTTCTTCATACATATTATCAAATGCAAACAGAACACTACCATCACTACCAACAAGATTAAGCTTATTTGGAGTTAAACTAATTACAAGAATTTCTTCATCTGCACCAACATCATTGCTTTCTGTTGTAACAGGTATAGCAACATTGTTTCTTAACATTTCCATAAGCTGTTTAATTTGTTCTTGCTGTTCTTGAACTTGCTTTTCAAGAGACTTAATATCTGCTGTATTATCAACTTTTGCTACCTTTTCTTCTGTAGTAGATGTTGTCTTTTTAGTATTTGCCATAATTATTATCCTTTCATTCCTTTTATATCAATGGGGCAACCATTAAGATTGCCCCATATAACATTCTTTATATTACGAGAACTGAACGCAACCAGCTACAGCATTGGAGAGGAATTCAAATGCCCATCTCTTATTGATTGTAGCATTGCTTGTCAGATTAGCGTTATCGTAGTAATCGTTAGAATTTGTAAGGTCACTACCTTCGAGCACACCCTTAACCAGCTTATCACTCTGCGGAGAAACGATATAAATCTCGTTATCATTCAGAGCCATATCAAATGTTGCAAAGTTACCAGTTGCAACTTGCGGAAGAACCATAATATCATAATCGAAAAAGTTCTTGATAAGATGGATTCCCATGTTGCTACCTTCGGTTGTAATTCTCCAACCATCAGCACCATTCGGAAGGATGTTAGCGATAGCACTAGCCGTACCAATAATCACAGCCTTTGCACCACCGTTATAAGCAGTAACTCTTTCACAAATCTTCAGAAGGTCAGCTTGGCTATAACCAGTAACCTTGAGGTTTGCAGGCATAGTCAGAGCAGTAAGACCTGTTCTGAATGCGCCATAAGCATCTTTTGTCATTTCTGTCTCAATTGAGAGAACAGCCTTTCTTACGAACTCAGCAAGAGACTCATTGCCGCACAGAACCTTGTACATCGAAACCTGAGTTGTGATGACATGGTTTGTAGCAGTCAGAGTCTTAGTTGTCTTGAACTGCTTCTGAACAAAGCTTGTTCTTTGAGCATTAGCACCCTGCGAAACAGTCATAAGACTTCTCGGAGCGATATCGAAAGAAGCGGAATCGCCAAAGCCAATATTCCTAATCTCAGTATAAGTACCGATTGAGTTAATCAGCGTAAGCGGAAGAATCGCATCAATCATAGCTTCGACAACAGCAAATGTAGCCCATGTAACCATAGGGTTCTTAGCCATCATCTTCGCATTGTCAGCAGTGATTTCAGCGCCTGAAAGCTTCTGAACTTCAGACAGAAGCTGTTCGTGCATCTTCTGTTCCTTCTCACTCAGAGCGTGAGAATTATCATATGCACCAATGTTTCTCTTTTGTGTCTCATCCATATAATGGCAGAAGTAATCTTGGAATAACTCGTATACCAGAGCACTATCTGCTGTCTGAGCCGCAAAATTCACTACATTCATAGGAAGTTTTGCCATTTCTTTAATCTCCTTTATATATTTTTATCAAAACACCAAATTAGTTGTTGGTGCATTCAAGAATCCAAGCGTCAACAGCTTCTCCACCGATTGCACCATTAGCAATTATAATCGGCTCTTTTGCAAAAATCTTGAACTGAAGTCCACCGAAACTTGAAGTCGGACTAGCAACAGCCCTGAAAGAACCATTAGACTGAATCTCTACATAAGTAGCACCAGTCACTGTATCTGGGTCATAATTCTCAGCGAAGAAATCCTTTGTAACCTGAATAAGGTCAACACCTGCAACAGGCTTAAACATATCAAACGGTTTACCTGCAAGGTTTGTGAAGTGTCTTGGGTCGGAATCAAGTCCCTTGAACTCAAGGCTACCATCGACTGTTGTAACAACCTCTGGTGAATAAGCAAGCCATAAATCCTTGGCTACTGCCGCCGCAGGAGTTACACTAAACACATGCTCCTGTCCAGCAACTGTGCTCTTTACGCCACAAACAAGAGCAGTACCATTATCAACATTGGCACTAGCATAGACACCAACTCTGTTCAGAGCGTCTACGTCCATTGCCATAACATGAGTTTGAACAAGTACGTTTGCCATCTTTTTAATCTCCTTTATATACTTTATTTAATTATATTGAATCCCACTTGCTTGTGGACTCTTTTTTAACTGTAGTAGCAATTGCCATAGACCAAATACCAGTAGACATTTCTTTTCTAGCACCCTTATCAAACGCCATAGCTTTTGCTTTATTTTTCCATCCGTCAATTTCAGAAAGACTACAAGCAAGTCCTTCTTCTTTAAGGCTCTCTAAAGTTTCATCGTCAACACATTCTCTAAGTTCTTCTAAAAGTTCTTGCACTGCGAATTCTTTTTCAGCCTTTTCTTTTGCGTCTTTATACTCTCTTAATTCAGCAATCTCTTTGTCTTTTTCCATTATAATATCTTCGAGGTCACTGATTTTCTTATCCTTGTCGGACATCTCTTCATCTTCAGAACACTCAGCCTTATCTTCATCAGAATCATCATCATCCTTAGAATCATCATCATCTTTATCATCGGCTTCATCTTCTTCAGAATTTTCACCCTCATCTTCAGAACACTCAGCACATTCTTCGGACTTTTCACCTTCAGCTTCTTCAGCACATTCTTCTTGCTTTTGTTCGGCACACTCTTCTGTTTTATCTTCAGAGCATTCCTTTTCAGCTTCTTCAGGCTTCTTTTCGTCTTCAGAACATTCGCATTCATCCATAGGCTTGCCGCACTCAGGACATCTTTCGTCTTTTTCTTCGAATTCTTTAGACATACTTTTATCCTCACCTTCTTCTGCCAATTTAAATTTCTTATAAAGTTTTTCTACCTTAGAAACTACATCGGCTTCGTCATGTTGTCTTGCATAAGCCAATGCGCTAGCCAATGCAAATCTATTATAATAGAAAGTTCCATCTTTGAATTCCATAACTGGATATTTTAAATTTTCAGAAGGGGCTTCTTCCCAACCATCCATAACTTTTAAGTAAACCTTCTTAACAAGTTCTGCACGATTAGAAGCTTCCATAACCTTATTACGAAGCTCGGTTTTATCAACCTCACCCCAAGGTGTTTCTTTTAATTCTGTTGTATTAACAGAATATGATTTTGCAAATTTGGTCTTTCTATTTTGTACATAAACATCTAACTCGCTATCTTCTTTTTCAGCAAGTCTTTGCCATACCGATTTATAATAATTATTACAATCGTTCTTTATTGTTGTTTCTGAAAAACGCTTAACATCAATAGTAGAACCAGGAGATGACGGTCTAACAGCCATCCCTAATACTGTAACACCCATAATATTAAAACGTTTTGCAATAGTACCATCATCATTAGGTTCTTCTTCAACTCCCATTTCAACACTTACAGACCTTGTATGATTTGCTTGTGTAAAAATTTTACAAAACTCAGGAGCATATTGTTTAGAAACCACACCATCAACAATACCACGAAGATATCCTTGATTATTTCTAACAAATCTAACTTCTTGTTCTGGAGGAATATAACCTACAATTGCTTCATCAGAAGCATGTCCCGTAGCATCTCCATAGGCAACTTTGGCAACTAAAAACTTACCTAATACTGTAGAAGCGCATTGTCTAAACACCTCTTCAGCAATAGCGATTTTATGACTGTTTGGATTACATCCAAGAAAATCAACTTCTGTAACTAAAAATTCTTCTTCAGAATAATTCTCCATATTGATTCTCATTAATGTGCCATCAGACATATTACAGATTCTTTCCAAACTCACTCACCTCGCTTTCTTTTTCTAAGATGCTATATATCTTAATTTCTTTCTCTATTTCTTTACTTTTACTATAATAAAAAAGACTACCATCTTTATATCTAGGATGATAACCTTGTTTTTGTAAATATAGATTTAGATGAAAATTATCGACACAAATATATTTCGAAGCATCATTAGGTTTATGAAGTATTAACATAAGTTTATTCTCCTAATCCTACAATACCCCAATCATCAATATGAGCATCAAAAGTATCAAAGCTATCAATTTGATGAGCCTTATTATTTAATGTTAATATTTGTCCGATAATCTTGTTATAAGAACGTACTAATTCCATAAGTTCAGCATGAACATTAAGGTCACCACGTTCTAAAGCTCCTTTATTGACCAACTTTATCATATCATAAGTTGCCATACATTCATCTAATAGTCTATCAAACATATCTGCTAATCCGCTATATGTTTCAGTATGAGCTTCTACCTCAGGGCGAACAGAACTTTCATCATAATTATCTTTTATTTCAGACACCATATCAGCCATTAACGGAAATAAGTGTGCAAGTCTATGATGAATAATATCTGAAGCTTGAACCATAGCCCAATCATTTAACATAACAGATACAGCCCTGTCGAATAAACTATTTAAATTAAAAAATTGACCATATAAAGTATCTAAATCTTTACAAGTCTCTTTACTAATATACATAAATTATTCTCCTTATGTACCCGAAGTATCATATTCCCTGCTATCACTAGACACATCCGCTTTACGTGGTCTGCCTGGTCTACCAGTATGAATATAGCTCGTTCCTTCTCTGTTGTAATTTGATGCATTGCCACCTTGCTGTTGTTCATTAGAACCGCCATTTACTGCACCACCAACATTACCCACATTACTTGTAGTAAATATAGATTGTAGTGAAGATAAATTCTGCATCCATGAATCTTCAGCACTTGTTTCCATAAGCATATGACCAAACATAACAGGGTCGTAACCAAATGCACTTGCAAAAGCAGTTTCATTTAATACAATACCTGTTTGAGCAAGTTTCATTATACCTTCTTTGCGCCACTCTCTTTCAAAACCAAAAGTGCTACCATCAAACACAAACTTAAACTTATAATGTTTTGTTAATTGGTTTACATAAAAGTCTAAGAAATTATTAAACTGTGCATAAACCTTTTTCATTACATTATAATCAGCTAAAATAGCATTTCTAATTTCTTCTTGCGACATCTTATCAGACGAATAAAGTATTCTACTTGCACCAGCTCCACTTGCTAAAGTTGTTTTAATTTGTGTTTCAGCCATAGTTGTATTTTCATCTTTAAACTGATACCACTCATTTTCTTCAGCAGGCATTGCACCTACAACAATATGTTTGCCAATTGCTTGTTTGACAATTTGTAATAATGTTCCAAGTCTAACTGGGTCAAACGCTGTTGCATTCGGTTCATTAGATTTCAACATTTTAATTTCACCAATAAGATATGCATATGCTCCTAAAGCATCTTTATCGTATTGAAGCTTTCTTGTAGGAATGTTCATAATAGCATCCCTCATTACAGAAGAAAGCATTGGTACATCACTAAAAGTAGAATCATCTAACTTGAATACCCATGCACCACTTGGTAACCCATTATGCATATATATTGGACTTGTTTGTGTCCAATATGCAAATGTTCCAGTTCTACGGTCAAATTTATTAGATGGTCTGTAATTTTTAAATGCATTGCCATCATACATAGTTCTCATAAATTCTTTGAAAACTTCATCATACCCATTAATATCTACACCAGGTTGTAAAAAGTAATTCATATTAAAATCATATAAATATCCTTTTTCCCAAGCACCAGTAATTAAACAATATTCTTGTGGCATTAACTGTAACACATATTTTGGGTCAGACAAATCATCATTATTACGCAACCAATAAAACGCAGTTTCACTACGCATCATTTGCCTTACAACTTTTAGGAATTCTTTTTTATAATTAAAATTAACCAAAAAGTCTTCGACCTTTTGCTTATCCTTTTTATATTTAGGAGTCTTATATTCACTCTTATTCTTAACATTAATACAAGTATAAGATAAATCAAATGCTAAAATATTTGAATAATATTCTATCAAACGCTTGAATGTAATTTCTGCTAACTCCATCCATTCTTGATACGCTTGTAAATCTTTTGCTTTGTTCTTAGCATCTTTTAAAGCGTCAACAAGACCCTGATATGTCGGAACTTTAGGATTGTTGTTAAGATTAATTAAATTTTGGTTCAATAAAGAAGGGGTATATATATTACTAACATTCAGTAAAGTATCACTAAATGCAACTGCAACTTCCTTTAGCCATTCTGCTTGTTCTTCAGAAAGCGTTTCATGAAAATCTCGTGCCAACTTTATTGTACCCCCTTTCTTTTAAGCTAACATTATATTCTTCCAAGCGTCTTCATCGAAATCTTCCACTTGGTCTTGTTTTGATAATTTATTTTCAAGCATACTAAAAAACATACTGCCATATGCAAGCGTAACAATACGGTCTTTTGTAAATGACCTTGGCTCTTTAAGCTTAATCTTACCTTCACGAATCTCTTGTCTAAGTAAAATAGCTTCTTGAACAAGTAATTCGGTCTGTACAAACGGCAACTTCTCACGCATACGGTCATGATTTGTCATTGTATGATAATCTTTACGTTTAGCAAGTTCATTATCATACTCAACATCACTAATAAGTAATCTCATCTTATTATCGACCATAGCATTACGCAGTGTGCGCCACATACTATCATTAAAATCAGTTGAACCTTGAACTGGTATAATAACAGCTTTAGCTTGTGGGTCAACTTTACGTGAAGCTATCTCATTTATCTTGGCTTCGCTTAAAAATTGCATGGTCATATCAGACACAACAGTAAATCCACTACTATCCCATTCATCTTTGCCACGAATAGGATGAATATATGGCTTACTTAACTGTGTAAGATACATCTCACCGCCACTACGAGCATCAAGCACTATGTAATCTGCTCTATAATCATAAAATAACTCACGAATTCTACGTTGGGTTAGCTCTGAATTACCACCACTAAGCGTTTCAAGGTAATCAAGATTACAAACCATCTCACCTTTATCATAAAATCCACTTAAACACTCTATAACAGTGTTATCGTTAGCTTCATATTTATTTGTAGTAGTAGCAAATGCAAAGTCTATACATAAAATACGTGTTTCATTAGATTTCTTTTCCCTATTTTGTAATTTTGTACCAGAAGTAAACTCAACATCAGTTGGTGGTCTAAAAGCTTTATGCAATTTCTGACATTTTCGTAATAATTCGAATGGGAAATAAGCATCTTCGGCTTCACCAATAACTTCATTAAGATATTCTGCCCTCATATCCAATGGATTTGCGGTCTTCTTTATCTTATTCCATTCTCCAAGTGTTTTTACAAAACTTTAAACATGAAAATTATTAAGATATATATTCAAAACTGTGCTGTTTTACAGATTTAGTTCTACCTTTACAGCATCGTATAATAGAATCCATAGAAATATTAAGTTGTTGTGCGGCTTCTTTAACTGTTGGATATATAACATTACCTTCTATCCATCTTACAGCTTTATAATTACCACTTTTAGCAGGTGCTGGCATAATCCATTTGGAATCTTTTTCAAATTTCCAATGATAACCACCCGCAGTTTTTTGTGTACCACGACAACATTCGGCTATAGAGCATTTGTTAATACCAGTTTGCCTAGAAGCTTCTCTAATACTTTCATAAACATCGTTAGTTTCTACACAAACCACCGCTTTGTTACAACGATTTTCTCTAGGTTGCCAATTATCATCTTCTAAGTATCTCCAATGATAACCATGAGCAGTCATCTTATGACCATTTAAACAATCTCTAATACCACTAACAGATTTTCCACCTACTGCTTCGGTAGCAACAACAGCATTTTTATAAACTTCTCCTGTTTCCACACAAACAATAGGAAAACCAGATTCTTTTCTTAATTCAGACAATTTTCTTTTTGTTTCATCAGTATGTTTAAATCCTACAGAACCCTCGCCACCTTCTGTAGCATTATATCCCCAACCATTTTCAAAATAAATACAAGAATTATATTGTTTAATCCAATACATTTCTCTTTCTGCTAATTTTTCAAATGGCAAATCTTTTTCTAAAACAATAATTTCAAAATTATCTAAACCATATTTATTTATTGCACGACCTATTAATCTTTCATCTTCATTACCTTTAATATATTCGGTCATTCTTCTATAAAAATTTTGAGCTTGACCAACATATACTTTATGATTAACAAGATTTCGCCATAAATAAATACAACTAAATGTATCTTCTTTATTAATATCTTTAATTTTCATATAACATCATTACCTTTCTGTAAAAAGTGTAACTATATAAAGCAAAGTAATTTAATTGTTTACAGCCAATTAAAAATGGTTTGCAACCCACTGTCCTTTGCAATACTTTCTTTGTTATAAGGACGCTACTCCTTGTCCCTATTTCTAGGCTATATGTTTCCATATAGTTAAGACCATATCTTCATCCTTAATATAAGGATGCACACCACTTCGGATATCAATCGCTTATATCCTACTCTCTTACGAGATGGTCGTTGAGCTTTCTCCATTTTACAGGAGCTTAGTTGCTGATTGCCCAATCTAACTAATTTTCAAACATTCACGCTTATCATTTCTAATTACGTTGTAGTTTAGTTAGCTCTAAGGGTTTTCCAGCAGTTCAATGTGTGTTTACCTTTATATTACTACAAAGGTGGACTAAAATTAATCCGTATTTTAAGCTAATAAATATATCAGCCGCAAAGAAATTATATGCAACATTACGATTTATAAACGATTCTGTCACTACATTCTTAAACAATCTCCAATACCATTCGGCTTTATAACGTGCTGACGTTATATATATAGAAATTCCTTCTTCATAATAGTCAGAATCTTGCGAATATTCTTCTTTTTGTAAAAATATAGCTTGCCTTGGATGGCTCATTGGTTCAAAAATTGAATCAACATCGCCTTTTTTAAGTAATCTGCATTCTTCATATACTAATACGGTACTTCTGAAACCTCTGGAACTCTCAACAGGAGGTAAAACTTTAATAGAACTTCCATTAAAGAAGTTTACTTCAACCTCATCTTTAGAAGTTTTTATAGTTATTAACCCTTGTTCATACATATATTTCAAAACAGGGGACAATTTCTTAACAAGTTCATTCTTTATTTTACGTTCAACCATTTGTCTACCTTGGTCTAACGTAGACGCAGTAATAATTGCTTCTGTATATGGCTTTAAAAGACATACACAAATACAATACAACGCAACAATAAACGTTTTTGAACTTGCACGACTGCATATACCAAACCAAATTTGACTTATACCCATCATATGGAGCATAATTCTTTGAAATGGTCTGAGTTTTACACGCAATCTATCTTCTGCATATATATCAATATTACGTCTATAAAAAGTTGTCCACTTTTTTGTTTGGGTTTTTCGTTGTTCTTCTGTTAATTTAGGTTTTGTAGACTTCTCAGTTTCACGCTTAAGCTGAATAACTCGATTTAACTCTTTTCTATCATTCGTCATTTAAAACGCCTTGATTATTTTCGACCCATTCTTCCGCATCTTCTTTTTCTATATTATAATCTTTAGAACCAGTAATAAGATTAAGAATAGGTCTTTTGATTTCTCTTATCCAACCAGCATGAATTCCTCTGAAATCTTTATACATTTCCTTATCTTTATAATATTCAGCAGGTTCTTCGTTCTCCATAAGCCAAATATCATATTCAATCATTTTCTCAACATCGGTTTTTTGTCGCTCAACTTCAAATTTATCAAGACCTAAATCTTTCATCATATCTCTTTGACGCTTCATAGCCTTATCAACATCATTACCTTCCCAAATATCTAATTCAGCAAGACAAAGATTTCGATATAATTGTTCTTGAGCAACATCTAATGTTTTATTTTTAACATAAGAAGCCCATCTACTTTCAAGATACTGCAACTGTTTAGTGCTTTTATCTTCTCCCCATATATAATGCAACTCTTTTAATTCTTCTTCAACAGCCTTTTCAGACTTTCTTATGGAAGCAATATCTTTATAATCAACATCTGTGGCATCAAAACCTGTCCAAGCTTCTTTCTCGGCTTTGGTTCTACTAGCGGAAAAACCCATTGTATAATTCCCCCAATAGCTTTTGGTTTTATTGTCCTTTATACGACCCATATATGTTTCATATAATTTTCGCACAAACGGAACACCCATATCAGCACAAGCAAAATATATAGCCGCTTCCATATTACTATACTTTTTTAAATAATCTTGTACTAATTTATTGCCACATTCCTTACAGTATGGTTGTACACCATTAGCATGACGAGGATTAGGAGATTTATAAAAATATTCAATTGGGTACATTCTTCCACATCCTACACAAAAACTTTCTATAGGTTTTATATTCGCACCTCTTGGCATATAACCACTCCTTTAATTCCTTGCAATAAAAAAACTACCTCGTAAGGGTAGCTTTTTAATCTAAAACTATCTCTATCATCATACGGTCAGCACCATACACAATTAAGTTTTGACTCGGCTTTGTTGATTCTCTCATAGTTTCCCATGAATAATCATCTGTGCCACGTAATGAGCCATTAACATTAATATATATATTAGACTCACATTTATCCGACATTGCGTGATAATGTCCTAAATGTATTTCATTTGGTACTTCTTTGTATAATTTAATAAAATTCTCAATAGCATTTACTGGTTTATCATGATGTCCATGCGCTAATCCGATAATTTTATCACCAATATTATATTTAACAATATCCATACCATGTGATGTTATTAACTTAATATCCTTATCTAAAGTTAACTTAAGGAATTCTGGAATTAACATTTCAAAATTTTCCTTTTCACCAGCTTGGTCTTTTTTATTTGGTGTAAGTCTACCATGATTACCTAATGTTGTTACTACTTTTATAGATTGTACATAAGGCTTAAACGAGTTTATCATTTCCGCAAGCATCTTAGATACATCTATAATCTGTTCTACAGTATTTTCTTCCTGCATACACCTATTACCCGTAACAATAATTCCATCAACCATATCACCATTTATCTCAATAACAAGATTAGTAATATGCATTTCGAGACAATATTGTTTAACCTTGTCTGTTAACTGTTGCGCTCTATCTTTAGCAACGTCAATAGAATAATAGTTATTAGGAAGGTCTACTATACTGCCTATATGCCAATCACTTAGACACAATATGGCAGTTTTTTCAACTTTAGGCTTTTGCACATATTTACCAAATGCTTCACCAGTATCTATATCTATATCATTTAATTTAGTCTGTAATACATCTACAAGATTTTCATACCTTGCTTCAATACTAAGATTCTTCTTATACTCTCTACGAGCATCAGATAATTTAACTTTCTCTTTAATAATTTCTTTCTTTAAAGTTTCAAGTCTATCTATTTCTTCAGAAGAACAATATTCGTTTTCAAACTTTTCCATAAAGTATTTACTGACTGCATAGCCCGAATATCTTCCACCATTAAATGATTTTCTTAAAGAATCAGGATGCGTAGACAGTCCAAGCTCGTCCACCATTTCTTCCCAACTTCTTTCATCCGAACCTTCAACCTTATCTATTAAAAGTTGTAGTTCGTCTTCATATGACTTGGGCATAATCATGTTCTCCTTTTTATTTGCATACGAGTATCTTTGACGATGTTCTTTATATTCTCGCCAGTTTCTCGCTTTCTTTCTAACATTCTTCTAATATCTGTTTTATCTTTCTCTATCTCACGCTCTTCCAATTCTTGTTCAAGCTGAGTTAAAGTACCACGCTTTTTATTTCTACGTCCTTCCTTGCTAATAATAGCATCATTTACATAATCTTTAAAATTTTGACTTGCTGTAAACTTAGGAGCGTAATGTGGTGGTATAAAATATTTAGTACCATCAGTACCCTTACGTTCAAATCCACCAGTCTCTAATAAATAAAATTTACCAAGATTTTTCAATCGAACAGAACCATTCAAGCGAACTTCCTCTTGAATAGTCGTTAATAAACCTTCATATATTTCTTCCATATGTGCTTCAACAATTTTATTGCGAAACCCACATCGGTTATACCACATTTGCAAAAACTGTTTATGTTTTAATTCTTTTCCCATTAAAACACCTTACCCAATGTTCGCTCTTTCATTGCCTTACTTAAAGCGGGGCGAAATTTAAATGTTGGTTTATTAAAAGCATCTTGGGCTGGTAATGTATAATATTCCTTTGTGAAATAATTCATCTTCTCACGTTCAGGTTTTGCTTCTATCTGCTTATTAGCAAACACACCAATTCCTGGAATACTTATTTCATAACCAGTTAATATAACTTCTTTTAAAACAGAATAATAAGCATCAAGAATAACGCTTACATCCTTTTTATATTTATGAGACTTTAATGCAACTAAACGTTCAAATTCACTTTTTGTTAAACTTTGCATTACTTTTCCTCTCATTCATTTTACACAATATATACCGTTGTTTCCCTAACTGGTATACTAAATTTAGAAAAAAGTAGCTCAACCCCTTGAAATTTCAACGTTTCATGAAATCACAAAACTGTCCTACGTTGTGCCATTAAAAATCTCCGATACTCTTTAATTGCAACGTCTTCACAGCTTTGACTACAATATTTTTTACCAACATTGTCTACATCATCTATACGAGCACCACAAATAGGACAAATATTACCTAGGCACACAACATTATGTTGGATATTATTATATATTTCTTTTCCAAAACATTCCCAAAGAGTTTTCTTTACACTATCTTTTCTTTCAGTATATAAGAAATAAACAAGAGTATCTACAATTGTTTCTTGTGAAAATGGTAATTCTAATAATTTCTTTTTTATTTGTTGATAAATGTAGCTATCATATTTCTTTATATTAAGATTATCTTTATCATCAATTACTCTATAGAATTTATATTTATGTGAATTTAAATAATCGTAAGTTTCAATAATACTTTTATATATATCTTGATAAGTATAATTTTTATCATGTAATAACATACGATAATCAAACTTATTTATTTTTTTATTAAACTTAATTCGAACATCAGGAATAATATCTTCTAAATAATTTACTGCCGTAGGTTTCCATTTAGTTATCTGATAATCATTCTTGTCTTTTGCATATTTAAAGAACTGTGGTAATAAATCTGTTGTATAACTTTTAATAATATCGTCTATATCTTTTGGACACTGTGATTTATATAATGTCTTAGCATAATCTATAACTTCATTATTACGTAAGCAAAGCCATTTAACAACTCTTACTTCCTTATCGGTAATATGTCCACTATTCCAAACCTTTGAAATATTATTACTAATAATTCCTATATTACCACCAGTATAAGCAAGTTCAAGACCATGGAATAATGTATTCGCATTTAGCTCTGATGGTTCAGCTTTGTGCATATTATAATACAAAGGAACAATATCTTGCATATTACGTTTTGCCAACCTAATAAGTTGTTTGTCTCTAACTACTAAAGATTTATCTCCATCACAGTCAAACATCAAATATTTACTAATCAAATCATGACAACTTGTATATATACACTTAGTATCAAACCATTTATTAATTAAATCATTTTGTACATTTTTACGTATTGCATGTTCCTTATATAAATGTGGCGAACGTAAACAATCTAATTCATCGCCATTTCTATATAAACTACAAGCCACCTCTCCATCAGCAAGTAATCCTTGTGGATTTTCTTCTCCTAAAAATAACCATTCACAAAATGCATAAAGGTCTGGCGCTAAGAAACAATATTTACCATCTATGGCCAGCTTCCCAGCTTTACCCCACTTTACAAGACTACGTTTAACATCTTTGATAATTTCTCGATTATATTTATCTCGCATTAACTCAGGATATAACATTAAACTTTTTTGCATATAACTTGCATCAAGATTATCTTCAACAGCACCAAGTAATCGCATAGTCGTTCTATAGTCTTGACCAATGTTTTCTATTTCTTCGACAGTCTTACGAGCCAATGAACGCATCTCTCTTGGCTTTGTATCTGTTAAAGTTTGTAACATCTGATAATTAATACGAGCATTAGGGATAATTTCTTCTTCTTGGTTTATACGTCCTGCTGTACAATGATATTGTTTATACCATTCCTTATATTGATTCCACGAATCATAATACTTATACATTTTAAATTGACTCGCAGTAAAGATATACTTTATATCTTCTTTAAAAATATCATGTACATCTCCATATATATCTTTAATAACACCACAATTACAATTAGGCAATAACGAATGTTCTTGTATAAACTTCCTAAAATCAAACTTTACTAATAATCCTTTTATCCATGGAAGTCGCACCATAGTTGTTGTATCATCTAACATAATACCACAACCATCCATATGTGGTACAAGCACGTCCATTTGTTGTCGTGTTATAGAATAATCTTTATCATCTATATAATCTACTTCACCATTTACAAATGTTTCAAAATCTTCTACTACTATCGCTCTATCTATATCAAAATCTTCCCATTCTTCTGTTGCTGAATTTGCCAAGGCATAATATGCCAGAAATTTATTTACATTTACTCCACCACGTTTATTTATTTCATCAACACTTAATCCACACATTAAAGTCTTTTCATATTGTTTTAATAATTTTTCTTTTACTACTACAAATTTTTTTGTTCTTATCTGTCCTGCACTTGCACTAAATAATACATATTTTTCATTATTATATATAAATCCATTCTTTATAATATCTTCTGCTACTTGAAAGAAATATACTTGAACAATCATTATATTATCAGTAAGCTCATCAGTTTTACATTTAAATGTTCTTGTTAAAAATGATTCAAATATAGATACTACATTTTTATCGTTAATACATTCTTCTCTTAATTCTCTAATTTGGTTATGTTCTATATTATATAATCTTGTTTGTTCAAATTGGTCATATAAGTTTTTCTTATAATACGAAATATATTTATCTACTCTATTTAATTGGTGTGCATATAATGAATCTCGTTCTTTTCTATTCTTAACTTTATTCCTTAAATAATATAATCTTAATAACTTTTGATGTATATTCATTTCTTGCTGGTTATAAAAGCAAGCCGTATCTAATGAATACACATGAATTTGCTTCTCTAAACCAAGCACTATCTTCCCCTTCTTCTAATTCTACTACAACATCTTCTATATCATCAATGTATTCACACCATTGTTCATATGCATTGCGTTGACAATTCGATTGAAAGGATGGAAATCTATTATAGCTCATTTCATTCCATCGGTATTGCATTACATTCAGCATCTCCTTTCTGTACGCTCCTTTATTCTACATGACGAATTATATCATAAAACAAAGGAAAAGTCAAGTATTATTTTTAATATACAAATTTTCACAAAATATCATATCAAAATTTGTGAAATAAAACAATTGACTTTCAGAATTTTTTTTGATATAATACCTAACGTAATCAAATAGACCGCATCGCTAATATTTTAGCTATAATGCGGCACTTCATACGAAAGGAGCTAATATATGAGCAACTATTTATATCAGCACTATAAAGGTAAATACAGAGTATTAGCCGATTATGATTGGGACACAAATGATTTCCCCCGAAATGAACAAGGTAATATAGACGAAGATTTTAATGACTTCTATATTCCTGGCAAAAAAAATGTTCGAATCGTACATGCTAGCGGTAACGTGTTAGGATGTTATGTGTTCAGTGCTACGCTTGGCAGAAATATATTAGCTAACATATATGAAATAGAACTTAATAAAACTGCACCAAGCAAAGCAGAAAAAATTGCAGAACTTCTTATCGACAATAATATAATAGAAGAATTCACACCATATGATGGCGAAATATTATTTACCTTTAAAACTAAACATCTTGATGATTGGGCAAATATATTTAAACTTAAAAAAAGTGGCGCAAATATTTCTCCACTCTCACCAAAAAATCTACCTAAATCAGATTATATCATCAATAATAAAGATGAAAAAGAATACAACAAACTTTTTGATGGATTAGAAAAAACACAAAAAATGCAAATAGCTAAACGTGCTACCGCCACAGTCACAAGTAAGTTCACTAAAAAACAAAAAGAAGAAATGCGTAAACTGTGCATGAAACCAAAACAGTATATACATTATATTGGTAAATGGGATAAGTTGTTGGACGAAATAAGAAAGGAAATAAAGAATGTCAAATAATGTGCCAATGGGTTGGTGGAATTTTCACAAATACATTTCTGACTCAAGACAGCAAAATGATTGGATAGACAATTTCTACAAACTTGGCTTTGATGGGCTTGCTGACAAAATTACATCATATGACCACGTACTTGAATTGCTTGGGTATATATTCAATGATACCGCAGATATAATAAATAGATGGGCTTACGAATGTAATTATGGCAGAGATAACAACGCAGTTATCACATATGATAACCAAGAATATAGAACTGAAGAAGATATATATGAACTTGTTTGTAAAGTATTTAACAAAGAAGTTGAATGGTCAGATGTAAATATCAAAAGGAGTTGATGACTTATAGCAGAAAGAAGAATGTTCGCCAAGTCGGTAACAGAGAGTGATGAATTTCTCGAACTCAGTAAAAATGCGCAATGTTTATATTATCATTTATGCATGTATGCTGATGACGATGGGTTTATTAACAATGTTAAATCTGTTCTCCGCATCGTAGGTTCAACCAAAGAAGACCTTGAAGAACTTAAGCGTACTAATTATATACATGAATTTGATAGCGGTATTATTTTGGTGATGCATTGGAAAGCTCATAACTACATACAAAAGGATAGATATAAACCGACTGTATATGTTGACGAGAAAAATAAGGTTGAAATTATATATGGTTCAGCTTATGTACTAAAATAAAAACAATGTATACATAGTATAGGTAAGATAAGATTAATATAGATTAATATAGATAAGATTAATATAGGTTAATATATGTGGCTCGGAGAGCCACCAATTATTACAGAAAGGACTTGCAGTTGAATGGGAAATAAAGTTTTAGTAGATAATGTAAATCATCCTGCTCATTATAATACAGGAAATATTGAAGTTATTAATTACATTAAGGATAAATTATCTTATGATGAATTTACAGGATATCTTACAGGTAATATATTAAAATATACATCTCGATATAAACATAAAAATGGAATTGAAGATTTAAAGAAAGCACAGTGGTATCTTAATTATCTTATCAATTATATGGTTGATGCTGAAGAAATAAAAGATTGTTAAATATATAACTATTATTGACTTTGTTAATATAATATGATATAATCATATATATTGAAATCAAAAGAAAGGTAGTCATTATGGTCGAGTATGTAAAAATTGAAACACCTTATATAAGGTCAGAAGATGGCAATAAGAAACTTATTGAAGGTCAATTTAGAAATGAAACAGTCAGATACCTTAAAGATGCTATATGGGAATTTACTGAGAAAGTAGATGGTACTAATATATCTATTGTTTGGGATGGACACAAAGTAGAATTCCATGGTAGAACAGAAAGAGCGCAGATTCCATCACATCTCGTTAATAAACTTAATGAACTCTTTGGTGGAGAAACAAACGAAGAAATGTTTGAACAAATCTTTGGAGAAACCCCAATGATTCTTTATGGTGAAGGATATGGTTATAAGATTCAAAAAGGTGGAGATTATAGAGATGATGTATCGTTCATTCTTTTTGATGTATATCAACCAACTAATAATGTTTGGCTTAAACGTGATGATGTAGAAGATATTGCTAAGAAGTTTGGTATAGAAGTTGTACCTATGGTGTTTAGAGATACTATTGAAGGTGCTGTTAGATTTGTTAAAACTAAACCAAATTCTATTATAGCGAAAAATGGTGCTAAAATGGAAGGACTTGTTGGTAGACCTATTGTAGAACTTAAAGACCGTCTTGGTAAAAGAGTAATTATTAAAGTAAAAGTTCGTGATTTTGAATAAGGAGATAATATGGGGACAGTAATAATTACACCAGAAACAACAAAAAATCCAATTACACATATGGGATTCTGTGCAGGAGTATGTTGGGGCGCAGATGTATCTGATGAAAAGAAAAATTATGAACGTGGACTTCAATGTATAAAAGATGGTCATGGTCGTGTTATGGAATATGCAAATGTTGAAATCATATTGAAAGATTTTTCAGCAAGAGTTATAAGAGAATGGTATACCCATATTGGTGGTGCGCCAAGCAGACTTCAAGAATCAACAAGATATGTAGATTGTGCTAATTTTAATTATGTAGTACCACCAACTATTCATAGTAATGCGGTAGCTTGCAGAACATATATGGACGTTATGAGAAATATATGTGATGGATATAAAAGACTTGAAGAACTTGGAGTACCAAAAGAAGATGCCGCTATGGTACTTCCACTTGGTATGACAACAATAATAATTGATAAAAGAAATGCACGTAGTCTTATGGATATGTCAAGGCAAAGAATGTGCGGTAGAACTTATTTAGAATTTCGTATACTCTTTGAACAAATTTGTATAGCTCTGTGTGAATATTCAAAAGAATGGGAAACATTAATTGATATGTGTTATCATCCTAAGTGTGAAGAATATGGTTATTGTCCAGAGTCGAAATCATGTGGACGTATGCCAAAAAGAACTTGATTTTTAGTTGATTTTATGATATAATACGTAAAGATGTTAAGGAGTAAAATATGGCTATATTAGTTTTAATTATTGGGATAATTGTATTAATAGTTTGTTTGCCGCATATATTTACTACTTATACAGACATGGAATATGTAAAACATCTTGAAGATATGGGAGTATTTGTGGATGAGAACGGAAAACAAATTTAAAGAAGATATGCCTAAAGTTTATATAGCTGGCCCAATTACCAATGACCCCGACTATAAAATAAAATTTGACACAATAGCCAACTATTTAACTGAAGTAGGTTACAAAGTATTTAATCCAACTACATCGCCATTAGGATTAACATATAGAGAATACATTGATTTGGGATTACAAATGTTAATGAATTGCGATTGGATGTGTATACTTCCATATGAAGAAAATAGCAGTTCAGGTGTAATGTTAGAAAAACATTATGCTGAATTGGTAGGAATGCCTATTATAGAATTGAGGGAATGTATATGGAAGCATATCAAGTTAGATACATAGATGAATATAATAAGCTTTGTGATAAATACGGTAAATTTTTGAGATTGCTTAGAAAAGCAGATATGGGTCAATTAGATTTTGAACTTAATTGTCCAATAGAACTTCTTAAAGAACAAGCTGATGTTATGAAAAGATATATTGACATCTTAGTTCGTAGAGCCGATTATGAAAAGGTTGAATTAACAAAATATAATTTCAACATAATGCATGGAGATGAATATGGAGTATATTGATATTTGTGGTAATGAGAAAATGATTAAGACAGCAGTTGAAGCAGTTGTAAATCATTATAATGAAACTACAGAATTAAATGGTGGATTTACATATATAAATAAA
>Ga0265299_10000788_pt1 | contig 38403 bp, 43 predicted proteins | sample AusTroGonzalo_MG_4_FD_193485 | JGI IMG/M metagenome (GOLD analysis project Ga0265299, IMG submission 193485) | Bovine rumen microbial communities from tropical cattle in Woodstock, Queensland, Australia - Gonzalo_02 | ecosystem: Host-associated > Mammals > Digestive system > Stomach > Rumen ... | reverse complement strand
GAATTTGGTAAAAGGTTTATTGAATGTTATGGTAAAAGTGATATTCCATTATATAAACGACCAGAATATCATAGGGAACACATGTATTTCAAAAAACATGGATGTTTAAAGGGAGAGTTAAATGGCAGAAAGTAAAGTTATATATAGCTTTTGTGGTGGTTCAGCGAAAACTAAATCACCTAATATACAAGGTTCTAGTATTTCTAGGAATATGTATACATCATATAATTCTTCCAAGGACGACGCAAGACGTTTTATGCAGAGCTGCCCAGGTATCAAATACCTATTATCTTTGGGTAATTCCGGACAAATCGACGGTATGTTTGTTCCTTCTACTGGTTTGAGGGACATGAACTTTGCACCGTCGTTATTTGTCGCTTATACAGGCAGCATTTATAGAATCGACAACGGTTACAATGTAGAAGTAATCGGTCAGTATACTTCCGGCAACAAAGTAGAATTCGCGGAATCAGGCGGTGAACGTGCTATTTTGCTCTGGGTTGACGGTGTTGCAATTTACGGCTATGACCTCAAGGAAGGCAAGTCTGTTTCTATTACTTTGCCTAAGCGTATTACAGAAAACAATTATATCAGACCTACCCACATAGCGGTAGTTTCTGGTTCTATCGTTTTGAATGACCTTGGTTCCGGTTACGTTTATTATTCCAAGCCATATCCTCTTTCTCAAGAACAACGCCAGGTTTTCGATATTCTAAACGGCCAGGTACAATATGAAGAGGATGAAATTACAGTAAAAACTAAGCCAGTAGATTCCGGCGAATATTGCTTCCTCGACGATTACGGTGTTCAGATGTATTTCAATGCCGAATCTTCTTCTGACCGTGTAACGGCAATCTATTCTGTCGGTGCTTTATTGACTCTTTACGGTCCTTCCTCTATTGAATTCTGGCAGAGAGGCGACGCCGAAACATATCAGACATGGCAAAGAGTTTCCTATACTATCAACAAGGAACAGGGTCTCGAGGCAAAGTATTCTCTGGCTTCCGTTAATCAGACCCAGTTCTGTATCGGTACCGGTAAGGCAAACGCAAAGTGTGTGTTGATGATTGACGGTACGAAGGTTTCGAAGATTTCTGAAGAATGGCTTGACAGAATTCTTAACGATAACGAAATCTCGAATACGCGTGCATGGACCTATTCCAAGAATAACCACAGCTTCTATCTTTTCGCTGTCGGTAACGAATGCTATTGCTACGACATTACTACAGGCGAATGGCATATAAGAAGTTCTAGAAACTTCTACACTTCCAAGAATAAGCGTTACATGCCGTTGTATGCAGTATGGTTCAATAACAAGATTATTACCGGTTGCTGTGAGAACGGTAATCTCTACATATTGGACGACAATTACTACAAAGAAGACTTCAATGCAACTGATAGTTTGCCGTTATACCGTGTAAGACAGACACCGGTTATTACAGCCGATTATAAGCCGTTCTTACTTTATCAGCTTTCTATCGAATGTAACGCTGGTTGTATCGAGAATTACGGAAAACTTTCCACATGCCTATTGCAGATGAGTAACGATGGCGGCTATACATTCGGTAACGTTATCGAGGCAGGTTTAGGTGAAAGAGGCCAGTATTCTGCACGATTGAATTGGCTTAACTTGGGTATGGCACGTCAATGCGTTTTGAGGGTTATGTTCTCTGAAGATTCTGATTTCGTAATTTCTGACGCAACGTTAAGATTCGATATTCTGAATACGCCGATTTAAGGAGAAAATATGATAATAAACTATGGAAGTAAAATTGCAGACGTTCTTCAGGCTATTCAGGGCACATGGAACAACATTGTCGATAACGATTGGCAGGTTGTAGAAATGGGTACTATTAAGTTTTACAGGAAGATGTGTAAGGCGGGCAATAACGTCCTTCCTTCCACTTTTCTTAAGAATAGAAATAACGTAGTAGGCTATTGGGCTTTTACTAAAAACAACGTAACAGGCGGTGTAATCGGAGTACAGGACCAGTACATTACACTGGAATCTAACGCACTGGTCATAATCATAAATATTTAATAGGAGAAATTATGGGTTTCGGTGATATAGTTTCAAATGTATTCGATCCCGGTGACATCTTCGGTTATCGCGGAGGCAAGAACGTAGCTGCAGCAAATGCGGCTCTTGACGAGGCATACGGCGCGGCTGAAGACGCTGCAAGTCAGAACGCCGGTCTTTATAGACAGTACATGGACAAGGTTAACAACGCCTACGGCAATCAGGCAGGTCAGTATGACCAACGTGTGGCAGACCTTGAATCCATTACGCCTTATGATGCAGGCCAGTTCGATGACAGTAAGTATGGTAAGACTGTCGAGGATTTCTATTCCAAGGCTGCAAATCAGCGAGTGAACAAGGCCACTAACGCCATTACGAACTCTATGGCAAATGCCGGAAATATGTTCAGTTCTGATTATACTGACGCGCTGGCAGCAAAACAGCAGGCACTGGCTTCTGAAGAATGGGATAAGGCATTTGACCGTTATTCCAAGGACCGCTCTCAGGCACTCCAAGAATTTTCTACAAACGCAAACATCGGTCAGCAAACTTACAATAACCTCTACAACAAGAACAAGGATCTTTTGGGTCTTTCTCAGAATGCTTTGGACAATACTACCAATGCGTTCGGTTCCTATGTACAGGGTCTTGCAAATAACAACAGCATGTTAGCACAAAACAAGGCTTCTATTGCACAGGCTAAGGCAGCTAACCAGATGTCGCAAAATAAATCTTTACTTGGTAAAATTTTCGGATAAGGAGAAGTAAAAATGATTCCTTTAATTATGGCAGCAATTTCGATGGCTCAGAAGAAGGCTCAGAATGAAAATCAGGATTTGCAGAATCTTCAAAATAATATGCAGACTCCGATTCAGGTTCAGCCACAGCCTCAACAGTTTCCAACAATTAATTCGGTATTCGGTAATCGATAATGGGTTGGTTCAGAGGTCTATTTGCAAGGGTCTTTGGACCTAAACCGGATTTGACACCGGTCGACGACGTGTTGCCTAACAATGCGCCACAGGGATTCGTATACGATTTAAAGTATATTCCAGGTGCCGCACAAAATAACGCTCTCAGAAACAGGGCAGAAAACGACGCAGCATTGGCACAGACTCAGAAAGAGCATAACGACGCCCTTAACGCATATCTGGCCTCTACCGGTTATCCTCCAGCAATACGTAAACAGTTGGGACAAGACTTAGAAAAGAAACTTGCGAAATGGAATCCGAAAGTAGACAAGTCGCCACGTAGACCTCTTACACCTTCGTCTTCCGCAATTTCTGAAATTAAGATAAATCCTGATAATACTATTGGTATCAAGTATGGTCCGAATTCAAAGAGTTATACTTTCAGAGGTGCCAATAATATTCAAGACGCTGCGAAGGAAGTATTAGCTTTAATCAATAGTAGCTCATTAGGACGAGAATTAAATACTAAGATCCCTGGTACTTGGGGAAGTAGGCATAGAATTTAATTTTCGTTTCTCTCGACGTTTCCTATTGTATTCATCTTTATGTTCTTGATACCAGAGTTTTTTCTTTAAAAGCTCTGCTTCTCTATTCACATAATAAAATTTTTTACTTTCGGAACGATGATAAGCCTTTGTATCGATGAAATCAGCTCTTCTTAATCCTAATGGATTATTTGTATAGGTATTATTTGAATTTTCTCTTGGTGATGCCCATCTTAGATTCCACATATCGTTATTTTGTGTATCTCTATCTATATGATCGACATAAGGTTTATTATTTGGATTCGGTATGAACGTTTCAGCAATTAACCTATGAACAAGATATTCCGTTTCATTAATTTTAACCCTATAATATCCTTTACTATTCAAACTACCAAAAGTCCATTTTCCATTAAAATTTCTTCTTTTCGGTATATAAATCATTCCATCTGACCTAACAAGAACATCTGGAATATATGGATGTGCCTTTACTTTAACTCTTGTCATACGTAATAAATATAGTATATTGTTTTGGATATGTCAACCCGTATCTAATAAATAATAAGAGGTTTTATATGGCATTAAATACACCACAGTTTGGAATTCCTACTTCGTTAGTTTTCGGAGTACGCGACTTTTCCAAGGACATCCGTCAGAATCAGGCCGAAGATACCAGGGCTCTTCAAAATGCGTTCAAGTTCGGTACGCAGGTCTATGACTATATGCAGGGACGCAAACAGGCTAACCTTATTGAACAGGATTCTAAAGATAAGAAAGCTTTGGAAGACTCCATTGCGGCCGATACACAGCAATTGGAAGAACTTGAGAGACAGTTGGCTGCACTTCAAGGAGGTGTCTAATGGCATTTAATTTTAATTGGGCTCCACAGAAACTGCCTTTACAAATGATTAACGGTAACAGTAGAGCTGCTGCTGAAGCTATGCAGGATTATGTTCCTAATGAAGGAAATCCTAATGTACTAGGTAATGAAATTCTTGCGGAAAATGCTGCTGAAGCTATGCAAGGTTATAATCCAAACAATCAAGAACAGCAATACGTGGGGCGTACTCCAGAACAGTTTAATAATGCTGGACAGGGACAGGGTTATAAATTCAATGATCCTGAATATGACCAGTATATGCAACAGCAACAGAAAGCAGAACAAGAAGCTGCAGCCAAAGAACAGCAAGTAGCTGATATTCAGTCTCAGATTACTGCATTGAAAAATCGTATCAAAGAAAATACCGCTAAGCTTCAGAATTGGACTGGTAATGCTAATGAAATTGCCGCTATCGAAGCACGTAAGATTAATTCCCAGGATCCGACAATGATTTGGCGTTGGAAGATGGGTCAGGATGCAGCAAAGCAGCAGCGTGCAGACGATATGAAGCATATCGAAGCTGAAAAGCAGAAGACTGAAGCCAAAAATAAGCAGTTGAACCAGTACAAGATTGACAACATCTTACAGAGTGCTATGCCATCTAACGCACGTACTCGTGACGAATTGAATATGATGCAGAGCAAGCTCAATGATGCTGAAGAACTTGCTAAGCAGTATAGTGATACTGATATGCTCAAGAAGATTGATGCGCGTAGGGCTGCATTGCAACGTCATGAACCAGTAAGTGAAAAGTCCAACCGTATCGAAAGCGACTTTATCAAGAACCTTTCCATGGTCGGTAAGGTCGGCGGTATGAAGAAAAAGGATTTCATCGAATACGTCAACAATGTTCTTGGTGATAACGATGAAGTATGGCGTTATAATCCAGCACTTCAGCAGAAACTCTATCAGGCTATTGGTCAGAAGGCACCGTCTCCTAAGGGACAGTTTGAACTTTAAAGGAAAATTATGGCAGATTACGTAGTTACAGATATTGACAAGTGGCTTATCAGAAACAAGAAAGACGTAGTAGACTTGCTCCGCAAACAGGGCAAGCGTATTCCTGATTTTGACATGGCCAAATATCATGTCATTATGGATCTTTGGAATTCTACAGAACATACAACCAATACTGCAGATAAACTCCGTAAATGGAAAGATCTACAGGATAAACTTGGCGGTATTTTCAAAGAAGCTGAAAAGAATATTAAGACTTATGATGAAAAGATTTCAAAGTTCAAAGAAAATCCTGCATTTACCGGTCTTCAAGGTGAAAGCAAGGACAAATATGATTTCTGGTCAAAACTGAATGACATCGGTCTTTCACGTCCTAATGCATCTGATGAAGAATTGCAGAATCTTGATGTCGCTGACGTATTCAAGTATAACAACAGACAGTTGAAATATTTGGCTAGTCAGTACGGTTATAACTACGATGATCCGGAAGAACGCAAAGAATTCATTACAAAGGCTGGTGAAGTTTCAAGGGAACGCGACCTAGATAAAATCTGGGCCGAAGACCTTTATACAACATTATTCACTCCAGTTGCAAAGGAATATGCACGTAAGAATTACGATAAGATAAATACTGAGTCTATGCTAAAGGCCGCAGGTGATTTGGCTCCAGCATTGGCTGCAGACGTCGGTATCAATACTTTGATGGCTGCAACTCCGGCAAAGTTTGGTGCTGACCTTGCTGCTGCTCCAGTTGCTCGTGGTGTTGCTAATATGGCATTGAATGGCAGAGCCCCAGTAGATGCAGCAAAAGAAGCTATTTCTGAAGGTGCAACGAATCTGGCTACTCCATATTTCTTACGTTTACCGTTCAGATGGGGTAAACGTGGTTATGATGCTGTATTACAAAAAACAGCAGAAGCCGGTATAAAGAAAAATTCTCAGAAAGCTCTTAATACTATTGCAAAAGACAAAATCGATGAAACTGCTGATAAAGTTTATGCAATCGAAAAGATGCTTAAAGAGGGTGCACCTATTCGTACAGAAAAAGGTAATGCACTTCGTTTTTCTAAGGACGGTAAAACCGTACAACGTATTTCTGAAATAGACTTACCACAGATAAATGAAGGTAATTCTATTTCTATGGACGATTTTCGTTTTTACTTACAAAATAAAAACTTGCTACGTAATCGCCCATGGGGTCCTAAACCTACTGATAATAAGTCACTATTAGAAAAAGCTGAACTATACGACCCTGAAATGGCAAAGATTTTGAAGAAGGGTACTACACAAAGTACGATGAAAAAAGTAAAGGAAAATATTGGTGCTGGCAAACCTGCAACTGACGGTATTTCTGCTCAGGATTTGGCTATGACTGCTGGACGCGACCTTAAGGAAACTAAATTCAACTGGGCTAAACACAAGGCAGAAGATGCTTATAATTCTCAGCTTGCTAACGATGCTCGTTCTTATATAACAAATTTACAGGGACGCAGTAAGTATGGTGGATCCTTAATTACAACAGTATCTCAAGCTATTCCAGGTGTTGAGAAAGGTATTGATTTAAGCGTCAAAGAAACACCAGATGTTAAGAATGACCCTGAACTTCAGTTGATTCAAAGAATGTATAAACTGCATAAAACATTCCCTAATATGGTTAATAAGCCGAAGCTTCCGAAGAAATGGGAAAATGACTACACTATCGAAGAAATTTTTGGAGAGTAGCCCATACCTTGTCAAAAGCATCTTCGATTTGAATATGAAAGATATATACAACCTGTAACAATAGTGTACCAACGAAGGTCCAGAAAATGCAATGTAAGAGGAATTGTTCACCAGCAGCGTGCATATAAGCTCCTTGTTTATGTACATAATATAGTAAAATGGAAGACGTCTGTCAACCCTTTTTCTTATTAGTATGCAGGGCTTTCAGTTTCGTTAACCAACGTGTCCATATCAACAGTATTACCGAATTCAAAGTTAAGAGACATTTTACCTAATGTTCTAAGCGTAGGAACTTTAGCATGTTCTTTATAATATCTTACGGCCGTTTCAGATGTAAGAAATTCTACCGCCTTCCTGACATTTTCATGTGCAATATCGATACCGTTATAATTAGTAATGCGGCTTTCGAAATTTCTAATAAGATCGACAGCACCATCGACAGAGAACAACATTTCCTGATGCCAGCCACGGTTAGAAACAGCGCCTTCAGTAGCACGGTCAATGACAGACAACGGTTTATTCGTCAAAATGATAAGTGCACCAGTGAAATAGAATTCATCAGGGAAAGTCATACCGGCAGAATGCTTTACGGACAGCTTTACATTAGTAGATGCAATAGTGTCCATCTGGTCAGAAATTGCTGCATTGGACTTTAGGTTAAACTTGTGAACCGGAATGCAGTTGGCGTTCTGCTTCTGCCAGGAAAGCTTACGAACCATGTAAGAGTCGGTTGCGGCCTTCAATAATGAAGCACCGTCTTTGCTGTCCTGAATGATGGAGTTAACGTCGTCCAAAACGATAATGGCGTCGTTATGTTCCCACATAAACTTATACAGCTGAACAGCAGACATAGAAGAGTTCACAATTTCCCATTTTCTAATAGATTGACTTCTAAGAATTTCTTCAGCCTTATACGTCTTACCTACGCCTTTATCACCGGAAACAATCATTACATGACACGGGATAGGCTGACCTTCTTTACCAATCATCATCTTGGTAATCTGGTTTTCATAGTCTGCCATTTTCTTCTGATATTCAGCAAAAGTATTGATACGGTTAAAGATGTTCTGTTGCATAGTTAATTCCTTTTGTTTGTTGTTTATGCCATTAATATAGCAAAGTATAATGCATTTGTCAACCCTTAATAAAGTTTTTTCTCTGTTGGATATTTCGTACAATTTATTATAAAATTAGCAGACAAATTATATAGTAACATATACTTTATGTTATTGTCATTATCGTTTTTTGCGTCTTTTGGCATATAGCATAATACTTTATTATAAGTAATCGGTTTCTTTTTTGTTTTATTTTCAAAAGATTCAAAATATTTAATCATTTCAATATTATGAGCTGTGAATTCTTTATTTTCATAAAGTTTAATACACATCAATGGCACAAAATATTTCAATATCTGAATATTGCCGTAATACATATTTGATTTTACATTATCGATAAAATGTACGTAAAGAAATTCTTCATCCAATAACTGTTTATTATGGTCGATGTTATTTGCTTCATTTTCCAAAATATCCAAATTGTATTGTTTCCAATCGGTAATATTATGTCTATTGCTAGTCCTACATTGTGCAACCACGAATCTACCAGCATCAGTTTGCCAACGCCTTTTATCACAATCGCGGTTACGCGCTTTGTGTATTTCTTTATATTCTGTATCGGTATGATATTTTAAATTTTGTTGTTCTAAAATTTCTGTACGGTTTTTCTTATATCTTGCTTTAACTTTTTCAATATGAGCTTTATAGGCTTCTTCACCGTATTTTGCAATGTACTCTGCTTTCGTCATGTAACACAATATAGTAAAAACGTTGACGTCTGTCAACCTTTAATTTAATACACTAAGCACTCTGTCAACATCTCTTTCATACTTTATTTTTTCAAGTTTGAAATCTATCTTAGGCAATATTTCCTCTACGAAATAATCAGCAAGTTTCCACGAGGCTGATGTCTTGTTTGCTATGCACTGTGCCCTTGTGGTAGAAATATCGTATTGTGTAACCACGTGACAATTAGGCATATAAAGTTCCGGAGGAAGCACAATTTCCATCCTTTCGTAATTCATCATGTCTACTGGTGATGCCCAGTCTCTGTAATAACAGTTGAACGTATGTCCCTTGTAATCAAACTTCGAAACATTCATCATCAGATTCAACTGTATCTTTGCCTTTAGGTCTTCCAGTACGTTTTTCATTTTTATTCTCCTTGTAATACTTGAAGTTATCTAAATATTCATTAACTTTCAGTTGCTTGTACGGTTCTTCTGTGTTATCTATCGTTCGTCTGAGACCTCCGTAGATAGTCTTGAATACGTCATGGAGCTCATCCCTTTCATATTCTCGGACTATCGTATCGATAATCTTATCGAGTTCCGGAGTCATCAGCTTCTTCTTGTTCAACGTGCGGTAGACTTCCAGAAGAAAATTTTTCTTTCCAAAATTTCCTTGTCCTTTAGCCACTTACACACTCCTTTAAGTCATACCATACACCATCGATTTCTATACGTGTAGGCTTAGGAGGTGCGATATTATCCCAGTCCGCAGTAGTCCTTGTAGTGTAGTTATGTTCGAAATCGCATTCTACCATAAGAGCACCTCGTTGAATCAATACCTTCTCAATAATATTAATAAGGCGCTGACGTTTCTTATCCGAAGCGACAGGACCTTTCATGTGCTTTTCCCTCAGTTTCAAAAGGGCGTCAGTAGTCATGTCGTTATACTTGCGTTCCATGGTGTAGTTCTGCCACTTCTCCTTGTTCTTCTCGTAATATTCACGCATGTAAGAACGCATGTAGGTGGTAGAATCTTCAGAACGCCTTGCACCGTACTTTAAATCCTGTTCTTTATTTTCCCAATAATCATGAACAGCCTCAGACAAATGCCTACGCTGCTCGTCCGTCATCTTTGTTCCTTTCTTCATATCATACTCCTGTTTGGGAATCCGCATACCTGAAGCCATTTTAACACATGGTCTTCAGATTCAAGCCATTCCCCGTTCTTGTTAATAAATTCGTACTGAAACTCGATAATCTCCTTCCAGTTATTTTTAATGTTATTGAATACCTTTTCAAGCTCTTCCACAGTAGGCTTTGCCGAAACCTTGCACAACGGATGTATGCAGTTATAGGGAGAGTCCTCGAAATCGGTACCCATCAATATCGCACCTGATGCACAGCATTCGGTGAACTTCAGTCTACTCTTGCACCTGTTAAAAATATTGTTCTTTAACGGAGCAATAACGATGTCTGGGCGTATTCTATTGTACTCGCCTATGTAGAGGTCAGTGCTCTGCCACGGATGCATCGTAATCTTGTCCTTTACAGGATCCAAAAAGTACGGAATGTCAGCAAAGTAATGAAGGTCCATCTTGTCGATATTCTTTATAAGGAATTCCGGCCACATACCGTCATAGTCGCCTCTCAGACCAGAAACGCCAGCTGGGAACTGAGGACTCATCGGCTGAGGAGGTCTCACATGCTGCATTGCCGATGCGGAAAGAACCAACGGCTTTTCCCTGAAGAAATCCTTACGTTCCCTCGACCATAGTGCACGTTCGCATACGTTAGGAATAGTTACAGTATTCCAGTAATTGAACTTTTCCTTGAGGACCTTGCCGAGATAATCGGTAGCCGTAATCATTCGGTCGATGCACTTGAGGTTTTCCTTTGCCGCATTGTCGATAGCATCCCAAGGACGCGGTGTCAAAGAACTCATATTGTAGTCCGGAATGTTCTCTCCCTTATAGGTAGTGAAGTTATCGTCGACCTCGCCTACTATAGAAAAACCGAAACGCGGCTGGAGATTCTTATATTCCTTAAGCCACGGCAATGTCTGAAACGGTCTCTGGATAAATACGCACCTTGTGATGTTCAAAATATTCTGATCGAATATCGGAATCGGCGTCATGATAATCTTTACGCCAAAATGCTGGTGATTCTGGTTAATATAGTTTACATTCTGCTGTACTCTCAAAACACCACAACCGCCGCCCATCCATTCAGGTGAAATACAAATAATTATGTCTTTGTTCATAGTATATAATATAGTAAATTTTTATAAACTTTTTATTATTTATAGATTATTCTTCTGATTCTTCGTGTGCGTAGTATTCTCCGCACATTCTCTGAACCAGAACGTCGTCCATAGGAGCCCTGCACCACTGTGAATCCGTATCGTCCTTAATATTCAGGAGAATACCGTTTGTAATCAATTCCGAGATATATGCGAAAATAGAGCTGTTCCTGTTGGTATCGTATCTGTTCAAATATTTGAATACTGCTATGAAAGCATCCTGCTCTGCGTCTTCCCTGTCCTCGTCGCATCTGAAATTGAACGTATGTATGCGGTTCTTTACGATTAGCTGTACCAAATCCCACAGTCTACGTTCCCTTAAAGCGTTCATTGTATTTCGTGGACCGGAATACAACGCCTTACGGTAATCGTAAAACTGTTGGATATAGTTCAGTTTGTCCTTATCGCCCTTGGCCTTTGTTTCGGCTGCGGTCTTCCATTTCTCGAGCCACTCTCCGTTCCCCGAGTTAGTAGAATGAATCCACTCTGTTACTAAAGCCAAAAGTTCGGTCTTGTCGCAATAATTATTTTTACTCTTTGCCATTTAACTCCTCCATAATTTCCAATAACTCTGTCAACCTTTTAATTTTCTCACGCCAGTTCTTGCCGTTTTTTCCCCACATATAGTGCAGTAGCGAATGACTAGTGTAGTTCAAACATGCAAAATGTCTTTCATCTGATAAATCTTCATACTCTTCCGGTTTATCAGTCATTTTCATGTGATGAAGATTGAATAACTTTGTCAATTTACTGTGTGATATATAGTCGACCTTATACTTTTCTTTCATCTTAAGTCTAAAGTCACGCCATGTTTTTGAATATCTGAATTTCTTTTTCCAGTCCTGATTGTTCATAATTCCAAAATATAGCAAAGATTTAGTATTAATATAGTTTGCAAATAAAAAATTACTGAATTTTCTCTAAAAAGGGCTTTACAAAAGTGAAATAAAGAGCTATATTTACATCGTAAATCAAACCAATAAGGAGTAAACAATGAACAAGATTACCTCTACAGACATTATGGAATATTGCAAGTCTTTCGGTCGTGCAATTATTAAGGATCGCAATATAAACACTCTCTATGTAAAGGTTCAAGAATGGTCAAATGCGCAGCATAGCAGATTCTATATCAAAGAAGCTCATACTGTCTGCAAGTTTACTCTCAAAGGAGTATATAAGCAAGACAACGGTACTTGGAGTGTAGTTCCGGATATTACTATGGATGAATTGAAAGTATTAGTCGATGAAGGTATGAAGTGGCGAGCCAAGCGTGATAACAAGAAATTGGCCAAGGCCATTGAAGCTCTGTAAACATTATTTAGCGTTTACAAACTGGACGAAAGAAGCTATATTTACATCGTAAACCAAAAGGAACTAACAATGATTACTTACGCTGACATTAAGAAATACGGTAAGGATATTACGGTTGATGGTAAAAACTTTTTAACATGCTTTGATTTTCTTGCCAACAGTATGCATTCTTGTGGTTTATGCAGTAAATTAAATGCTAGAAAGCATGCATTAAATGAATTGAATAAAGGTATGTATGGTCATAAAATGTTTATGGCTTTAAAGAATATTGAAACTTTGAAGAGTTTAGAAGTCCTTTAACTGCTTCACCTATTAGCAGTTAGTCATCAGGGTCCTACGGAGGTTTCCTTATATTCGCCTTATTTTCCTCCGTAGGACTTGAGTTTTGCCTTAGGCCTTATAGTTTTACTAGGGTGTAACTAAAAAGACCATACGGCACGTTTATTACAGAAGGTAAAAATGAAAACAAAAACGATTAAAGAAGTAAAAAACTGGATTGATGATACACATAATAAGTATTATGATTATTTCAGTCCTGAAAATAAAAACGTTGATAAAGATGAAGCGATAAAAATTTTTATTGATGCATCAGGTTCATTAGTAGAAATCAAAGGTGTTACAACAGAATTATGGTCTGACATGAACGATAAATTATGCCAGTTTATAGGTATTATAGTTATGTTCTGGAATACTGATGTTATCGACCAGCTTGATGTAGACACCGAGTTATACGGTGTTTTAAAAAATTATCAAAATAATCAGTGATTGGCACTGATTACCTCTGCACCCTCTATCGGTGAGTGTAAACATCGGTAGAGGGTTTTTTAATAAAAAGGACAAAACATGAAAGAAAATGAATTCGAAGAACTAGTAAAAACAAATCCAGAATACAAGCATTCTGAAAAGTACAATATGTACATCGACAAGGATGCCACGATGTTATATGCCGTAAACAATGCTGGTGGCGGCAGTAAATGGATGAATTATCAAATCCACGTAGACGAGTATACTGGCTTTCGCTATGTGAACTATAAGCACAAGAAAATATCGCTACTGCGCATATTACAGGATGCTTGGGGTACAGACCATAAACTGACACCTTTATGTGTTCCACCGTATAAAAGAGACGAATTCAATAGAAAACGTAAAGAACGTAGACGAAATGCTACTTAGTGCTACTTATAAGTTACTTAGTCTAAGTAGCTTATTTTCTTTATTTTTAGAGTAAAAATAAAGATTTTTAATAAAGCTACTTAGCTACTTAGTATTTCTATATTACGCATGTATAGAGTAAAAATAAAATTATGTTTTACGCATATATAAAAGAAACTTGAAAAGACTAGGTAGCTGAGTAGCTCGATGAAAATCCTTGTTTTTGGAGTAAAAAGAGCAATTTTAGCTACTTAATCTATGTAACCGAAGAGTATATTTCTGAGTAGCTTTTAGAAAAATCAGAAAAAATTCCTCAAACTGACTGTAAACTACGAAAAACATTCTATATTTGATATAAATAATAAGTACAGCAGTTTGATGTCTTTGCCTTTTTATCATTCTGTACTGGACAGAAGAATTTCATTTATTCATTTCAGTTCTAACATAAAAATCCTTAATTGAAATCCTTCCTGGTGAGGCAAAGCATCGGGAAGGATTTTTATATTAAGGATAAAATGAAAAACACAGAATCATTCTATACGACAAACAGTATCGCCGAAATAGAAGCGGCAATAAAAGAATTAAAGACAGTCAATAACGAAGAGTTATTCCAAAGTTTTCTGGATAATACAAGTCTCGTATTCTATAAAATAGAAGACAAGATGAAGAACTTCGGAATATGTCTCGAAGATTTGCTGAATAACGTGAGAAAAGTCCTCAAGCGTGAAAAGGACAAGGATTTGGCTGTTGAAGTCCTAGAAGAGTTCCTTAACGACAAGAAGGAATTCAAGTTAAATGCCAGAAAGAAAGACATGTTGATGCGTACCAAAGGTCCTAAGTATACAAAGGAAGAATTGGAATATGTCTTCAAGGACGTAGAACTCAGGGACGAGTTGATTAATCAGAATTCTAAGGACCTTAACTTATTCCAGAATTTCAAGCTTTGCGGTGACCAGATGGTATTGGTCGACGATGATAGTTGTGAGTTGTTGACAGAAGACCTTCAGGGTAGGATTACAATAGACAACGTACACTGGATAAAGCCTAACGGTATCGCTTACCGCGTACGCAAGACTTTTATGGAAAAGATCCGTAAATATTATGAAGTATTTAGTAACTATCTTTCCACGTTGGATGTTAACGATTTGGAAATGGATTTAGATAACGAGATTATCGAAACTCCTATCGAAGACTTCGTACAGACCGAAATCCCTACGTCTTTTACTACATTATATAAGGTAAAGGCCGTTTACGAATCGTTTATAGGTGCTGACAAGAAGCAGCATAAGGTATTCAAGTATTTCACTTTGAAGCGTAACCCTAAGATTGAAAGCTTCGATGAAATTTTCCAGTATGTTCTTGAAAACTGGAAGAAGTATAAGTCCATGATTTACGGCCAGGAACAGTTTAAGGCATGGTCCAATAACGTAAACGAAGTTTCTGTGTCCCATTGGATTCCGGAAGAAGTCAATAAGATTCCTGAACCTTGGAAGGAATTCCTCAACGAGAAGATGCCTGATAAGCATTTTCAGAGTCGCTTGATTACATTCTTCGGCATGTGTATCGATGCTGAGAATACAACGCAGCAGTATCTTATTATTTCCGATCAGGGCGGCACCGGTAAGGGTGTAATGATGCGAGCGTTGGAACATGCATTGCCGAAGAATTCTATTTCCAATATCGACCAGGGTGTACTCTCCGACAGTAACGAATTCGGTATGGCTGGTATGAAGATTTGGAATTCTCATATTTCTGTTATGGAAGAATATTCCGATAATTCATTATGCTCTGACAAGGCCAAGAAGTTGATTGCCAACAATATCATTTCGTTGAATATGAAAGGCAAATCTCATGTAAAGTGGGAGCCTATCAATCACAAACTTATGGTATTCAGCAATAAGAAGGCTACAATTAAGGAATATGCAAACAGACGAAGAGCAATTCCTATTACGTTTATCGGTCAGTATAGATGGACACAGGAAAAACAGGATGCATTGAATAATACTGCAAAGGATTTTCTTAACTTCTGTTATACGATTTACAAGAAGAATCCGATGTTCATCAATAATACATACAGGGTAATGTCAAAGGAAGATGAAACTGAATTTTTGAATAATCCTTCCGTATTCGATAATATTACTGACGACGCAATTACAAAGAGGGCATTTAACGAAGAGGCGTTAAAGGAATATTTCAATACTGACGAATATGCAGATACTGAAGATTACGTTGACTTTGAAAATTTCTTCTACACATATTACGAAGAATGTGACATCAAGGACGGTATATCCGCGAAAGAACTCAGAGACTCTGTAATGAAGTACCTGGATATGGACGAAAACGAGCAATACCGTATTGCGTTCGACTATTCTTCAGATAAGTTTAAAGATTACAGTATCAATACCAGGAGCAAGGAATGGTGGAAATGGACACAGTTCCTTAACACTGCACATAACGTAAAGACAAAGCGTATCAAGAAGAACAATATTACTTATATTATGTACAGTATGCGTGTAAAGGATGAAGCTCAGAGGCTTGCAAGTAACGAGGCAAAACTAGATCTTTTAATGAAAGAACAACATTTGACTGAAGGAGATGTAAATGACTTTACTTGAGCCTTTAGATCCAGGTAAGTACATGTACGATTTGTTATCGAAAGGCTACGAATACGCCTTGATGAATAACGATGTATACTTACATGAACATGAGGACATTCCTGAAAACGGTGTATCTTCGGACGATTTCTTCGAAGAGTCAGAACCTTACGTGTGTACAAAGAAAGAGTATGCACCGAGGAAGTTGACTCTAAGGGAAAAGATACAATTAGGCGTATAAAACCAGAAAATTTTACCGTAAACGCCTGCGGCACACAAAAAATTTTCTATATTGTATTATACAATTAAACATTAACATTAAAAAGGATTACATTATGATTACATTAAAATCCCCAGAATTTACCGGAAATACTTCTAATGAAACAGGTTTGATTTTCATTGAAGACGATGGCTATTTTGATGCCCAGTTGATGGCCCTCCGTCATACTAAGGAAGATCCGAAGTTTGCTAAGGACGACGATGGAAATCCGCGAGAACCGCGTGACCAGTATTCTTTCCTCTTTGACGTAAAGGTTGGCGAACTCCGTTCCCACGTCGCGACAAAGCCGATGACCATGACATTCTCCGACAAGTCTATCATGCCGAAATTCTGGGAAAAGGCTTTTACCATGAAGAACGCTGACGACTTCGTGGAAAACCTCTATGACGGTGATATTTTGAAGCCTATCGCATGCAAGGTCAATATCGTTACCACTACCAAAGGTGACAAGACATACGCAAGGGTAGAAGCCGTATCAAAGCTTCTTGATACCGGTTTTGAAGGTTCTAAGGCAAACGAATACGACACAAAGGTTTTCGGTAAGGAAGCTATCGAAACTGACTTCGCCAAGGGCTATACTCTTAAGGCGAAGGAAACTGAAGAAGTTCCTCCGAAAAGCGATGCTGAAGGAGACAGCGACTTTTTCGCTTCCAAATATAATAAATAATATACTGTAATTATTCATTATTGTAAATATCCTCCTTGTTCTCCTGGTAGTTTGCTTCCTACCAGGAGTTTTTTATTGTCACATAAATAATACAGCCGTTATCAATATTGATGTAATGTCGGCATTAAAGGTAATTTATGGACAATATAAACGAAAGTAACGACATCATCAAGTCGTTTAAGGAATTTCAGAAGAAATCCAGAAAGAAGTATAAGAAGCTCGTCGACCGCATAAAGGACGAGAAGAAGTATGTTTCCACCACACAGTACAGTAAGGACGATATTGAAGTCCTTGGCGAAAGTAGAACAAAGAACCAGCTGAACGTGGTAAAGAACGCAATCAGGACAATTATCAATACCTATAGGGAGACTCCCTACAGATGGAACGTTATCGACAAGATGACTAACCAGCCTTCCGAGAATCTCAATAACGCCGGTATCAATTTCCTTGAAAATCCTGACAATGCTACAGCTGCAATAGAGGCTTTGGAATCGTCCACGTCTTTCGGACTTGGCGTATTGGTTCTGACTACTGATTACGGTGTTGACGGAAACCCAGAACCGGTAATGTACAGCATTGCCAATTTGGACAACGTTTATTTGGATCCGGATATTACCAAGACTAACGGTGCCGACGCTCATGCCGCAGCAATCGTTGAGTTAAAGAGCAGGGAATGGGTAGAATCCGAATACGGTATCGACATTTCTACAATAGACAAGCCGTTGGTAGACATCGACGAGGAATACGACAGGAAGGAATACATGCCTCTCGTAACCTATTACAAGAAGAACAAGGAAGGAGTAACAGTTTACCGCATGATCGGTAACGAAATTGTTGAGGCAATTCCGCTTCCACTGACTTATATTCCGATTATTCCAGTTTTCGGTGAAAAGTGCTACGAAGACGAAAAACTTTCATGGACCGGTATTGTTTCCCAGATGGAAGGTGTCCAGAAGTTAATTAATTACGCATATACGAACGTTTTAATCCGTTTAGCCGTATCGCCTAAGAACCAGTGGATTACCGACTCTGAAAGTATCGAAGGCAACGAGAGCTATTTCAAGAATTCCAACAAGACGTTGAATCCGCTGTTAATCTACAATTCCTGGAGCGCTGACAGAAAGCGTGAACTCCCGAAACCGGAACGTCTCTCCAACGAAATTCCATTAGGTGATGTCGGTGAAATGTTCAGTCAGTCTCTACAGATGGTGAACAACATTATCGGTATTCCTGCGATAGGATTAGAATCCGAAGTTGAGAAGAGCGCAACAGAAGTATTGACGAATGAAAAGACATTCCAGAATAACGTAAGAACTTACATGTGGAACCTCAGGAGCTCTCTGGTGGTCGCGGGTATGTGTTTCTTCGAACTATTATCTCAGCAACCGCTTTGGGGTGCAGTCAAAATCAATATGGTACAAGGACCTGACGAAGGTTTGAAGAAACAGGAAGCGCGAGTAATTCTCCAGAGTATGCAACCGTTACTCACAGAACCTCAGGATCAGCGTAAACTTTTACTTGCAATGGCTAACGTAGAAAACGAAAACGAATATGTCAAGGCTCTTGTAAATATCCTTCAGCCTATGCCGACTGCCCAGGAACTTCAAGACCAGGAGCTGCTCGGACAGGCAGATGCTGAGATTAAGCAGCGCGATATGCAGATTGCTCAGCTCCAGAAACAGTTGGAAGACGAAAAGCGTCAGTCTGAACTTAAGGCTTATAGCCTCGAACGTGAACTTACGTTGGCTCAGATTAAGCACCAGCAAGAAATGGAAAAGATGTTGCTTCAACATCGTCTTGACGGTGAGTTGACCGACAAGGACCTTATGGAAATGAGTGCAGAAAACGAGAAGAACCAGATGGAACTTGAAAAGGAAGCACTTGCATTGGACCGCGAAAAGAACAAGGTAGCAATGGAAAACGAAGTGCAGATGGTGAAGAGTGCAGCTGAGTTCGCCAAGGCTGAAGGTTCCGCGAAGGTAGCAAGGGCAAAGGCTGAACAATCATTGGCTAAGGCAAAAGAAATCAATGCCAAGAAGGAGAAGTAATTAATGGCTTATAGAATTCCTATTATCAATCAGAACGAACGCTTTTTGGATATTAACGAAGAGCCATTAGTTAACGGCAAGGTGGAAATCTTAGATCCTGTAAGCAATAACTTCCTTACTGTCTGGAGTTATGCAGACGACGAATATACGGTTATGGAAAACCCAATTATTTTGGACGTAGAAGGCAGAGCAATACAGACCGTATTCTGCGACAGGATAGTTTACTGCCGTGTCTATGCGTATAAGGGACTGGACGAAAACAACCATCCGATTTATGAATTCATCAGGGATTACTATACCGGTTCCAACGACAATACCGAAAGCAGGGAGTACGTTGTCGGTATCGAAGACCTTAAAGACCTTGACCCAAGTGTTAACTCTTCCGTAAACGTTTTGGGTTACTACAATGCTTTCGACTGCCCGATGCGTCAGTATGTCTGGGACGAAACATGTACTCAGGATCCTGACGGCGGTTATATCCTGGCCTCCGACGTTTCTGATACAGGTCGTTGGATTCTTGTATTCAGTGGTGAATACCTTCCGTCCAGCTACTACGGTGTTTATCCGGGAAAGGTAGCGAATATCAACGCATTCACGTCATATGTAAGCAAGGTTGGTACAGCGTTGACTCCTACCGCTCCTGGAATCTGGTTTGTTCCTGGTACTTACGATATTGAGACCAATATCAATACTGAAAAGAAAGTGCTTTTGGATTCGAACACCTGTTTCCTCTGTAATTTCTTCTACTGTGGACATTTGACAGTCAAAGGTACTCCGACATTCAATATCTGCGACTTCGATTTCAGAGACCCAGAACAGGAAGCTCATAGTTCTTGGTTCAAGACTATGGCCGGTTTCCTTACTTGCGGCGCTAAGAAGTTTGTTTTCGATTCTCAGGACAACTTCCAGAATCACAGTATTCAAAATACCAACTACACCTTGAGCAACAAGATTATCGAAGGTCAGACTCGACTTCCTGTAACTTATCCTGGAAGCAGCGCAAGGATTACTTTCAGCAACTGTGTAATCAACGCCGAACGTATCTTTAATTCTACTGACCAGTTGGGATTCGCATATACTGAAATTCACGATAACTGGTGGGTAAGCCCTTCGCAAATCGATTTCTACACTAAGGTATTTGCACGTTCTACTTCGTTGAATACACTCGTAATGGATAACTTTACGAATATTACGGCTTACGTAAATGCCGTGGGTGCAAACGGTACTACGGTATTGGATTTGGCAGGACGTGACATCTACAGCCTTACGGTTCCTACCTCTGTTACGGAACTTCGTAACGTGATTGCTGGAACTATCAGTTGCAGTAAGTCTAACACTACTGACATCGTATTCCGTAACGTAAAATGCAATACCGCATACATTACGGCACGTTATCTTACTACTTACGATTGCGATATTACTTTCGGTTCCGAACCGTCGTTATCTGCATGTTGGTTTAACAGTTCCAGAATCTACGGTCAGTCTCCGTGGACAACGAAGAGTCGCCAGATTATTGCAGAAAACTGCTTTATCGGATTCAGCCTTAACTACGGTGACGATAACGTTACAAATACCGGATATACCGAATTTGTAAACTGTACATTCCAGACTAACTGTAGTTACTATCTCAAGGCATTGACTATGAAGCGTTGTGTGACAAGTAACAACTCCTTCAAATTCTATCCGCACAAGACCGACAACAAGTATTACATCGGTCAGGTTACGATTGAAGACTGTACGTTGAATAACAACACTCCTGTCGAATTTACCAAGGTCGACGCCATTAACGGTACAGCCCAGGACGACGTATACGAATGTATTGCCTTGTGGACTATTACTGGAAACACATTCCTTGGAAATAACGAAGGTCTAAGATGTCGTTACTGGCAGCACAGAACCGGTTCCAACTATGAAAAGACATTCATTGCCGGTTCTTCGGATTCTGTAATAGTTTACTATGACAATAAGGGTAACTGTCCCGCAGATAGTGGACGTAACATGATGATTTCTGACAATACTACGTATACTACTCAGACATTTACAGAAGGCACGACTACCTATACGGTTTACAAGTATGCTCAGTCCAGAAAGAGAGTAATGCCAGTTCCAGTAAGTTCTGCATGGCCGAGAGGTTACTTCTTCAATGCATCGAAGGAAAACGGTACTTTGATGAAGTATTACAACTGGGTCAACAGTCCGTACAATTCCGTAACTTACAGTATGTTCGTTCAGACTACTTGGTGGCTCTATCATGTTGCCGAAGACGATCCGGTTTCTAACGGCGACTTCTTCAATATGGGTATCATGCTCTTCAACGACTACTTGAGAATCGTTCAGAGAGGTGATGGCGATAGAAACCAGGGTGTCGTCGGTAAGGTCCTCTAATAAATAATAACAGGAGATTTTAAATGGCAAATTTAGTGGAACTCTTTGATAACATCGTTCAGATGCAGAATCTGAATGGTGTTCCATTGGCCAACGGCAAACTTTACGTTTACGCATTGGGTAGAACAAGGTTGATGGACACTTGGTCAGACGTAGACGGTGAAAGTTTAAATACCAATCCGATTATTCTCGACGATGCAGGTCAGGCACATTGCTTTGTTTCTGACGATTTCGACTATACTCTTGTCGTAAAGGACGCATACGATAACGAGATTTTCAGTATCGACAAGTATCTTTACAGTAAAGGCGAACACAGTCATGCAGACGTGGCCGTTGCGCCTTCTGAACATATCGGAGTTTCTTCCTATCATGTAGGCGAGACTACAGTTTACGTTCCGTATATTACTGGCGAATTAGGAAAGACCTATCACGGTATCGAGCCGATTGTCGTTAACAACCAGGTGAATAAAATCTCCGCACGTAATATTCCGTTGGGTGTGCAGGAACCTCTGTACTTTGCAGAAGATTCGGAAAGTGCATGTATTATCGGTGCTTCCGGTTTAGCTTATCAAAGCGGAGTCGATTACGTCAGTGGCGTTGTTGATACAAAATACGATACGACTGCAGCTGAGTCTGCCTTGGCTACAAAAGTTAACTCTGCCGATTTTACTGCATATCAGGAAGAGGTTACACAGGCGTTCCAGAATGTTTCTGACGATGTTAACTTCTTGAGTGGCGCAATCGATGACGTTGTAAGCGGTGCTCATGCCGATATTGATTTCCTCAGCGGTAAAGTAGATACCAAACTTGACACTACTGCATTCTCTACGGCTTCCGGTAATTTTATTACTGCTCACCAATCGTTATCGGCCTATGCCACCACTGCAGACGTAAACGATTTGGCGGAGTCTATTTCTGAAACTTACCAGCCAAAAGGTGACTATGCTACTCATGATGATCTTTCTGGTTTTATGGAATCGTCTAAGTTGGAAACTGCCGGCGGTAAGATTACCGGTTATGACGGTACTGCATTTGCTGGTGGTGGTTCTGTAGACCCGTCTGAATTTATTCCGTGGAGTGCTTCGGGAGAATTTCAAAGTGCTGGAAACTACGCGACAACAGAAGACCTCACAGCATATCAGCCAGTCGGAAATTATTACTCGGCTTCTAACCCTGACGGGTTTATTAATTCAGACGCTATTTCTGCTATGGCTACTACTGGTTTTGTAGCAGACGTTTCCGCTGATATTACCGCCATGATTCCCACAGCGTTGACTGGGGACTACTTGGACAAAGCTAGTGCAGATACTTTATATTATCCTTTAAATAGTAATCCGAATAATTACTTAACTGAATTACCTGCTGACGTAGCCTATACTGGCTGGGTAGAAAATTCAATTGTTTCTGCAACTTCCGGTTTACAACCTTCAGGAAATTATTTAACAACTGGCGATTTAACTGGTAAACAAGACATTACTGGAATGACAGCCTATGCGACTGTTGAATCTTTGACTGCAAAACAGGATGCTGGCGATTACTTAAGTGCAAGTGACAGTGCAAACTTTTTGTTAACGTCTGATTCCGGTAACTTCTATCCGATGAATGAAAATCCAGCGGGTTACTTGACTGCACATCAGGATTTAAGCGATTATCAGACAACCGCCGGAATGACTGCATATCAGCCTATTGGTGACTATGTTCAGGGAAGTGACCTTAGCCTTAATTCGTATGATAAAATTAGCGCAATTAGCGGTCATGAACTTGCTGGTGGTGGTAGTTCTGTTGATTTCGATTATGACCCTGATGGTAATATTTCTGGAATTAACAACTCTGCTATTTCTGATAGCCGTGCAGGTACTCCTTTGTATGTTGAGTCACCGTTGTTTACTGGACAAAGCGGTGAAAGTGCTTATATTGGTTCTGATATTAATGAGACTGTGCTATGGAGCGGAGATTCAACAGGTAGTGCTTATGTATTTGATTTATCAGGTAACATTTCTGATTACAAGTATATTGAAATGTATGCAGTTGATGTTGATGGTTGGGGTGGTTATACAAAAATGCCTTCAGAATATTTTACAACTGCAAATAGAATTCCTGTTGTTACGCAGCATTATGGCACGCAAACAAAAAATATAATTATGCGTGGAATGTATGTTCATCCAACATCAGATACTAGATTAGACTCTATATCATTTGGTTTTGATTACGCTGGAACTGCTAATCCAAACTCAAATATGAGCATGAAACGCATCGTCGGTATCAATCGTAAGAGGGTATAATGAGTGATTTGCTTAAATTTAATGACTTAGCAATTTCTGGCTCTTATGCGCCTGTTGTAACCGACGGTATTACATTATCTGGTGATGGAACATCTGCAAATCCTATTGGAGTTATTGCTAATAGATATGAAGCTTGGTTGTTTACTGGTGGCTTGCATGGCACGGCTACATTTACTGCAGCACCTTTGTCACAACCAGCTTCTGCATTCGATATGTTAGCAGTATGTGTATGTAATAATTCCAATGCACAAGTAGAATGTAACGAAATAAATTACATAGTATCGACTGATCAGAATCCAGCAGATGGAAGAGCTTGCTTTGGCCATATTCACACTAATTTAGGTGCTGGTGGTAACGAATACTGGTTATCTGTTTATACTTATTATGATAGTGCAAACAATACTATACGTGCTATTCAGAAAACACCAGGTTCGTATGTGCGTGCTTATGCAGAAATTTCAGCTAACTATACAAATACTGCAATAACCGCTACATCAGCCGTTCATAACAATAAATGTATCAAATGGGTAAAAGGAATTAAATACTTATGCAACAATTAGGAAACATAGTATTTGCGCAACCAAATGTATCTGCATTACCATCAATTAGTGGTAATGGTACTTCTGAATTTCCTTTTGGCCTTGTAATGGATAATGTTTCAGAAAAAGAAACATTACTTTTTACAACTAATGATAGATTAGTTGGAACATCCGCAATTGAACTTTCAGAAGATAGATTTAATTTTGATAGATTGAGAATAAAGTGTGGAATGAATGGTGCAGCTAATGGTATTGAATATCATACATTTCCTAATGTATCAGGCTTAAATATAATGCACATAAATTATAGTTACGGTGGTGGTGGTAATGAATATTGGATGGACACTTTTGGAACATGGACAGACAATACACATTTCGTAGTTGATAGAGCTAAAGCTATAATGGGCGCTTATAACTCTGTAACTATTACAGGAAACCAGTCACATACTGCAAATGGAATTAACTGTATATACGAAGTATGGGGAGTTGGTAGAAAATGAGTTTAGAAAAATTAGAAATTAATAAATTTTCACATAATGCTTCGTTAACTGGCGATGGCTCTAATAATAGTCCATTAGGTATTAATTTAAGTGGAATTACAGGGTTAAAACCATATAATGAACGTTTACTTTTTAGTGCGGAACTTTCTGGTGTTAGTTCTGTAGAATTACCTACTTCAAAAAATCATTTCGAACGTCTTAGGTTTGTATTAGGTGCAAGAAACTGGAAAGAAAATGGACTAGAATCTAAAGAGTTCGGAACTGAAACAACAGCAATTCATTTGAATTTTAAGAATGGCGCTGGTGGTAATGCTTATTGGGTAGGTACTTATGGAACATGGAGTGATGATAGACATTTAACTATTCAAAAATCTAAAAGTGTCTACGGTTCTTATTCAAATGCAACTATTACTGGTAATATAACTTATACAGCTGATGATATTAATTGTATTAAAGAAATCTATGGAGTAAATGAATACCCAAGATATTTCTTTATAGGTTTACCTTCAATTGGAGGTAATATTGAGTCTAATTTAAATGAAGGTTATTCTGGAGATATTGCAACTATCACAGTAACTCCAGCTAGTGATGAATGGAAACAGTCAGCATTGAACATTACTGGTGCCACATTGACAGGTAATGACTTCATGTATGAAACTTCTAACGTTTCTGCTCAGGCTGAGTTCGAACATTCTAGAGATTTGACATTGGTCAATTCTGAACATGGTACTTTAAGTGCTGACAAGATGTCTGGATTCTCTGGAGATCTCGTTACTGTCGACGCTACTACTGACGAAGGATGGTACTTCACTGGATTGAACGTCACTGGAGCTACTGCTACTGGAAATCAGTTCATGTTTGTCGGTGAGAATGTAACTGCTGAAGGTCTCTACACTGATGAAGGCTATCCGATTACTTATTTGAGTGATGACCATGTTCAGTGTACGGGCGATGTTTCTATTTACATTCCTGGCGGTACTGGTATTACTTTACAGACGGGTTATGATCAGTATTACAGAATTTCCGGTTATGATGTTACAGGCGGTACTGTTGAAAACGGTGTATTGATTCCTACCGGACCTTGTACTGTTAAAGCGGTACAGAAGGTTAACTACTTTACAGCCACCGGTAATTTTGAAAAGGGAAGCAATGTTGCTGCTTCAACAACTAATTATAATGCGTCTACAGTAAATGTTCCTGCTAAATATGCTGTTCATGTTGGACATACCGGTGATATTCCAGCATCTTGGTATTCTACTAGCAATAGATGGAAACCAAATGGTGTATCATCATATTCTATAACTTTACATCCAATTATGCAATTTACTGGAACAGCCAGTTATACTGCAAAAAATGGAAGAGCTGCGACAGCTTTATCATTAATTGGTTCTACAACTACACAATCACAAAGTTTTAGTACTAATGGAACAACTCTTGGAAAAAGTACCTATAATTATAATAAGACATTTAATTCAACAACTCAAAATGTTAATTATGGAATTTCAGCAAAATTATATGCAGGGCATGGTTATGCCGGCTACCCTTGTTCAGTTACTTATGTAGCAGCGCAAACAACCGGTACCTGGACAGCTACAGGTATCGCACCATAAGGAGTAATTATGGAAGACATTTTGACAAATGCATTCAATACCGGAGACATTAAGATAGTCATAGCTGCTTTGGCTGTCTATCTTATTGTCTATTTCCAGAGAAAAGATACGAAGTCCAAGAGGGACGACGTTGCTGATTCTTTCGACAAGCGTCTTACCCTTTTAGAATCCAAGGTTGACAAGATAGATGAACTGGATTTAGCAGGTAAACTTGCACAAATTCAGACTGATTTGAATTGGCTGAAGGAGAAGCTGAAATGAGCATAGAAATCAAGTTTATCAAAAATTCTTTCAATGGTCACCGACTTGTACGTTATGTTAATGAATATCCGTTTAAAACCGTTCAAATAGGTTCACAATTATGGATGGCTGAAAATTTAGCAAGTGGTGATGGAGGTAGTGGCATTTATACTGGCAATGTTATCAATGACGGAGTAAGTTATGGCACGCAGTATTATTATACACTTGACGCAGCAATTCGTGTAGCAAATACTATTGATGGCTGGCATGTGCCTGATTCTGGCGATTGGACAACTCTAAAGACTTATGTAGGATCAGCATCAGCAGCTACAGTTTTAAAAACTACTGCGGGCTGGGAAGGTACCGGAAACGGTTTAGATACTTATGGATTCTCTGCATTACCTGTTGGTTATTATAATACAGTATCTAGTCAAAGTTATACTGGTTATAAACCTATAGGTGTTATAGATATAGGTCGTCAAATTTATTACTCCATGTCCGGCATGTACCCTTCATTAATGCCTGATCGTTACTTTAATGCTGTTGGTTTAGCATATAATAATAATAAAATACCAAATGTAGCTGGAGAAGCTGACTTTGTAGCCAGCGTTCGTTTGGTACATGACTAATAAATAATAACAGGAGATTTTAAATGCCGCAGAATTTCATTTCACGTTATAACAATCTATTGGCCGTTAAAGGTCTCGGTAGTATCGAATATACTGCGGGTCCCAATATTGACATTTCTGATTACATCATTTCAGGTAGGGACTGGAGTTCTGATATTGATTCCGCTATTGAAGGCGTCAAGGGTTCCGGTTTCTCTGCTGCAACAGCTTGGGTAGACTCTCAAGGGTATTTGACTGAACACCAGGATGTTTCTAATCTTCCGTATGTACAGAATAGCGCCCTGGAATTCAGTCCTCAGAATCTGATTTCTGGCATTTCCGGTACAGGTCTCTATGCTACTTCCGCCGATGGCGCATTCCTTGCAGAAACGGCGAACTTTGCGTATCATTCTGAAAGTGCTGACACAGCTGGTTATGCCGAAAGTGCGGGAACTACCGATTCTGCAAATTATGCCTTGACCGCATTCTTTGCAAATTCTGCAACTTCTTCCTTGATGGCAGACACTGCAATTTACGCATATACTGCAGACAAGGCTGACGACCTTACTAACTGGACTTATACCGATTCTGCGATGACCGGTATCAAGGGTTATAACGGTACGGCTTTCATCAGCCAGGATCTTCAGTATTGGGATTATACGGATTCTGCACATACTGCGATTAAAGGCTATAACGGAACCGCATTTAATAGTATTGATGCTAACTGTCCGTGGATTTCGGGCAACAAGGTTATTTCGCCTACTCAGGAAACTTACGCGGGCCAGGAATTCCAGGTAATTTCTTCATTCGATTTCTCCGGTAACAAGAACCACTTCATTTCCTTGAAGGGTATGGTTCTTAAGTTCCCGTCTACTGCACACATTGCTTCTGCGTTATACGAAAAGTTCGACACTACTTCGTTTAACAACTTCATTACCAATGGATTCAATCCAAATATGACCGAACTTCACGGTGCGACTGCCTATTTGTCTGCATTTGTGAATACCGGTGTTGTTCATAATTCCGCATTGGATTTCAACGGTACGTTAATCTCTGGAATCTCTGGTTCTGGAATTTACGCATTGTCCGCCGAAAACGCATTTACTGCTGAAACTGCACATTATGCAGAAGTAGCACAGTATGTTGACGGTGGTTGGGAATATAACGATGTTAACGAAATTACTGGATATAGCGGTTCTGCATTTGCTCAAAGCGAAGGTGACACTACTCCTTGGATTTCCGGCGACAAGGTAATTGATCCGGAACTCCTCTTGAATTTCGGCGATGCCGTTCAAATGATTTCTTCGTTCAATGTATCTGGATTTAAGAATCACGCAATTGCCTTAAAAGGACGTCAATTAAAGCTTCCTTCTACGGCTCATATCCAGAGTGCATTGGACGAGAAACTTCCTATTAGTTCGTTCTCCAGCTATACTGCCAATGCCGACAGCAGAATGGATGGTATTTTCCAGTTAGCTAATTCTGCATATACTACGGCGGTAAACAACTTCTACAATAAGGCCGACATTTCTGCTATTTCTTCCTGGAGCAGCGACATTAATTACATCTCCGGTGAATTCAGTGCATATACGGCAAATGCGGAATACTCAGCCGGTGCAAATATCGATATTACAAATCATGTCGTTTCCGGTAAAGATTGGCTTCCGACGATTGAATCTGCTGTATCTTCCAAATTGGATAGCGATACGTTTACTGCATATACTGCAAACGCTGACGTTGCTGAATATACTGCTGGCGCGAATATCGATATTACGGATCACGTGGTTTCCGGCAAGGACTGGTTGCCAACTATTGAATCCGGACTTTCTGGTAAGCTTGATTCTACCGCAACTGCAAACTTTGTAACGTCTGGAGATGTTACAGGTACGGCACAGTATGCTTTGACTACTGCAGGATGGACTGAAGTTACTGGAGGTTCTGAGACCGGTGGTTACGAACTTTCTGCAGGTGAAGGTATTTCTATTGTAGATTACCCAGAAGACGAAAAGACCGTTATTTCTGTAACCGCTAGTGGAACCGAATATTCTGCTGGTCAGTACATCGAGATTTCCGGTAATGAAATTTCTGTAACAGGTTTGCAGCCTGCTGGTAGTTATCAGCCTGCTGGAAATTATGTAACTTATTCAGATCAATATAATAATCAGAGCGCTGGTTGGAAACAAGCTGGTAATTTGTATACTGCTGGCGGTGAATTTGTAGCATTAACTACCGGAACTACTTTACCATATATTCTCTTGAGTGGTGTAGAGCTAGGCACCAAGAGTGCATACTTAAAGATTGATTCTGCAGGTGTTCATATCTACTCAGCTGATGCATGGCATACTCCAGTTGACATTCTTTACGGTAAGTATACAGCAGGTCCAAATATCAGTATCAATGCTTCTAACGGTATTTCTGGTAAGGACTGGACGAATACGATTACTGCGGCTTCCGCATATGCTGCATCCATGGCAACTGGTAAGGAATATACAGGTGTTGCTCCAATCGTAGTCAACAACACAGAAGACAAGATTTCTGCAAATACCATGGAATTGATTGCTGGTAACGGTATCGAATTCGTAACTGCTACAACTTCGACTACGATTAACTGTACTGCTGCAGGCGGCGGAGCCAGTGTTCATTACTATATCGATACTCCGAACGAACATACTTCTGCAGATATTGAACTTACTATTCAAGCTTCTGCAAATATCGGTGGTCGTTATGACAGATGGTTGATGAATTCTGGAAACTTTATCGGTGCCTTGATTCCGTCAGCTGACAGTATTGATGATGCCGGTAAGGTTTTGACGGTTACTGCGGGTTCTCCGAGATGGCAGTCTTTGCCTGAAACTCCTTCTGGTGCATTGGGTATCAAAGTATTGGCTGTGGCTACTTCTGCAGCAGCAACCGCTGGCGATGCTAATACACTCTATATCGTAACAGGTAGTTAATGTATTACAATGGAAACAAAGTACAAGACCTTTACTATAACGGTAATAAGGTTCAGCAGGCCTGGATGAACGGTGTCCAGGTCTGGCCGACTAATGAAATTTTGAGTTATCGTGTCTATATCGAATGGGATCCGACAAAGGACGACAATATCTGTATAGACGGTATGACTTGGAACGGTTCTGCCATGACTACGGCAATGATTGAGTATATGCCGGGTTCTACTACAAACCTCGACGTTTCTTATAACAATGGCGGAACATGGACAACGATGTCAAATACCGATGTCGAAAAGATGATTGACGGAAGTACAGAATCGCTACAGAAATATTGCCGTGGTATAACTTTCAGAATGAAAAAGGACTGGGGATTCTCACAGTTTACTTGGACTTCTGACCAGTATTATGCGCCTACCGGTTATATGTCCGTAGAAGTCTACGAGAACGGTTCTGAACAATCTAATATTGTCGCCGAAAAGACGGTTAACCAGTCTGCAGGAAGTACATATACTGTAAATAGAGGGGATTCGTAATGATTTGCAAAATGTTTACAATAAACGGTAAGGCTCCGACTATCGGTAATACCGCGTTGACAGGTTCTACTATTGCGGATCCTGGTATGATTATAGAATACTCTGCTAATCCTTCATACCCATATGCTGGATACTATGATGGTATATCTGTGCGTACTCCAGAAGAACCAATGACTAGTATTGATTATTCTAATATAGTATATTACAGTGACACTTATTATGAAAGCCCTTCATTATCTCAAGTAACAAAAGCTATATTTGTACCGAGTGGTGATTTGAATTTAACCCTAGATCCACGCCCAGGATATGCAGATTACGCGTTAGTCTCAAAATATTCTGTACAAGGACAAACTAGAATATTTCCTTATGATCAAGGTTTCTATCATATCGGTGCATACTTTATTCCACCTTCTGCTTATATTGGAAAGAATCTTTATGTGTATTTTTGGATTCCAGATGTTTTAAATGCTCCAGAACATAATGACCAAGTTGGTTTTGACTGCACAACTATTATGGACAAAACCACTTTAAGATTGAATATTCTTAAAGCTGAAATTCCTGGCGCGTTAAACGATGATATGTTTAACCAGACTTATGTTGATAAGATAATCAATATGAAAGTTCCATCAGCTCATGAATATTTTTGTACTGGTAGATACATTCAAGACTTTAACAGCATTGGTCCAGTTTCTCTAGTTTCTGCTTCTGAAATTGCACAGTATATGCCTGCAGGTAATATAATTTCTGCTTACAAGAGTAAGCTAGATGGCTTTAATTCTATTACTTATGCCGAAGACTGTACTTTGGATAGAAATCAGGGTTCTTATTTTTCGACGACAGTAACTTCAGCAAAAAATTCTACATTAAATAATGTGTACTATAAATCTGCAAACAATTGTAACATTAATGTGATTGAAGAATACGCTGGTGCTGCTAGAGATGGCGGTTCTGCTTATAATTCTACAGTTAATTTTACATTAGGCTATGATAATAGTAATCATTCATATTATAATAACTGTAATATTACAGAAACACCACAGTGGCCATACCGTTGGAGTGGTGATAATTGTAATGTGACTAGCACGCATTGTTCACCTATGATTGGCGGTACGATTAATACTGGCATAGGAACATGGAAAAATAGTTATTGGACTTATGGCGGAACTACATGGTACCTTGAAGACTTCCCGACAATCGCACCAGTTCCTCTATAAATAAGTAAGAGAGCGTAATAAGCACGCTAAGCTTACAGGACATTTATGAAGAAAAAGAGTATTGAACAACCTGTTGAAGCGAAAGAATCTCAACAGGTTTTTTCGTATAAGGAAGATTTAAAAGAAATAAAGGAACTATTGCAGCAAATTCTGGAGTGTATTTCGCTCCTCAAGGTAAATGGAGGTTTCTGATGGCAGCAGCAGACATTAACAGGCAGAGAATGAAAAAGCGTCATGAACAGATGAAGTTCCTTCTTGACAATTTCAAGAAGCCTGTTCTTTTGTCTGACGATAAAGGCGACATCAAATACGAAGAAGACGGTTATTCACCTACTGGAATTTCTCTAGCAATTTTAAACTCCAATATCGAGAACATGTGCAAGGGAGATACGATTTCTCCCAATCAGCTTTCGACATTCATGAGTCATATCCAGGGTTATCTTCCGAAGAAGCTAAGACCTTCCGACTACAGATGTAAACCTTTGTTTACCTATAATACGTTCAGTTCCAATTGCGACATCGGCGAAGAGACAATGGAACTACTGGATTCTTTGAGAGAATGGTACTACTCCATGAAGCACCAGATTATGAACGACATCACTTTCAAATATTACATGTCTGGAAAGATTCAGTTCAACGAACTCCTCAAGAGACGTTTCAAGAACGAATACTCGGAGAAGATTGAAAACGACGTCACAGCTTCCGTAGAATCCGACAACAATATCAATATCATTATAGAGGACGCATGATTAAAGTAACATTTACGCATAAGCCTGACACTAAAAGCGACGGGCTTATAATTGACAATACCAAAAGTTCACTAGACCACCGCATGTTTTCGGAAATTGCGGGTTTCAAGATTCTCTTCGACATGATAGAGAAAGGCGAGATTAAGGACGAGTGGATTTCCTTGAATCACTATCGAAGGGAAATGGATCCTGACTGTACTGGCCGTATCTACATTCCTGAACCGATGATTCTAACATGCTCTGTTGGGCAGAGTTACGACATGTACCACAATATCGACGATTTGATTCTTTGCGGACAAGTTATGAAGGAGACACATCCTCACCTGGTACCGTGGTTCGAAAACGTTATCAACGGCCGCTTGTTCATTCCATACAATATGGGAGTAATGCCTACATCGCAGTTCAAAGATTATTTTACGTTCCTCTACACTGTATTGTCCAAGTTCATGGAAAAAATCAACGTGAAGACCTACGAGGACATGCTTGCAAGAGTCAAACTCAATCCAAAGTACAAGGGACATGCAGACGACAGAATCGAATATCAGGCACGAGTTCCTTCATTCCTTGCAGAACGCCTCTCCACATTATACTGGATTTTCTGCAGTAAGCAGTGTCCGATATTCCCGGCAAAAGTAAAGCTCCTTGAAGAAGGACAGAAGATTTAATGAATATCCACGTAAAATTATTTCCACATCAAAAGAAACTGGTGACATCTACTGATGACATCGTGTACTTACGTTGTGGACGTGGTGCCGGAAAGTCTTACATTGCTTCTTTAATGGCTGTCCTGGCATTGTTAAAAGGTCAAAGGGTAATATGTCTAGGCCCTTCGTTCAGACAGGTCACAGAAGTATTGTTTGCGGAGTGTGTAAATAGACTTTACGAGATTCTCAAGCCCGGTGACTTCGAAATACACAAGGTTTCCATGAAAATCGTGTACAAGAACGGTGTAATTTACTTTGCCTCATACGAGAATATCGATAACCTTCGTGGTTTCACTAAAATTTCTCTGGCTATTTGTGACGAGATTGCACTGGCTACTCCTGAACTTCTCCAGGTTTTACCGTTCTGCCAACGTGATACCGGTGGACAGACTAGACAGATATGGCTTTCAACTCCTCGAAGTATGAACTGGGTTACGGCATACGTAAAAGAAAACAACATAAAGGTCATTACAGCCACTACACGTGACAACCCGAACATTTCCGAACAGGAAATTGAATTGATGAGGAAGTCATGTCTTTCTGAAACTGCATGGCAAAGAGAATTCCTCGGTATCGAATGCGATGACGAAAACTCCGGTTTGATTTTTGTAGACAGTATAATGGAACCTGCTCCTCAGTATGGACAATGTATCACTATCGGAATAGACTGTGCGGGTTTGGGTAAGGACTGCAACTGTATGGTTCTCAGAAGAGGAAACAAGATAGAGAAAATCGAGCGTATTCCGGTTGCGACTTCTAAGGATCTTTACAGCATTATGAGAAACTGGATTCACGAGTACGGTGCTTCAAATCTTTCTGCAATCAATATCGACCAGGCCTTCGGGTTGGGTCTTAACGAGCTCCTTATGGAAACCGATTATGCGAAGTTCGTAAACTTGATTCCTTTCGGAGGAGCTCCTGAAGATAAGGCGTATTTGAATATGCGTGCGGAAATTTACCTGAAGGCCAAGCGATATATCTGTGACCACGGCATATCAGGTATCGACGAAAAGATGATGGAAGAATTGAAGGCTACACGCTATATCATGAGCAACCATGATAGAATTCAGTTAATTCCGAAAGACGATATAAGATTGATTTTAAAACGTTCTCCTGACTCTGCAGACGCTTTTGCATTGACGTTCTATTCTGACGACATGCCAAGAGGCCTGGTAGAACAGAGAAGACTTTCACAACATGCGTTTATGGACTAAGTGTCTATTTCATAACCGCTATAAATATATTGACACAACTGAATAGGACAGTAAATTCCTACGGAGAAAAATATATGATTGATACTACTGAAGAAGTAGAAATGGTTAATGGCGTTGAAGATTTTGCGAATGACGCTGAAAGTTCACAAAATTCTGAGACACAGACCCCCGTCGAAACAGACACCCCTCAGCAAGGTTCTGAAGTAGAAAATAAGTCGGACATTGAAAAGGGAAATGTCGGAAGAACACACGAACAGGAAATGACATACAGCTTCCGTAAGCAGTTAGGCAAGCAGAAGCAGAAGTATGAATCCCAGTATAGCCAGTTGCAGCAACAGTACAATGATCTTTTGGCTCGATTGGATAAACTGGAAAATCCGAACAAGTATGCGCCTCTTGGACGTGAACAGTTTACGGACGACGACAGCTACATTGACGCTTTGGTACAGCAACGATTTGACAACATGTGGAATTCGAAGCTCGAAGAAGCACGTAAGCAGTACGAGAACGAAAACAAACAGAACGAAGAAATCAATGCCTATCGTTCCAGGGCAGACGAAAATGTCAAGAAACTCTTTAAGACTCCAGAAGCCGAAAAGCAGTATCGAGACACGATTGCAAAGGCCCTAAACGACGGACTCGGTGAATTGGTGGACACGGATAAGGAAGTAGCCATGTATATCATGCGTTCCGACCTCGGTCCGAAGATTCTTTACGAGATGGCAACGAATCCGAAGATTGTTGAAGATTTGTTCGGCGAAAACGTTACGGAAATGGACCGTCAGTTCAAGATTCGTGAACTTGAAAACAAACTCAGAACCGCCATGGTTACTCCGGCAGCACCGGTTATCGGAAAGCCAGGAATCCAGGCACAACAACCAAACAGGGGTTCCATATTCGATTCTGACGACTCGGTATTGGAATATCTCAGAACACATTAATTTTTAAAAAGGAAATCATATTATGGCAGATAAAGTTCTCGGAAATGAATTTTCCAACAACAAGAAAGTTAAGCTCATCGCGGGCGAAGTTTATGACAACATGCCCTACACCAAGAAGGCTAAGTCCTACATGTCTCAGGGCGAACTCGAAGGAAAGAAGTATGGTAACACATATTCCATCTATCTTACCGACCCGGGTGAAGTTCACGATGGTCTCGAAGCCTCTCCGGACACCATCACTGAATACGAAGTTCCGGTAACTCTTAAGAACAAGAACACCTCCGTCGAACTCGACGCTTGGAATAAATTGGGCGACATCGAATCGTTCACCAACGAAATCGCTAAGCCTCGTGGCCGCAAATTGGCTCGTTCTGTTGAAAAGGAAGTCATCGAAGACACTCTTCCGAAGGCTTTCCAGGTGGTTGCCGGTTCCGCTAACTTCAAGACTCTTACCGACATGAGTAAGGCTCTCGACGAAGTTTCTATGGCTGGTACTAAGGTTACATTCGTTAAGCCGACTGTTGCTGGTACTATCGCTAACGGCGGTCTCGCAAACTTCATTCCGTCCGAAATTCAGTCCAAGATTTATAAGGACGCTTATTTGGGTCAGTATGCCGGTGCCTCCGTTATCGAAGACAACCTCATGCCGACTGTAGAAATCGCTGGTGACGAAACTGCTGCTTTCGCAGTTGCTAACGTTTCTGGTATCGGTTCTGAATCCGCTACTGTCGTTGGTTACAACGTTACTGGTTTCACTGGTGCTCCGAACACTCCGTTCAAGCTCGAAGGTGTTAAGATTGTCGGTCTCGACGGTATGGAAACCGACCAGGACTTCTATGTTATCGCCGACAAGAACGGTAAGATTCCTGAAGTTCGTATCGCTGTCCAGGGCCACAACGTCAACAACGCTAACGGCTGGGTAGAAACCGGTTCGTTCACTCCGTCCGCAACCCTCGCTGTTGCTTCCGGTAAGTATGCTCTCGCACAGTGCCGTGATGAACAGGCTGTTGGTTTCGACCAGTACAAGTTCAGTGACCTCCCGGGTTCTGAAAATGCTACTGAAACTGTTGGTAACGTCTCCGTTAAGGTTTCTACTTACGGCGATGGCAAGTACATGACGACTCTTACACGTCTTGACCTCCCATTCGCTTCTACGTTGCCAGAACCTCGCAGAGCAGTTGTTGGTTATATCAAGCTTTAATAACCTCTATAAAGTGATAAAAAGGTACCAGGATTATTCCTGGGCCTTTTTCTTTTTACGTTTTCTGCTAATTGAATACAATGTTCTCTGCCCACTTTGTCAACCATAAATAAATATGTAAAGAAATATATCTCGAGGTTTTAATGATTTCTGTAAATGCACTAATCAATGACTGTTTTCAGAAGTGCAGTCTCATCGGTGACGGCCAGAGCTGTAACGGTACACAGGCAATGAACGGCTTGAAGGACCTTCAGTCCGTCATAGCCGAATTAAATTCTAATAATCTGGTTCTTTCCGACGTGGAAGTTGCCGACGTTACAAAGGCCCTAAAGATTAAGATTATGGCCGAACTTCCAGAAGGCTGGCAGGACAACGTAAATCCAGTCGGAACATACGGAAGCGCCACGTTGAAAGTTATCCGATACGAAGGCAAAGTCTACGCATGGGAACAGGAAATTCCAGGTGACCCTTCTTCGTTGCACTGGGTTGAACGTAACGACATTATCTGGCCGGATCTTTTAATCAATCCTCTTCCTGACCGCATCCAGAACTTGGCACGTAAATTGGGCGAACGTTATGTAGGCCTCGTACCTGCCGATAAGGCTCTCTTGGATTCAAAGACAAAGTTTGGTCTTCCGGTATTTTATACTACAGAGACATCCATGGAAAGCGTGAAAGTCGGAAATACCAATTACGTTTACGAAGTGTTCAATATAGAAATCGACAGTAATCAGTGCCTCCAGTATCGACTCACATATCTCAAGGGAATTCCACAGTACAAGTTGAACGATAAATTATATTTCCCGGAACGCATCCTCACATTGTTAGAAGACGGTGTTTGCGCTAAGCTTTGTTTACGTTACAAGTTAATCGACATCAAGCAGTTCTTTGACGAAGAATACGCAAACGGAAAACAACTGTTGAAGCGTATCAATAACAACAACCGTCCAATGCTTTATACTGACATTCAAGGCGGAAGTTATCAGGATAGTTATTATAACGGATTTGCTCCGCGTGGCTGGTAAAAAAGGTATATTTACTGTATGAAGTACAATGAAAAATATAATAGATGGGTAAGTAAAGAGGGTTTGGTTTATCGCTATAGTAAAACCGAAGATAAGCTTATCTTGTGTAATACTCATGATAGTTTTGGATATGAAAGAATATCTTTGGCTGGCTCTACTCAGAAGTTAGTTCATAGATTAGTATGGGAGACTTTTAAAGGTGAAATTCCAGAAGGTTTAGAAATTGACCATATAGATAATAATCGTAAAAATAACGAATTAGATAATCTACAACTAGTTACTCGCGCAAAAAATGAAAAACTTAAATATGATAGAGGATATTCTGCTACTAATGAATCTCGTCAAAAAATAAGTGAAAAAATACATAATAATTGGCTAAATAATAAACCAAATGGTTTTTTTGAAATTGGTGAATTTGGTAAAAGGTTTATTGAATGTTATGGTAAAAGTGATATTCCATTATATAAACGACCAGAATATCATAGGGAACACATGTATTTCAAAAAACATGGATGTTTAAAGGGAGAGTTAAATGGCA
>Ga0265299_10000787_pt1 | contig 38419 bp, 49 predicted proteins | sample AusTroGonzalo_MG_4_FD_193485 | JGI IMG/M metagenome (GOLD analysis project Ga0265299, IMG submission 193485) | Bovine rumen microbial communities from tropical cattle in Woodstock, Queensland, Australia - Gonzalo_02 | ecosystem: Host-associated > Mammals > Digestive system > Stomach > Rumen ... | reverse complement strand
TTTGTCAGGTCCATTATTGCCCAACTTAAGGATATGGGCAAACCTGTAAACAAAAACAATATACTCAAATGCAGTTACCAGTCACTACAGGAAAAAGAAATCAGTGCCAAAGAACACAAGGAAGTGATTTCCTGGTGTAAGGTGCACTGTCCTGAAGACATTGATGAAATAGTGGAGGCCATAGCATGATTGCTAGGCCTACACATAAAAGATATGCACATGCCGAACAGTACATCGGCATAAGAGCAGACGGTAGTGAAACATTTATCTTCTGTGTAAATGAAAAAACAGAAGATGGACTTAAAAGGGAATTGCAGTCTTTTAAGGATATTTCCAAGTCTGTAAAATTATTTAGAATATGGACTGCACGTGGTGGTCCCTGCCATGATGAAGTGGTGGTATAATGGTCATATTGTCACATAAAAAATGTGGAGAGTTTGAAGATTGGGATGTACAATCCCAATCCAACCCCCACATTGAATACCTTGTCAGTATGGATCATGAAGAACAGACAGTGAAATGTGACTGTCCTGACTTCACATACCGTAAGGAAAACCTTGAGTTTGGTGGTGTAAAAATTAATGATGTTAAGAATCATTGTAAACATATCTGTGAGGTGTTAGGTAGTGAGTAATAAAGTTAAGAAAACAATTACTTTAGATAAAGACCTTGTTGAAGCTGCTAGGACTAAACTTGCTATGCCGTTATCTACTTTTTTGAACATTTGTCTCCAGGAAGAGCTTAATGCTTCTACTGAAATTGAAGAGATAAAGAAAGAGATTAGTGAACATGAATCTCACTTAACATTCTTAAGGTCAAGGTTATGTAAACTTGAGAAAGATAAACAGGTTGAGATTGATTCCAAGAAGGATATGTCTGCCAGTTTTGCTACACTTCAAAGAATCCATGATACTTATGATAAGGTTGGTGAGAATCAGATTAATAATGTGGCTTCGTTTCGTAATGTTGACCGGTTTGAGTTAAGTCGGATGTGTAAGGAAGCCGGTTTTACTATTGTTAAGGGTTTTGAGCCGGTTAATGATGGTAAGTCTAAAAAGTTTTACAGTTGAATTTTTTATGTTTCAAGTGTAAAATGTTCTGCGAATATAGGTTAGGTATAGTATGTATTAGTATGTATTGTATGTATTAGTATGTATTATTATTATTTAAAAAAATATTTTTTTTTATTTTATTTTATTTTATTTTATTATAAGAGTGTGAAAACAATGACAACTGAAGAATTCAAAAAGAAAGTAGATGCAGCAACTGACTTCATTGTCAGCTGTTGGGATGAAAACAATGAACCAGACGGAATGACTTTTGATGAAAGGGTACAGTCAAGACTTAAATATTTAGATCCTGAAGTCAGGAAAATAGTTGAAGGTAGTATGGAGTGAGTACAATGACTGAGTTTAAGAGTGTTCCTGTAGATGCTAATGAAAGTGAACCTGTTAAAACAATGATTGAAGAGTTCCCAATTGATTATTTAATCCTTGATGTGTTACATATGAAAGTGGAAGCTTGGGATAGTGGTAATCAGAAACTTTTTAATTATTGTACTTATCTTGAAGAAAGGTTTTTGCAAGTGAAAAAAGGTGAAATCAAATTAGACCTTAAAGATGTAATAAGGGAGTGAACTTATGAGTGATAATGATATTACCCGAATTAAAGATGATGAACATGCAGTCGTTACTTTGTACACTGAAAGGAAGACAATATATATTAACCCAAAATATGAAAAAGGGCATCATTTAGGGAGTAAAAATATAGATATTCCTCTCATTGTGCAAATGTTAAATAACCATGCCCCTTTAGAAGATATAAAAAAGGTAGCTAAGAAAACTTCTAGAAGACATCTTGGAGGGGGATTAAGAGTTATTCCTTCTGGTATTTTTTATGGACCAGACAAGAGAGTAATCTCAATCCATAGGTCTAGAGATTATAATTGTGCAGAAAAATTCCCTGATTTGGAAGAAGTTCTTAAAAAAGAATTCCCCTACCTTGCAAAGTATAGTGAAGAAAATTATGAGAAAGTTAAAAACGGATTGAATGAAATTAGAAAATTCCTAAACTCATCCTATGACATTTATTTTAGAGGGTTGAATACTATTCATATAGAAGGGAAAGATGAATCATTAAATGAAGTAACCTCCAAACTGGAATCTTTGTGTGAGGATTATAATGATTTAAGAAATGAGTATGATGAAATGAAATCCTACTTAAGTCAGGTTTTATATGATAAAATTTCTTTAGAAAAAAAAATGGAAACTTTTGAAAGAGATTATGACATAAGAATTCTGAGTTTTTACCTAAAATTGCTCCGGTATGATTCCACTTATTCTTATATCTACGCAGAGGGATGTTTCCGAACCAAAGAAGGAAAACGTGGTTATCCATTTACTTGGAAGGAATCTTATGAGATTGTCAAAAGGTATAAACTAGGGCAAGACCCTAAACAGATATTTAGACTTATGGAGTTTACTGGGGATGTAAAGGATGATAAAACCATCTCAAATTTCTTAGAAAAATATACTCATATGAAATTGTTTTATGCTTTTAGGAATATTTATACTCGTATGGAAATCCCTGAAGAAGATAAAGAGAAATATCTGTATCCTTGGAAACCATGGGAAGATGAGGAAGATGACTATGAATTATAGAGATGCCTTGTCTGAAATCGAAAACATAGTACATTCCGATGAGGAGGAGATTGTGAAATTTATTAACATTCAATTCTTACTGGATGAGTATGATCGTCAACATGGTGGTGCTGCATTATGAGGACTAACTGTTTTGATGTAAGTATCATTGTGAAGTGTGTTCCTGGTGATGACAAGGATGCCATCTGCCAGGAACTGCAGGACATACTAGTGGACTTGGATATTTTACCATATGATTATGAATTAAAGGCTAAGAAAGTAGGGGAATTTTTATGAGTTTTTGTGAAGGATGCAAATTCAATAAGAATGATACTTATTGTGATTTACTTGATGATGTGTTAGCGTATGATTCCTGCATCTTCAAGGAAACTAATGACGAAGGGGAATAAAAAATTGAGTACAGATGAAATAATTGAAGAAGGCTACGGCTTCAGGAGCAAGGATTATAAGGGGTATAAACCTTATACTCCTACACCTCCTGGTTATGATTGGAGGGATGACCATGAGTGGGAATGGAAGGATGGTGTGAGAGGTGTTGCACCTATTAAAGGAACCTGTCATGGTTGCGACCATCGTAAATGTGGCTGCTGTAATATTAATGAACCACGTTACTATTGCCATCGAAACGATAAGTACAAAGACACTACTAAGCAAGTGACTTTAGGAGAATTTAAATGAATCAGTTAAACGAAAAATTAAGAATAATAAGAATACAGATTATGGCCGAAGAAGGCCAAACAGAACCCAATATGGAAAGATTGGAAGAGTTAAGGAAAGAGGAGGAACAATGTCTAAACCAGTTACTCCGGTTGTAGAATACTATGTCCAAACTGATATAGAGCATTATCAGGTCCACCTGATGAAATATGTTTTTGATGGTTTGGATCCAAACGGTGCAGAACGGAAACTGTTAACTATTAATTATGATGGTAAATCCGGTTTCAAGTATAAAACTGCTAAAGCCTTTGTACAAAAAATATGTGATACTCTCACTGATTATCCTTTTGATGATGAAAGTGATGTATATAAGAGGGGTGTTCCTAGATGGAAACCGATATCATAAGCTTGTATCTTTGTTGTCAGTGTAAGCATTATAAGGACTTTGGGTTAGGTGTTGCTATTTGTGACTTGGAAAAACCAAATTTCAGTAAGGATGAGGTGGTGGAATGCGACAAGTGGCAGCCAACTCAGTAGACATTAATACCAAGTTGAATTATGTTATTAAAACATTCCTTTATGCACATAAAGGAAAACGGTTTACCGGTACAATGATAGCAGATTTCATTAACGGCAATCATATTGTCGGTCGGCACACACATATAACACCGGCAAGTATTAACAAACGTGTTAAAGCTGCACAGGGTACAAGAGGTATACTGTCTGAGGTTAATCTGGAAAGAGATGCTAAACAGCATAGGACATATTATTGGGTGGAGTGAATTATGGTTTATCATGAAATAGTGGAACTGAAAAAGGAAGCTAAATGCTTATTAAGAATTATAAAAGAATTGGAACTTAAGGAAACTGGTGAAAAAGTGGACTATTCCGGTGTAATAAGTGAGATTACCTGGAACCGATACATGTTAGAAAACAGACTGAACACTCTAAAGATGAGGGAGAAATTATGACCGAAGAAAAGCATATGAAACCATTCCTCTGTGTGGACTTCGACGGAGTATTGAATAACTATAAAGGTTATGATGAAGATTACCTTGGAACTCCACGTGAAGGTGCAGCCGAATTCCTACAAACATTAAGTCAGAAATATACAGTTATCATACTGTCCTCCAGAAGATACAGTAAAATTATCAAATGGTTACAGGAGTATGAATTATTAGACTATGTGGGAAATGTTACCAGTATCAAATATCCTGCAGTCGCATACATTGATGACAGAGGGATCCAATTCAATGGTGACTATGATAAGATACTTCAGGAATTGGAGGATTTCACACCGTATTGGGTAGAGGAATAATTATGATTAGTGCAGTAGGTGATGTTATCCCTTTAGCAATATGTAAATACTGTGGCAAACCATTCCAGAAACACCATAACCGGCAAGTCTATTGTAGTGAAAAATGCCGTGAGAATGGATATAAAGAACGGAAAGTCAAGTATAGTCGAAAAAGACGTAAACTGATAAAAGAGGGGGAAATTGTTTATAATGCTCCAAAAGACTTAGGTGAAAGTAACCTTAGGGAGCATCGTAAACCTAACTTTGATGAAGAGTTTAAGGTTATAAAAAGGGAATTACGGAGATTACGATTATGAAAAAAGGAAGCAAGGAATGGTATGAGTATTATGCACCAGTAGGTGTTGAAGTGGAAATGAAAGTCACATTTGAAAATAATTCCAAACAGTCAAGGATAACATTTATTATTTCTATGCAGGAAATAGATATGCCTTTAGCAGTTGTTCAGAATAAATGTGCTGAACTGGTACCGTCTGGTGATGAATGTGAAATGGTAATCAAACCATAGGAGATTAACGGTTATGAGTGAAAGATTTGTAAAACTGGAAAATTCTTCATATATCGAAGATACTTTAACAGGTAAAGAGTATTATTGTCAGTCATATAAATTAGTTGATTTAATAAATCAAATTTGGGAACAAACACAGGAATTACAGACATCCAAAGACAAACTACAACAAGTGATTAATGATTTAATAACTGATTCCAATTATGTGGAGTACAATATCCATATGGCCAGGATAAGGGAACTGGAACATTTATGCAATATTAAAACTGAAACTATAGAAAATTTAAAAAAGAAACTTGAAGAAAAAGAGGGATTAACCAATGAGTGAAAGGTTTGAATTTTTAGATCATGATGAAACATATTACATCGTAGACAATAAGAGTGTGAAAAGTGAGGAAGAGTTCATCCAGGAATACCTGGAAAAATACGAAGAGGAACTTGAGGAAAAGGAATACACTACAGAAGAAGTAAAGGAAATGGCCCTGGAAGCCTATTATGAATACCTTTACATTGAGAGTATGGATGGTAGAGTTCTCACTGATATTTTAAACACTCAGGATACTATTCTTAAGTCTCAAAAACATGTGATGGACTTATTACAAACGACTGTTGATTTCCAACGGAGTTATATTAATAAGTTGGAACATGAACAACGTTGTTTATTGGAGGAAATGGAAAACCATATAGGGAGTTGCTAATTGTCCACTGTATATAGTAAGAGGACTATTGTTTTAGTCTTCTTGCTACAACCATTAATTGATTGACTCATTGGTTTACCTTTAAAGAAATAGAATAACTTTAGCCATGTAGATGTAAAATGAAATACAAATGCAAACAATGCCATAGTAATAAATTTGCAAAGGACGATGTTCATGCAGAGGTTTACTGTCTCCGTTGTGGACTTGTGCATGAATGTCCTCCCATCTACTGTAATGGGAAACCAGTAGTTAAACATAGGTATAGTTAATTGGATTTGGTTATAAGGCCAGTATTTTAGGTTCGATTCCTGGATTCCAACATTCCCTGCCTTAATGGGTAGGGTTGTCTTTGAACTGACATAGTTTCAAAAAATGTAACCTACACATGGATATAATATATTGTGGGGGTGAAACATTAAAGGAAGGGAGAATAAGAGTAATAAAAGGTGTAATTGTTTTTAATCAAGGATATATTCATCAACCGACCAAAATGTTAAAAATTTTTTTGAATCTTCATAATTAAAAAAATCTATTATTCTACACACCCTTATAATAATTCCCTTATCTGAGGGTTTAATTGTTAATTTATGTATATTGTATATTTTCATATTTCGTATATCCTTTAGAGATTGTTTCTCCTTTACTTAATACTCCCTTTTTTAGTACACTCCCATACTTTTATATCCAGAACTTTTTTTAAAATTCTTTTTTTTTTAAATTATTTTCACATAAAACTAATTTTTTAGGAGAAGCATATCATGGAAAACTATATAGGAAACATAAGTACAATAGTAAAATTCTTCAGTATGTGGTTAGCAGGATGGTTCATAGGAACATTAGCAGCATACGGCCTAAAGTTACCAGTGGATGCAGCAACACTGGCACGGATAATAGGATCAGTAATATTCCTGGGAATATCATACATAGATGCCAAATACCCAAACACATTCAACTTCTTAGGAAACAGTAAAACTGTAGATATGGGAACAGTATTAGGATATCCACCAGAAGAAACCGTAATGAATGACGATTACGAAAACAAAGAGGTGGAAGATGACACCTAACCTACATGATTGCCACTACGAAGAACAAATACAAGGACAATCAAGGAAAATAGAACGATTAGAAGCAAGAGCAGACTTCAAGGATAAACGATTGGATAATATTGACAGAAAAATAGAGGGTATGGATAAGAAAATGGATGAACTGTTGGAAGGTTTCAACCAACTCAAGATACAATCCAACAAAGAGGACAGCCAATTAGAGTTACGATTAAAGGCTATAGAAACCGAACTGGCAGCCAACAAAGAACAAGTGAATGATTACCGTAACAGATTCACTATGATACTATCTGTTATAACAATCTTCTTCACAGCATTAACATTTATCTTTAACTTCATACTACATTGAAAAATACTACTTTTTTTTAATTCCATTCAACATTTTTAAATGTAGTGATTTTTATGAGTATACCTCAATATAAGGATAAAAAACCGGCAGAAACCAATTATGCTTATGACACAAAGGTAGTATACTGTAAAAAGAAACTACAAGATGTTTACAACGAATTAACTGTCACATACTTTGCAGAGAATTTCGAACAAATGTTGAAAGATGTTGAATTTGAATGGAAACACTACACTAAAGGCAAACCCAGATACCCATCACTCAAACAAATCCTAAACCATTGGTTTAATCAGCATAAATGGGAAGAGTGTTCCCAGAACTATGTTGATGAAATGACTGCACATGATAAAAAAAAGGCCAGACAAGTATATGATAAGAAATACTTGAAGGACACTATAACTGATTTTAAAACAATTGACAGGTTAAGGGCAAGGCATAAAACATTGGAAGACCTGGAAAAGATTGACCCTACACTTGACAACACTTATAAAAAAGCGAAGATTGAAGAGGAAATCAACAGTATCTGGACAAGGATAAGAACAAGGTTAACTTTAGACCAGGAAACAGAACCTGAAGAAGAAATCATACCTATTGACCCTAATCCATACTTTGAAGACCAGGAACATAGAGACCACATCTACGATATTCTATGGGGAATGGTGGAAAAGAGATGACTGCAGTTATAGCTGAAGAAAACCTAACCATTGGTGGATGGAGTGTTGTAGTCAACGATGGATTATGGAAACCTAGAGACTTTGACCTGCATATAATGAAACTGATTGATTATGCCATTGATGGTAAAGTCAGTCGGATAATGTTAAGTGTACCTAGCCGACATGGTAAAAGCACATTAATCTCAAGGAATCTCGTATCTTATTTTTTAGCACATTACCCTGATGACAAAGTAATTTTATCCTCCTACAGTCAGGGTTTAGCATCCGAATTTGGAGGACAGGTCAAGGATATAATAAACCATTACGGTAAAAAATACAGTCCTTACCATGTTCAGTTAAGTACAGACAGCAAAGCTAAAAACAAATTCAACATTCGTAACCGTCAGGGGCAGATGTTGGCTGTAGGTGCAGCAGGTTCCATTATGGGTTTCGGTGCAGGACTTTTCATTGTGGACGATCCGATAAAAAATGTTGCAGATGCCGAAAGTGAAGTGAAACAACAAAAGTTAAGAGAATGGTTTAACGGTGTGGTAAGGTCAAGACTGCAAAGAAGAACCAATGGAAAACCACCGATAATCATTGTCATAGCTCAAAGATTACACCTGAAAGACTTACATGGAATCATAAAGGAAAAGTCTCCATATATTGATGGTAAGGATGCTTTTGAAATCCTAGACAATGGAGGAACCATTCCATCTAATACATGGGTTGACCTTAACATTCCTGCAATATGCACAGACCCTACCAGGGATATATTGCACCGTAAAGCCGGAGAGGTATTATGGCCTTATCAGAGGGATAAGGAATGGTTAATGAATGAAAAAGCAGAAATCGGTTCATACCTATTCAATGCCATATACCAGGGAAAACCACAGGAACGTGATGGTAACATCTTCAAAAGAAAATGGTTTATGAATGAGGAAACCGGTGAAATATACCGTCAATTAGAACCTGAGGAGTATCCTTTCAAGTTGCCGCATATGCGTTACTGGGACTTCGGTGCCAGTGGACCTAAAGGAGATGCCACCAGTGGAGCATTAACCGGTTGGGACGGAACCAACCTATACATCCAAAATATTAACAGTGGAAACTATACTGCAAATCAGACCTTGAATGCCTTTGAGAGAACAGCATTAAAGGATGGTAAAAAAGTTAAAATACGTATTGAACAGGAACCGGCTGCAGGTAGTAAACTGTTAATTACTCAATTAGCCAGAAATCCTTTATTTAAGAAATTCAATATTAGGCCGGATAAAGTTAGGTTAAAGAAAAATATTCGTAGTTTCAACCTTGAAGCATTGGCTGAAGCAGGCCGTATTTACTGGTTAAAAGGTGAATGGAATATTGATATTATAGACCATCTTGTAAGTTTCACAGGTCAGGAAGGTAAACCTGACGATATTACAGACAGTCTTACAGGGTCTGCTAATATCTGGAAACGGCCTAAACCTAAGATAAATGCATAGTTTTAAAGTTTTATATAAAAAGTATTGGTGATTAAATCATGACTAAGAAAAAGAAAGCTGATTCATTCATAGTAACTGTGGATAAGGATGAGAACATCCATGTGATAGATAATCTGGAAATGGAAAAATATTCCATGAAAGCAAATGTGGATCCAACCACCGGCAGTAAGCAGGTACCAGATAATCCTAGTTTGATAGGTAAGAGTATACTTAACCCAAAGTATAATCCGTATTATCTGGTGGAATTGTTGGACCTGTATACTTATCATGCTGCATGTGTGGAAGCAGTGGCTATAGACAGTACCGGTGTAAACTATACCTTGAAACCTGTTGAAAGTGTGGAAACTGTAGATAGTGAAAGGGAACGGTTTGAAGAGTTACTGAAAAACTGTAAACCATCCATTAATGCTCACCTGCAAAGGTTAGTATATGACCGTCGAAGTATAGGTTACGGCGCATTGGAGGTAATCCGTGAAACCGACAGTAAATCTGAAATTACTCGACTTAAGCATATACCTGCACATACACTAAGAAGACATACCGACCTAAAACGTGTACTGCATACTACCACTACTGGTAAGCAGGTATGGTTTGTCTTGTATGGTAAGAATTATAATGAGGATGGTGAGTTATGTGATGTGGATGCCGACAGTGGTGAATTCAAACCATTTAATAGTTTACCCCCACATAAACGCGCTAATGAGTTGTTATGGAGTATGGAGTATGCTCCAGGAACTGATTATTATGGCAGACCACCAATCATAAGTTGTCTGGGTAGTATTAAGGGAGACCTTTCAGCAGTCAAGTATAATAACAGTTTCTTTGATAACTTCGGTATGCCTAAGTTTGCAGTCACTGTTACAGGAGACTTTGCAGATTACGATGAAGAACCATACTTGGATGATGGTACTGAAAACCCTAACTATGATGTAACCCAAACACTACGTCACAAGATTGGTGAACAGATAAGGGAAATCATCCGTAATCCTCATTCAGCTATGGTAATTACCATTCCATCTGAAGGTGGAGAAGGTAAAGTTGAAATCAACATTACTCCTTTAAGTGTTCAGACTGAAGAAGGTCATTTCCGTATGTATCGTAAAGATACAAGGGATGAAGTTTTACATGCTCATCATGTAGATCCGTCAAGATTGGGTATTTATGATGCAGGTAAACTTAACGGTAACAACAGTGACAACACTTCAGCCAGTTATAAATATGGTACTATTGCACCGATTAAGGCCGAATGTGAATCACTCATTAATCAGATTATGGAAGAGTTCGGCATCCAGAGTTGGAGGTTCAGTATAGAAGATGTTGCTCCGATTGATTATACTGATGATTTGAAGTTGGCTGATTTCCTGTTTGCACGTGGAGCAATGACTATAAAAGACCTTATTGATAACTTCGGTAGTAAGTTTGGTTTAACCGTTGAAGATGTCGATGACTATTACTTGAATGCCAGATACCTTAACTGGGTTCCATTAGAGCAGGTATGGAACAGTACCGATGAAAACCCAATGTTGGAAGTGGATAGTATACTGGCTGATTTGGAGAATAACTTGCGTGGTAAGGAAGAGGTTGAAGATGACTTTAGCACTGGAGACAAAGAGGAACATACTGGCAGCACAGGTGGCGTTGAAGAGGTCAAGGAATAATGAGGAGTTACTCCAAAGGGACTTATCCAAATTTTTTAAAAAACTGAAAAAGGAAGTATTGGCTAGTTTGGATGAGTATTGGAGTGACTACCAGATGTTCAAGGGACAGATTGACCTTATATGTGCACCAGTACATATAGCATTGAAGGATTATTTTGAGATAATCCGGAAGTACAAGTTAAGAGAATACAAACTCGGTCAAGCAGAAGCAAAAAGATTACTTAAGATGGCAAATAAACAAGCCAGTAAACATTCTTACAAAAGTGCACAGAACATCCCATTATCGGCCTTTATTAAGAAGGATAATACTATGGATTTGTTCGGTACACATGCCGGAGCCGAACAAAGAATGCTGAACAATACCTTTACTGCAAGTGAAAGGACATTATCAAGAGTCGACAATCAGATTAACAGTATAATCACAGAGGGTTACCGTAACGGTAAAGGTATTAATGATGTAGCCAACAGTATTAATCGCAGGTTCGACCAATTAGAGAGTTGGGAAGCTAAACGTATTGCCAGGACTGAAATTCATGGAGCACATAATACGGCCGTATATGATCAGTACCAGGAAGATGGTGTGGAGTATACCCAATGGTCAAGTGTTAATGATGGTAGGACTAGGGGTACAAAAGATTCCGACCTTGCAGACCACATTAAAATGGATGGAGAAATCATAAGAATAGGCGACACTTACAGTAATGGGTTAGCTTATCCTGGTGATACATCCGGTGATATTTGGGAATGGATTAATTGCAGGTGCAGTAATAAACCTTTTGTTATGCCTTTGGGTTATATGGCTCCTCCTGGTATGGAACAGTTCAGGGAAGAAGATTTGATTAAGATTGATGCTACACCTAAAGATATTAATGAGATACTTGAACAGATTGAAACTCCAAGTATGGAATCTCAAAATGTAGATATTAATGGAAGAAATGTCCTAACTGATGAGCAGTTAGGTAAAATGGATTTCCAACAATTGGCTGAACATCACGGAGCCAAATATGAAGGAGTAGAAATCTACGATTATGATGGTAGGAAATATCATAAATTTGTACAAACTTACGATCATGATAAACCATTAATCATTAGGATTGAAGATGGGGCTGTAAAATCTTATACAAAAAAGGGAATTGCTACTCCTAATGAAATAATCAATGAAGTGTTTAAAGTTCCAGATGCCCTTAAAAGACAAACAGATGAAATATGGTTTAAGAATACAAATCAAGGGATACACCATACCTCCACAAAAACAGGGTATGATTCATTAAGTGCAAGAGTAGGAGGATATAATTCATTTAACTCACGTTATCGTATGGGACAACTTCAAAGGGACCCTAACCATAGGATAGTAATAAACCCCAAATACTTTAAAGGAGGGGGAAAAAGAAAAACTGCTTTTATATGGGAGAGAGACCCTAACAATGCACGTGAATGGGAAATGACAATCTACCACGAGTTCACACATAGTATTGATAAAAGTAGGGAGGCCTATGAAAAAACAGATGAGGTATGGGGACTTGAATTATCTTCTAAAGAGGAGTTTGTTAAGATTCATCAAGAGGAACCTGGTTTTACATGGTATGCAAATACTCAAATATCTGAAGCATTTGCAGAACATGGAGGATATGTTAGTTATATGTTATCAAATCCATCCCACCAACATAAAAAAATTAAAGTGGAATATAGAGAAAATGGAGAATTAATCAAAAAAGATATAACCTTCGAAGAATATAAATTAATGTATCCAAAGCATTATGAGTATTTCATCAAATTATTTAAGGGAGAAATAAGATGTTATTAGAAGACCTTTTTAAAAGAGATAATGTGAACTGTCCAGATTGGTTACTTCAAGTTCCAATTGATGATGATTGGGCAGATAGTGTTTATTCTATGGAGGATAACACTCATAAATGGACACTTAAAGACATTATGAAACATTTGGAGTTATGTTTTGATGGGTCTAATTATACTTTAACTGCTTTCCATGATGGTTTGGAGTATTTATTAGAACAAAGGAATGAAGATGTGATTATTCATTCTTAAACCTTTTTTATATTCATAAACTTTTATTTCTAAACTTTTTTTCAGTTTATATTGGTTCATTATCAAATGGTTCTTGGTAATGAATCGACTTTTTTTCTACTTTTTTTACACTTGAAATGATACTTCGATTAGTTTTCACACGCTCTCCCACAAACCATGTTTTCTAATTGTCCACTGTATATAGTAAGGAGAGCACAAAAACCACATAGGACTCTCCATATAATAACCTTCAATTTATAAGGAGGGTACAATAAAACGGACAATAAAGGGTTGGAGACAAGTAAACACTCAAGACTTCCTAAAAAATATGGGGAATAATAAACACCAAAACATTCTTTTTAAGAGAGCAATATGTCAAAATGTTCAAATTGCGTTTTACAGTCTTTGTTTTTTGTTTTTTTTTAATGTATATCATATTAAGTCCTTTTTTATAAAATATCATAATCGTCGAATTAATTAATAAGCTTCAAAATTAAAATTTCTTTCTGTTTTAATAATACAAAATTTTTTCTCCGTATTTAGAATATAAGGAAGTCCCTGATAAAGAGTGTTAAATTGTCTTTTTCATCTTGTTGTCCGTTCTATTGTATCCTCCAAAAATAATATTTTTTCCTTTTTTTTGAATAATTATGACAACCATAACCCAGAACAGTGACGGTTCCATAAACCTAACAGCCCCAGTAATGATACCAGAAGCCAGGGACTGTGACTATGAAAACGGTGAACCACCACTGACAAAACAACAAATCCGAAACTTCGCAGAATCCTACGAAAAATACCAATTCGTAGACCACGAACACGGATTAACAAAAAACGGCCGAAAAATCGGCCACCCAATACACTCATTCTTACTAACAGAAGATACCACTATGGACACCCTTGAAGGATCTAAAACTTATCCAAGTGGTACCTGGTTTATCACATCACAAATCACCGACAAGGAAGCCATACAGACTGCCTTGAAAGGAGGTTACACTGGTTACAGTGCATCTGTATTCAACCGTAACCGTGCCGACCAATACCTGGAGGCATTGAAAAGTGATAAAAACCTTGCATTACCTTCTGCTTGTAAGAGCCTTAATAGTGCAGGTACCGGACTTATAAAGGATGTGGTTGACCCTGTAGTGTTAAGCGTATCCCTTGTAAAGAAACCGTGTTTACATGACAGTAAATTATGCGATATAATGGATGGTGAAATAATGACTGAAGATGTTAAAAGTATGAAAAGTAAAATACTTGCTGCTATGGGCATGACTGAAGAAGCAGAAGTGGAAGCTTTGAAAGGTCAGGTAGTTTCACTTGAAACTAAAATTGACTCACTCAAAGAAGAGTTTGATGCTGCTTTGAAGTCTATGCAGGAATCCTTTGAGGCAACCCTTAAAGAAGCACTTACTCCTGTTGACCCAGTGGCTGAAAAGAGTGAAGAAGTTGAAGAACCTGAAGAAACTGATGAGGAAGAGACTGAGGAACCGGTTACTGAAACCGAAGAATCCGAAGAAGAATCCGAACCAGAAGAAAAAGAAAAAGAAGATGAAGAGGTAAATGCAGAAAAAGGCGAAAGTAAAGCCGAACCTGTACATGACAACATAACTGCACAGAAGAGTAAACCTCAAAACATCTACGAAGCATTAGGAAGAAACCCTGATGGAACCAGAAAAAAATAAATTAATATTTATGGAGTGATTATTCATGGTAAATGAACATATCTTATCTCAAATCGTAAACGAAAACGAAAGAGAAGTTTTCAAGTCCATGCGTAGCGACATGGCTACTGCAAAGGCCTTATTGAATGATGAACAGTTTAACACTTTTATGCGTGCAGCAATCGCAAACCAAACCATACTCATGGATGCAAGTTTCCGTAAAATGAACAGTATGAAACAGGTAGTATCCTCCACTAAAATAGTTGGCAGAGTATTACAGAACGGTTACGATTCCAACGGTGACACCGAAGACAACCTCACTGAAGCTACTATTGGATTCGGTAAAGCAGAACTTGACGCTAAAAAATTAAAAGCAAAAACTTCCTTACTTGATGATGACAAAGAAGACAACATCAGCAGGGAACAGTTCGAACAGACTCTCCTTACTATGATGGGTGAAGCAATCGGTATCGACCTTGAAGCAGTATGTGTATTCGGAGACACCACCTACAAATACTCCGGTAACCCAGACCCATTATTCTCAACTATGGACGGATGGGCAAAAACCGGAACCAAAGTAAATTCCCAAGGTGTAATTACAGCTGCCGGTTCAGGTACAGCTGACTTCACATTATCCACCGACGGAATTACCGGAATGTTCGACCAGATGATTTACAAAATGCCTGCAGCATACAGACAGGCTAACCTCATGAAAGACCTTGCTTTCTATGTACCATTCGAAGTACAGGAAGCTTACAGAGAGTACTTGATGGATCGTGAAACCGGTCTTGGTGACAGTTCATTACTCAACAACGACCAACTTAGGTACAAAGGTATTCCTGTTAAATATGCTCCAGTATTGGATGCAGCAGATGGTAGAACTGTACATGGTAACGTCCCATCTATTTTAACTGTTCCTGAGTTCTTATGGTATGGTGTTTACAAGGATTTATCCGTGGAACCTAACCGTATTGTAAAAGATGAAAAAACCGAATACTTCTACCGTATCCGTTGTGATGCCAGTGTACAATGGACTGACAGTGTAATTGTCGGTGAAATCACTGCATCAGAAGCAGCTGGTTTATTATAAAAACCAGTTGACTTTTTCCTTTTTTTATAGGGAGGTTGGACTAGTATGTCTATGAGTCTTAAGAAAAAAGTAAAGGAATTGACCGGTGACGATGCCACTCAAACCACTAAAATAGCTGCATTGGAAGCTGCAGTAGGTTCAAAGGATACTGATGCAGGAAGTCTCAAAAAGAGATGTGCAGACATTGAAGCAGATGTCACTGCAATTGAAACTGCAATCGGTGACGAAGACACTGCAGCAAGTATCCTCGGTAGGATTAAAGCATTGGAAGATGCTGCAAATACCGGAACCGACTAAGGTGATGCAGTATGGCAGATAAGAAAAAAACTGCTAAAAAACCAAAGAAAGCAGAATTATTACCTTTCGATGAATTACCAATAGCAGTAAAAAGAAACAGAAGAGCTTTATATGAATATATTCGTACTGGTAAACTACCAGACGAATAAATTATTTTTTTTATGGAGTTGACAACAAAATGTGGATTAGTGTAGAAGATGTGGTGAAATTCACCGGTTTAAAACCTAAACACCTAAACCTTGAAAAAACTGATGAGAACGGTTTAACCAGTATTGTGGATGACTGGATACTCCAATCACAATCATTGATAGAAAGCTACACTAACCGGAAGTATACTGAAGAAAGTGTACCTGATGCCGTTAAAAACGTATGTCTACGATTAACCAGTAACATGGTGACCTTGGCAATACAAAAAAGGGATAGTCCAATTATTAAGGTTAATGATTGGAGTATACAAACTGTCGGTAGTGATGTTTTCACTAGTGATTTGAAAGAGGATCTAAAACCTTTCATAAGAGACAAAAGCAGACACTTTAACAGATTGGGTGTTTTTGCAATCACTGGAAAAAAAGATGATGGTTGGTGTTAGATTATGGTTAGTGTATCCGTAGACTTGGACTTAGGTCAATTGCAGGGTAAACTTGAGAAAGCTCCACTTATCAGTAAGAAAATATTAGGTTATGCCTCTCAGGAGATGATTGATAACCTGATGGAGAACAGTCCTGTAGACCATGGATTGCTTAAGTCATGGTTTAAGGAATCTGAAAGTGATGATGAAGTTGTTATTAAGTCACCTGCAAAATATGCCATTTATCAGGACCAGGGTACACCTGAACATATGATAACCCCTAAGAATAAACAGGCATTGTTCTGGGGGGAATTTGTAGGCAAAAAACCTAAAATGAGTACTGGACATATGGTTAAGGGAATCACTGGTAAGCATTTTGTTGAAAAAAGTTTCACAGCCACAAAGGCCAGATTGGAAGAGTTTAAAATAAGAAGTGTACAGGAGGTATTACAATAACCAACGATAATGTGAATATATTAACCGGTTTTGAAAAACTGTATCAGATTATGATTGGTTGTATAGAAGCCGAAAGAGTGGAAAACGGTTTATTAAAGGATGTGGAAACTGTAGTTAATTCTTATTTTAACGATGGTAGTGTTGACGAACCGGTAATATGGATTACTCAACACCCCACCACAGCCAAACGGCAGGCCGATATAAGCCAAACAATGGAGTTAACCACTCCATTTGAATTTGACTGTGGAGTGTATGACCGTGACCTTGATGAAGGGAACCTCCTAAGTCAGAACCTGGCAAACCGTGTAATATTATCAGTACTCAAACACTGGCAAACATTACAAGCAGAAATGTTACCAGGAAAACGTATGATAAGAAACATTACACTTGAAACTTACTCACCGGTCGGTTATGTCCCTATTAATGGTAAAAGTGATAAATTACCGGTTACAGGTGTAATCTTGAATGTGAACCATATTGTGAATTGGACTTTATGTTGTCAACAATTACAAAATAACAATAATAGTGAGGATTAATAAAAATGGCAGACCGTGGATTTGGATTAGAAGTCGAAGGAACCTACGGAAACAGTGTTGCAAAATCTGCATTTGACCCTGACTTCTGGAATCAAGCTAACGATGTTGATTTCAAATTAAACGATGAACCAGTCATTAAGTCTGGTGGTTCTCGTATGAATAAAAGGGTACGTGCAGGTATAATGAAACCTTCCGGTTCCACATCAGCAGATGCAGACCTGCAGCAGTTAGCATGGTATTTCCGTGCATACCTTGACAATTACGAATATACTGAAGGAGCATCACCTGCAAGTGGACATAAACAAACCTATATTCATGAGTTTTGGGGAGGCGAAGGCAAATACCTTGCCAGTTTCCGTGCAATAGCCGTATACGATATGCTTAAAAAGTATATTTACGGGTTATTATGTGACGGATTAAGCCTTGAAGTTTCCAATGACAGCATGACTGTAGCTGCAGACTGGTTATATAAGACAGAAAAAGCAGGTATCATTGGTGAAAGTGGTGAAACCTTTACCAGACCTGATGAACTGGATGCAGAACAAATCTTTATTATGTTCTATGACATATCATTGAAACTTAACAATCAGGCATTAACCGGTGTTAACACAGCATTCTCCTTTAAAGGAAGCAATAATCATGATGTGGATAAGGTTATTGGACTTGGAAGCAGGTTCCCACAGAAACAGGCTCCGGCCGGAAAACGTGAAAACGAATTAAGTATCACTACCACCTTGACAGCTGATACTGTTAGATCCATATTGGACGCACAGTATGGTGAGGTAAATGCTTTGGAACCTTCCAGTTGTAAACTGTTACAGTTACCATTGGAGCTTAATATTGCTCATTGTGAGGATTCCGACCTTGCATGTAAGATAGTGTTCCCTAAATGTACTTTACAAGTTGAGTACAGTATGAGTAATGTTGATGCAGTTGAAGCAACAATATCATTAGACACTCTCGGCAGTGGCAGTGTAACACTTGCAGACGGTTCCACAGAAGTGGAAACTGATATGTATGTGAAACTTGTAAATTATCAGGAAGAGATTGTGACCAGTGATTCATAATCTCCACTTTTATTCTTTTTTTTAAAATTTTTTTTTAGAATCTTTGATGCTACTTTTTTTATAATATTATGACATGGTGAAAATATGAGTAATATTGAAATATTAAACAAACTGACAACAGGTAAAAACGCTGTAGAAACCGTAACAATCAACTACGAAAACGAAGATTACCCATTCGAAATAAGACCATTAACCAGTGGAGAATTAAGCCAGTTACAGGCCATCGAAAAAAAAGGCTTTGTAATGAAAGTTGGTGTAAATCCACAGGGCAAAAGGCAGAGTGTAACCACTAATACTGATATTGATGTGAATGCAGGTGAATTCAACGAACATCAGACAGAGGCTATGTACACTGCTATTGCATGGAGTCTGGGTAAGGAAGTGACTGTTGAGAATGTTAAGAGTTTACCGGTAGGTTTACCTGAACTTATTTTTACAGAAGTTATCCGAATCAGTACCCTTACTGATAATGATTTGACTATTATTAAACAGTTTCGCAAAAAGTAAGGAAGGGCAGATACTGTACCGTACTCATTGCGAAGCGGTACCGGTGTTTGATTCGTATAATGAATGTACTGTTTTTCAACAAGCATACCTAAACATAATGGCTGCACACTCACTAAACCGTGAGAATGAGATTAACATGAAACTGTCAGCCCTTTGTGAGGCACACGGAATAAAATTTAAAAAGAAGATATAGGATTTGATAACTTATGGATGAAGAATTAGAGATTATCTTACGTGCTGTTGACGATGCAAGTAGCACATTCCAGAGTGTAAGTGAAAGTGCTAATGAGATGGGTACTGCTTTTGAGGAAAGTGCCACTGAAGCCACTACCGGTTTTGATGAAATGGAAACCAGTGCCACAGAGGCCACCGGTAGTATACAGGATGTTATCGATTACTGTAATAACATTGACGGTTCCGGTCTTACTGAAGCTGCAGATGCAGCCGACCAGTTGGAACAAGAAAGTAACGAAGCCGGTACTGCAGTACAAGGATTAAGTGATGACCTTGGAATAATCAACAGTGGGATGCTATTACAAACTGCCGAACAGATAGGGAATATCGGTAGTAAAGCCGAAGGTATGGCTCAGGAAATGAATGAGGCAGCCATAACCGTGGGACAGTTAGCCACACAGACAGGTATAGCAGAACCTGAAATGGTTAATCTGATTAACACTATATCAAATGCCACATTCCCAAATGATGAGGCAATGATGTATGTGAAATCATTAGACCAGATGGGAGTATCAAGCCAGAACCTTGGAGCTTCAGCCACTAACCTGGATAAAATTAACGATGCTTTCGGAATGGGAGCATCCACAGTAAACAGTCTAGGCCAGGAACTTGGAGTACTTGGTGTAGATATGAACAATGTGGAAACTGCTTTTAATGCGCTAGCTTATGCAAATGCAAATACTGTCGGTGGAATGGAAAACTACTACAGTTTCCTCCGTAAATATGATGCTCAATTTAAGGAATTAGGTTTTGATGTGGACCAGTCCAGTATTATCATAGCAGCAGCCACACAAAAATACGGTGGTGGACGTGCTGCATTATCCGGTCTTAGTGATGCACTTGAGGAAGCTGACGGTGATACTCGGAAACTTGAAGAGGCACTTGGTATTCAGGCCGGTACTTTGGATCATGCAAGTGAAGTCACAGGCCAATACGAAGGACAACTGCAACAATTGGCAGATGAGGAAGCAGAACATAAAACAATCCTTGACCAGTTAGGTGCTGCATGGGAAGATGTAAGTCTATCGGTAAGTAATGTTCTCAGTCCGTTATCCAGTTTTGTAGGATTTATCGGCCAAGTAGGTAGTTTCGGAATGACCCTTAAAGGACTGAAAGAGTTAGGTTCCACCTTAAAAGCCACTAAAGGATTCATTACTGAAATGAATATAGCTCAAACTATTAGTAATGCTATTCAGGGTGAAGGTGCTATTGCTAGTGTGGCAGCTGCACTCGGTATTACCACTGAAGCTGCTGCTGCTGAAGGTGCGACAGTTGCATTTGGTGGTTTAGCCATTGCAGAAGGTGCTGCATTATGGCCTATATTAGCGATTATAGCAGCCATAGGTCTACTGGTAGTGGCCATTTATGAGATTGGTAAGGCTTTCGGTTGGTGGACAGATATTGGAAGTATGCTTGATGCAATATGGGCCGGTATTCAGAGATTATGGTCTGCTTTCATTAATCATCCTGATGTTCAGGCTGTAATACAAGGTTTGACTGATGCTTGGAATGCCCTTATTTCGGCCATTGGTTGGGCTTGGAATGCAATCCTTGAATTCTTTGGAGTGGCTACCGGTGGAGAATTCGACATAGTGAGAGCCCTTATTGAAGCGATTGGTACTGCATGGGAAGCTATAACATTCCCTATTAGACTTGTTATAAGTATTATCCAGGAACTGATAGGTATATTCAGTCAGGTAGGCAGTGGACAGATGGATATTTACACAGCCATTATTACTGTTTGGAATATGATTATTGCCAACCTTGGACCAATATTCCAAAGGATCATAAATGCAGTCATTGGTTTTGCAGGTCAGCTTGCAGGCAATGCAATAACAGCGGCAGTCAATTTTGTTAATAATATTATCAGTAATATACGTGCTTTACCTGGAAGATTCCTTCAGGTATTGCAAAGAGTCGCATTGTATATCCTGTTACAGGCCAACTTATGGGTAACAAGAGCTATTAATGGTGCCAAAAGGATGTTCCAAGGAATAATCAATAATATCATGAACTTACCAGGCCGTGTTTACACTTACATGCTACAGATAGCAACAAGAATTACAAGTGGTGCAAGTAGCTGGTTCAGTAAGGCCACAACTGCAGCAGGTAATATTGTACGTGGCGTAACCGGTGCAATATCTGACCTGCCTGGTAAAGTGTACAATAAGGTATTGGAGATTGGAACACAACTGACTAAGGTTGGTAGTGAACTGTACAATAAGGCCAAAAAGGTCGGTGAGGATATCTGGAAGGGAATAACCAGTGCCTTAACCGGTGGAGCCGAGGGGTTCGATTATGAAGGTATGTTTGAAGACCTTATCAACAGTCTCAAAAAAGGCCAGACTCCTGATAGTGAGATTCTTACCCAGCTGGGTATTACTTCTGAGGATTTGAATATTACAACTGACAGGGAATATGCAGTTGATGAAAACCTTGAGGTTAATGTTAATCAGAATATGGAACTGGTGTTGGATCTGAAGAATGTGCCTAATGATATGGATGAGAATACTTTATTGGAAGCTCTGCAGAAGATGGTGCAGGATAAAAGTTTCATAGATTTATTAGTGAATAACAGTTATTTCCAGGCATTGGACAGTAAGGTAAAGGCCAGATTACTGGCTAAGGCCAACAGGGCAAGAGGTGTATAAAAGATGAGTGTTGTTACTAAATTTGCAGGTACAATAACACAAACTACTGGTGGGGTGTACCGTACTTTTGAGAATTTGAATAATCTTAAGGCTAGTGGTACTGGAACCTATTGTGAAAGCAGTGGAGTCATCAAGGGAAAGAGTGCCATATTGAATACTCGACCTAGTATTTTGACACTTACAAAGTTTGGTTTTAATATTCCATCCGGTGCTTTGATTAAATCAATCACTGTACGTTACCGTCATAGTAAAGTTGCAGGTGGTAATGGTAAGGTGTGCAATATACCGGCACCTACAATAACTTTGCTAAATGTAAGTGGTGCAAGTGGTAAAGGTGTAGCTCCAACTACAAGTTTGACCACTCATGAGAAAACCTTTAAAATAAGTCCATCTGTAGCCAAAGTGAACAGTAACAGTTTCGGTGTTAAGTTTGATTATCCAAAAAATGCCAATGATTACGAAGGATACATGAGACTTAACTTCATCCAAATAAGAGTGGAGTATGTTGATGCAACTTATGCTTTGGGAATGATCCATACAAGTGGAAACTACAATAAGGAAAATGTTGTAATGACCTGTAAGATTGGAGACACCAACGGTACCGGCCATAACCCTACAGTGACCATTACCACACCATCCGGTTTTAACTTCCAGTCAAGTAACGGTGACGGTTCATTGTCACAGATAAATGCAACCACCTTTAGTTGGAATCCAGGTATAAACAAAAGCAAACACTTACGCAGTATCCAATTAACTTTCAAACCTAATATCACTTATCCTTCCGGAACAACCAGTTATACAGGAACCTTCACAGCCAGTGAATCATATAAAAGTACTGTGGCTTCCAAAGATGTAACAATATCTGACAGGCCAACCAGTAGCAGTGAAACCATAGTGGATGATAAAAGTACAATTATAAATAAAACCACAATCAACAAGCTGCAGATACCGGTTAATGAATATGGTACTGTATTCAACATTGGAGATATTTCCACATTAACCAGTTTAACGGATGTTGTGATATATTCACCGGATTTACAGTTCAGCAGTCTTAAAATTTATGATGATACAGATACACAAATCGATTCCGTGAGCAATGCATATGTTTACGGTTTGTGGAATATCAGTATTGATTTGAATAGAGTGTACTTCAAGGTCAAGTATGCAGGAACAGGTTACACTCCTATTTACATTTGTAAACGTGTTGGTGGAGTGATGGATACTGTTTATGCTCAAATCAATGTTGAGGTTATTCCTGCGGAAAGCAGTCTTGACCTTCCATTCTGTACACTTATACAATTGACTGATGAGGAGCTGAACCGTTTAGGCCATGGATACGCTTATATGGTACAATCCTATGTGAAAACAATTACTGATGATACTTATCCACGTGACTGGTATAAGAACAATCGTATAGGAGTGTTTAACAATGCAGTACAGGCTAATGTGTATCATACAATACATTATGAGAATACTGAGGACAGATTTGACACTCAAATAAATCTGCCACATTCATTTGAATTATCCGGCTGCACATTAAATCTCGTTCCTGATAACCGTATGATGATTGACAACAACCTTGTCAATGCAGGAAGTACAAAGAGCATTAGTCTAGGTGACACTTACAATGTACCAGTATCCTTTAGAAGATATGGCTATTCAGATGTCAATATTACATGTACTGTAGTAGATTCAGATAGTGAAACAGTTTACAGTTTTGATATTGTTGTTAAATTTTATGCTGATGCAACATTGGATCCGTATGAAACAATAGTGGACAGTACTGATTATGATAACCTGACATTACAGGAGATTATCAGTAATGCTGCATATTGGAGTAATACCGTTAATAATGTTAACACTTATGACAATCTTGAATGTGAATTCGCTTATAATCATAATTACCCATTATACCTGTTAGTTACAGGGGATTATGATGAGGCAGAGGATTACAATTATGATATGTGTACTGTCAGATTCACAAATCCATGTGTAGTGGAACAGACCAGTGAATACAAGGGTTTTGAACCTACAGGTGTTTATCCTGTACCTATTGATGACCTTGTTAATAACACTGGTGGGATAAGTGAATTACTGATTGGAGCTAATGATGAAAGCAGTACTATTGTACTGTATGATTTACCCTTAGGTGATGATTACGGTACCAATGAGGATATAGCTGTGCAGGGAATAGCTGTCAAGGGTACTGTTGAACAATCAGAGGAATTACTGTTATATGCTACACTTGTTAATCCTGATGGAATCAAAGGTCAAAGAAGTATATTGATAACTGAAGATACTGAGGATTTCCAGATTGGAGGATTGGGTGACCTTTGGGGATTCACAGCAACAGAACTTACACAGTTGGAGGACTGGGAAATACAGTTAAAAGCCATTAACATGTTGAACAATTCCGATTCCAGCCTCAACTTCGGAGACATGGAAGTAGTCTTCTACATGAATGATATTACCAAACAGGATATAATCTGTAAGGTTGAGGATGAAAACATTGGGTACTATGGAGCATTCATAGAAGACCTGACAATACCGGAAGGCCTTAACACAGATACAGATTATTTACAGATTGATGGTACAGATACCAATGACGCTTACAGGCAAAACATAAAAGAAAAAACAATTGAGATGACTGTTAATATCGGTGAATGTATCATAAAGAATTCAACAGATATGCTAAGACATTTCACCCAATTACTGGTTAATGAAAGAGACCAGTACAACAGACCAATACCTAAAAAGATATGGTTCAGCCATTATCCCGATGTCTATTTTGAATATGTCATTGAAGATACACTCAGCATTGATACAAATATCAGCGATTACAAGGTTAAAATTAAACTTGTTATCCCAGCTGGTACAAGTTTTAAGATAGATCCAACTGTGACAGGTAACATTGGATTTGTCCAGGGACTGGCTGCGGTAAGTCCTGTAATCACATTCAAACCTGAGGATACTGACATTACAATATTGGAAACTGTTAATGAGAAAAGCTTCCGTATGACCTGCAAAAGCGAATGGACCAGTAAGATTATTGTATTGGATTGTGCCAATCAGAAAGCATACCTGCAGGAAGACCTGGAAGATGATGACCCAATAAACATTAGCAACTATGTGGATATCAACAGTGACTGGTTCAGCCTGCATGGTGAATTCCAGTTACAAGGAACCAATTGTACAATTTATAGTGTAGAGTATAGGGAAAGGTGGTAACTGATGTTAACCATTACTGTTTTTGACAATGATGAGAATTTCCTGCAGTTCCTTGACCCTGACCTTTGCAGCATAACAGAAAAACACAGCAAAGATGGGCTTAGAACATTGGAATTTGAGTACAAATTCCAGGAGTTACATACTGATAAACAATTATTCCGTAAGGGAAATAAGATATGGGTAAGTGGGGACGTAAATCTTGAAGACTGCCTGTATGTTATCAATACTCAGGTAAAAGAATCTGTTTATAAAGACAATAGTTTCACATTTGATGTTGAAGAGGTTTTGGTAGAGTTGAATTATGCTGCACCAATCAGTCAAACAGACATTACAGCAGCCAATGGTTTCACTGTAACCAATACCAATGATGGAGTGACAGTTACAATAAACTGGAATGCATTGAATATCTGGTTTGGGCCTTACTTCAATATGGGAGTGGTGCAAAACTGCATTAACAGTACCGTTAGTAAAATTAAAGTCAGTGGCACCATTAATCTTATGAATCTGTTGAGACTTATTGAGGAGGAGACAGGTAATGTGTTTGTTACAAGGTATGAAAAAGACCTTTATACTAATGTTATTCACCGTTACCTTGATTTCCTAAACCCTTTGAATGTGAAAAAACCATGGGTTTTATACCTGGATTACACTTTTATGGATGACACTACAGTTAACGGTGTTTTTGACAGTGATGGTAACCTTACGGAGGATACTTTTGAAGATGTGGAAAATGAAAATGACATAACCACATTCCCTGAAAGTGAACCTGTGTATAATCTGGATCCAACCACTACTGCATTCCGTATCACTAATGGTATGGAAACACTTAACAGTGATGGTATGGTGTATGATGAATCTGACCCAGAACAGACTCAACTTGAGTGGGATAGTGAAACTATAGGTTTTGACAGTAGTGTTACAGATGCCGTTATCTGTTTGAGTATGGATAGCAGTCAGACTATTGTTTTGGATGTGAATAATAAAAGTTTTGTTATACCTTCCAGTGAAAATAAAGACCCTGGAAGTTATCCTGGAAGTGGTTATGTTGTTCCAGGAACCCCATCACAGGACCAGAAAATAAAGGATTGTGTTTTGCCTGACGATTCCATCTTTGAAATTTATGATACTACTACTGATAAAACTGTTTTTTCAACATATATTAACAGGATGATAGGTACTGTTCATGAGGAAATACTTGACTTTGGAAGTAACGTTGAGAATATTACATTGGAGACTGATGAAGAAGATACTTTCAATGCGATAGCCCCAATATTAAGCCTCAATGATTCATCTGATGCAAGTAACAGTTTATCACGTTCAGATATGAATAAGATAATCACTGCATGGAAAAACCTTGAAATTAGCAAAGGCGATACAGTCCCTATGATTATAGAAAAAATAAGTGTAAAAAAACCTACACTTGCAGAGGCCAAATCTTACCTGGGGACTTCTACCATCAACAATAATTACTGGAGCAGACCATATAAACCGACTGATAATATTGACAGTGACAATTCCAGTAACAACACCTGGGAATTTTGGAGAGGTACTGCCTATTGGACAGCACCATTTGATAAGATGAGTGGTGAAATATTTGTCAGTACTGATAATGTATTCACTACAGAATATACTCAGGTTAAAGGAAGACCAGATACAAGGGATGAGCTCGGTCCTTTGATTTTACCTAAAATTGGTAATGTGGAAACCAGTGATGAGGATGTGTATGCTATTTTTAATGCCGTGTGTTTGAAGCTGAAGGAAAAACAGGAACCGGTAGTGGACATTGACATAGATGTGGCTAACTTACGAAACGGTACTTTCAACCAGTACCATTTACATGATAAAGTATATGTTAAACTGCCGGACAGTCAGGAGTTAATCACTGCCAGGGTGGTGGAAACAAGTAAGGAAGCACATGACATAGCTAAAAATACTGTGAAACTGTCAAATTATACAACAAGCAACTTGAAAACAATTCCTAACAGGACTTATATAGATGCAAGTAATGTTGAATTTAAATATCCTCAGAAAAAGACAGTGCAGATTAGACTTGTTAATGAGGATTGGAATGATCGGGATAGCAACAGTATACATTACCCTGCAAATAAGTTAATCACTGTACAGGTGTACAATGTAAATGAGAATAATGTCACATTATCCAAAAAGGTTTATGCCAAACGTACCAATGCAAACGGTTATGCCAATATCACATTGAAATATAATCCTGGATTATACCAGTTAAGAATTAACTTCGGTGGGGATGAGGAATATGAAGAATCAAGCTTGACTATTGATGTTAATGTCACAGGCACTAAAGAAGTTGTAAAGACTACTACAAAGAGTGTTATCCCTTCCAAACAGAAGACTAATAGTAAAACAACCAGTAAAAGTAAGACTGTTAAGACAAAGGAGTATTACACTAAATACGGTGTAAGTCCTGACGGCAAGTATATTATGGGTATTGGTAGGCCGTCTGCAGGTAACGAACTGGGTAAATATGGTTATAAATTCTATAAGACAGTATTTGTTCGTAAGTGCCCTATGTGTGGTTCTAAAGAGTTATACTGGAGTATCTTTTGGGCAGGTAATGAGCATGGTAACTGGGGAACTTTCCCAGCTACAGGCCGTAGGGAATCAGGTAGTGCTGAGGCTCAAATATTTTGTAAGAAATGTGATGCAGATTACAGTATATTTGGTAACAATCATAACAGTGCTCATAAGGACTTGAAAGTATACAAAAAACCAGTTAAATCAAGTAAAACAGAGGCCTACAAGCTTAAAAAAGGTAAAATGTTGTATGAGACAGTCACTAAAACTGTTAAGACAAGGGATGTCACCAGTAATAAATCACGTACAAGTGTTGCTACAATAGAGGAATCTGTAAGAAAGCAGGCATTGGCAATTGTCGGTAACAGTACAGATTTGGCTGCTTTTAAAAAAATTGTATCATGGGTGCATACACATATTGAATATGAAAGGTACAGGAATTTTAAAAGAACACCTGCAACAGTATTAAAAAGAGGATGTGCTAACTGTTGCGACCAGACAAGATTAATATTGACCTTAGGTGATGCAGCAGGGTGTACTGATAGTTTAACTATGAAATATGTTAATGTATCAAGTGGATCAAAAGGTCATGTTTTCTCAAAGATTATCACAAAAGCCAGTGGAAAATGGCGTTATGTGGATACATGTGTATGGAAAACTAAGAATCCCTGGGGGAATTATGTTAAAGGTTATGGAAATCCTCCAGGAAGTCAAAGTACTTATCCAACTTTACCATTCTAAAAAAAAGGAGGTATGAAATAATTGGTTAATGAAATAAGCGTTACACCGGAAGAGTGTAGAGGGCTGAACAATATCCTTGAGGAAAAACTGTCAGGCACCTTTATGAAATACCAGTCAACGGTAAGCATGGTAACTGACAGTTCCAGACCTGCAAGCGTTAAAGTGTTTGAAATGGCACAGACCGATTTATCACTAAGTATGTGGCTATACCCTGTAGGAGGTGACAGCGGAAGTGCAGTAAAAAACATAACTGTGGAAGTAGGCACTCCTATAGTTATCGGTTGTACAATATGGGATCATGGTGTACGTGCTCCCAGCGGTTTAACCATGAAATTTTATGTTGATTCCACCCTGATAGGAACCAAAACCACAAATGCTTATGGTAATAATTCCGTTGAATACACTCCCAATACTGTAGGGACTTTCAATGTTACTTGTGTTTTTGAGGGTGACGGTACATATGGTGCAGCCACAAGTGCAGTCAGTCTGCTAACTTCAACTCACAAAGAGACAGTTATGAGTTTTCAGGCTTCAGCTAAGGGTGTGGCTCCAGGAACTACAGTTACATGGAGTGGGGTGCTTGCAGATAGTCAGGGCAATGGTATAGCGAATAAAAGCATACTGATACAGGGTCCTGCTGCAGTAGTAACAACCGATAGCAACGGAGCTTTTTCAAAGTCACTGACATTGACAGGTTTGGCAACGTATAATTATTATGCTCAGTTTAATCAGGACAGTTATTATCAGGGAGTTACAAGTGATGTTGCCAGTGTTATCTGTGAATACAGTCCTGAAAGTGTTATCTTTGACAATGATAACTGGAATAGTAATGTTGAAGACCAGACAGGTATCAGCAGCACAACAAACAGTTTGAAGTATATGACTAACGAATACACCAGTTCCATGGATTATACCATGGTGTTGGCCGGTGGAATAAATCCTAGTGGTGGTGAACTGTACATTGGATTGAATAACGGTACCGGTGATTACATAGCATTCAAGATAATCAGCGCTAATGTTGTTGGTTTGGTGAAAGTTGTTAACGGAACTGAAACCGTTATGGCTTCAGGTAATGTAACCTCATTTAACCAGACTTTTGCCAATGGTATTACTGTGAAAAGGGAAAATGATAAATGGACTATTAACGGTACTGTGATAAACATTACTGGTTTAAAGAATACTCTCGGTTTAGCTAAGGGTATTAGTCTCTATACTGATGGTTTTGATTTTGATTACTAAAAAAAATAAAATAAATTTACTAAGGTTTTGATAGAATTGGTAGTTATAGAGTTTACTGTTAAAGAACAGAAATTATCAGAAGTGGAAACCGGATTCAATGTGAATTATTCAAAGAATTATTTACAGTTTGCATTCAGTTTCAATAAGACATGGGAAGATTACACAAAGTATTGTGTATTCCATTATAAGAACAAGCATTACGAAGACCAGTTGGAATATGATGATAATCTGGATAAATGGATTGTTACCGTACCTGATGTGGTCCTCAAAGGCAAAGGCTTCAGATTCAATCTTTACGGTGTATATAAAGATAATGAGGAAGTTGAACATATTATCACTACTCAGAAATTACACTTGAAACTGTTTGAATCCGGCCTTGACTGTGAGGTTTCAGAAATTAAGGGTGGTGCAAGTGACCACCTGATCCAAACAATCTTTGAGAAACTGGATACTAAGTATGATAGTGTGGCCTTGAGTGGCTACTCATTGATATTCAGTAATGATGACGGTACTGTCCTGGGAACAATATCATTCCAGGATTTGTTTGATGCAAAAAGCAACGTTGGACATAAACATACAGTCAGTGACGTTAGTGATCTTGATGAACATTACACTCCTGTAGGTCATAAACATACAGTTAGTGATGTGACAGATATTGCAACTGTATATGAGAATAAGCAGGTTAACAAAAAGAACGATATCTCCGGAGATTACAGTAGTGACAATGCAAGTTATCCTACAGTAAAAGCTGTTAAGGAACGTTATGAATCAGGTACTGTTAAGAATCAGCATGTGCATGGTAATATCAGTAGTGATGGTAAGATTGGTTCCAGTGCTGATAAAATTGTGGTGACTGGTGTTAACGGTGCATTGGAAACTGTTGAAAGTGTGAATGCAGACCATATCATAGATGATACCGCTTACACTAATCTGGAAACACCAGCTAACAGTAATCAGTCCATTATTAATGCTGCTATTGACAGTGAGTTAGGCAGTATTGATGATGTTTATGAAAAAAAGAGCAATAAGGTAACCAGTTTAAGCCGTTTGTCCACGGATACAGAGTATCCTTCAGCCAAATGTGTTTTTGAAGCTATTCACAGTGAAATTACAGGTTCAACAGACCTTATAATGATATATGATGCAAGTGTGGATACATATTTCAGATCATATAAAGACACTGTTTTTGATTTCACCGGACAATTAACCGTTGACTGGGGTGATGGAAATGTTGAAACTTACACTTCCGGCAGATTACTCCATTATTATGATTCACAGGACATATACACTATTAGAATAAGTGGTAATATAAACACATTAAAAGAATATTGTTTTAAAACACTTTGGGGTCTTAAAAAAGTTAGTATCCCAACCACAGTAACTACTTTAGAAAAACAAGCATTCTACCAATGCGAAAATCTTGTTAGTATAGATATCCCAAACAGTGTAACCAGTATAGGAGAAAACTGTTTCATGAATTGTAAGGGTCTTGTAGATATTACTGTTCCTAACAGTATTACAAGTATATCTGACGATTGTTTCTACGGTTGCAGCAGTCTTACCAGTTTAGATATTCCGAAATCCATTACAAGTATTGGTGGGAGGTTTATATATGAATGTACTGGTTTAGATGTGCTAATATTTGAACCTATTGTCCCACCTACACTTACAGGAGGTTATCATTTCCATAATGTGCCTGCAACTTGTAAAATATTTGTACCTAAAGGTTATCTTTCAGATTATACAAGTGCAAGTGGTTATCCTTCCAGTTCAACCTATACCTATCTTGAATATGAGAAAAATGAGGAAAACATAGTACTTCCTAATATCCTTGACGGTTCCAAATATCCTGTGACAAGTAATGCTGTGCATGACAGTCTCGCAGGAAAGGCAGACACCAACCACACACACAGTCAATACCTGACTGATAGTGATATTGTTGATAGTGTGAGTGATAATGATTCACATGCTGTAACCAGTAATGCAGTAGCTGATAAATTTACTGATTTGATGGGTAGGTTAACACGTATAGGTGTTATCAAAACCACTTCTTTATCCATTCAGACACCATTGCACCTTGTATATGGTGATGATTTCAACATTACAGGTACATTAATGAATACCTTTGACAACACTCCCATAGAAGGAGCTACAGTTAAACTGTTCATTGGAAACACTCAGGTGGCAACTGCAACCACTAACAGTAGTGGTGCTGTCAGTTTCACTCATTGCCCTGTGCATATGGGTACTCATACTTTCCAGTTAAGTTTTGATGGATCTGATTTGTATCATAGCTGCAGCAGCAGTACTGTGACTAAAGAGGTTGAAAAGGAAACAACTGTACTGACTGTAACCACTCCATCCAATAATTCGGCCTTTGATATGGGTGACAGTATAACCCTTGAAGGTTCACTTTTAACTGATGATGGTGATGCTATGGCTGGTGAGAGTGTTGTTATTAGTGAGGGTGGAACTGTTATTGAAACTTTGACTACTGACAGTGACGGTGAGTTTTCAACCACATTATCCTTTATGGGTAGTGGATATCATACACTCAGTATTGCTTATGCAGGTGATGATTACTACACTCAGAGTACTGCTACTTTGACTATACTGATTAACAGCTATGAGTTCACATTGTCTGATAGTAGTTTGATTGTTGAGGTTGGAGATACCATTAACTTGTCAGCTACATTATTGAAAAATGGTAATCCTTTCAGTGGTGAAACCATTACTCTGGTTTGTAGTGACGGTTCTGAATATACAAGTAATACGAACAGTCAAGGGATTGCTACCTTTAATATTTCAGATTTAAGTACAACTGGGGAATTTACATTTACTGCCAGTTATGGTTCATTAGAGGCAGAATGTACTGTTATTAATGGAGTATTCTATTTACCAATACTTTCAGACCAAATAAGCGATTTAGATGGATTTTACTTTACTGGGTCAAGTGGATATAGTTTCGCATTTTCAGAGGAATGGCATAGTATCGGAAATTACAGTCTGAAAGCAGTATTAGATGTAAGTAAGTGGGTTGCACTTAGAAAAGATGGAACAGACCAACACGAAGCGATAGACGATGTAAGACACATAAGATTCACAATCCATACAACTGGGAGAATTAATGGACAATTCGTAAGCAGAAAATCCGATAATACAGAAGTTACAACAACATTGCAAATTACTGAAGATGGAACATATACCATCGATGCACCGACAACAGATGACATTAAGAAGATAGATTTAAGGGTTGGAAGTGCCTCAAGTTCACAAATAAATGTGTATGTTGATAATATAGTATTCTATTAGTGTTCGTAATATTAGTGTATAACGAACTGTCCGATAATATCGGACAGTTCAAATAATTTTTTTTATGGAGTGAAAAATGGAAACCTATAATCCTTGTAAAAACTGTGCATTCCAAAACACAAACCGAAAATATGATTGTGAATACGGACTGGACAACATAATAATCTGCTCCGTACTACAAAAAAGAGTACAAATTGAAAAAAGAGAGGTTAAAAATGAAACAAGCTTACATAATACAGGAAGCTAAAGAAATAAAAGCCTATTATGAAAAAAACCATAAGATGCCAACCACCAATAAGATAAACGGTGTAGTATACAGCATTTATACCACTAGTTATATGATGGCAAATCTCATAGTAAGCAAATACGTAGTGAAAGATTACCCATTACTACACATTACCAGATACAACACCACATCACATAAAGATACAATAAGTGGTGAAAAGGTAATGACTTCAGATTACTTCAGCATGATAAACCATTTCATGGATTACTGTAGATCCAACAAAAGAGTACCAAGTTATATCACCACCACAAAGTCTCAAACTAAGGTATCATTTGAACTGTTCACATATTGTCTTGCTAAAATTATAGTATACTATGCAGAAAACAAGGTTAACCCTAACTATTGTATTTTTAATAAGAGTGTTTTCTCAAATACTAACACTTCCAGTACAACAGTAAAAAAAGCAGTTAACCAATCTACATCAGTTACTAAAAAAGTAACTAAATATGTACAAAAGAACCTTCTTGAAAAATTAGGCTGCTCCGGTATGGGACAATGTACTTCTTATTATTGCAGCTGCAATGCTTTACAACAAATGTTTTACAGACTGACCGGTATACTTGTACCTGAAAAAACCATTGCACAATGGGCAGGTGTGACAACTGCAGGTACCGGACACCAGGGAATCGAAACAGCAGTCGCAATGTTCAACAAAAAATATAATAAAAAAGTGAAAATATCCTGGAAAAACTTTAGTGACCTGGGAAAGAATCAAAAGGAAAGATTTGAAGCTGTAGGTAAAATGGTAAACAATGGCAAAGCAATATTTTTCCACCTATGCTACAGACTCAAATACGGTCATTACGAAACTTTCAAATCCATTGACCTGGACAAGGAAATTATAATCATATTGAACAGTCTGGGTAACAAAAACAGTGATGGCAGTTACCAGGGATACCATGAAAACAGAACCTTTAGTACACAATCCCAATATATCGCAAATATGGGACAGAAAAGTGTTTGTATAATGGAGGTATAAAACTTGAAATTCCTTGATAAAATTAATCTTAAGAATATGCAAAGGAAATGTGATAAATTATATGCTGAAGAGGGCCTAACCGATAGAGTCCTTGAGATGCAGGTTGAGATTAATACTCGACGTCATGAGTTGGACATTCATGATCCTAATGATGTAATTTATACCAATCATGACTGTAAGGATTATGTCCAGTAAAAACGAATTTTTATACTAAGTTTCATATTTTCACCTATGAAATATTTTAATAGACCAGGAACCTATCAATGTGGTTCCTGGTCTATTTTTTTTTTAAACTATTTTTAGAAAAAGTCGGAAATTTCCAAATATTTATTCCTAAATTTTTTTACAGTTAAAACTTTAATAATTATGTAACCACATATCTTTAGTATAGGGAGAAAAAAGTCGGAAATTTCCAAATATTTATTTTTGAAATATTTTAAAATTTCCGACTTCATAGAAATGTATTAGTTTTCAAATGCTCTCCCAATACACATAATATTATAGGACTCTGAAAATATGATTATGAAAAAGGACAACGAAATTATAAACCAAATTAGCAGAGACAGGAATTATGCTGAAAACACGAAAACCGGTTACCGGCACTCACTAAACCTTTACACCACTTTTAACAGTATGAGTATTAGTGAACTTATAAATGAGGCCGAATATGAGGAAAAAGAAAAGATAAGATGGAAAGACCGGAAAATAAGACAAAGACTGATTAATTTCCGTGCTTACCTGTTGGACCGTTACCTGTATGGTACTGCACAGATACACCTGGCAAGGATAAAAACAGTTTACAAGTATTTTGACATTGAACTGCAGGAACTACCTTATATCAGTACCAAACAATGTCACCACCCAACACCCTTAACCTACCGTGATTTGCCTACAAAGGAAATTATACGTCAGGCTTTGAAAGTATCCAATCCACTTATGAGAGCAGTAATCTTATTCATTAGCAGCAGTGGAACTGCCAGAGCCGAAACTTTAGGTTTAACAATTAATGACTTCATATTAAGTTTGCAGGATTATACACATGAAACCAATATTTATGAGGTAATAAAATTGTTGGATGAACGAAACGATATAATCCCTTCCATTAAATTAAGAAGAAATAAGGTGAATGAATATTATTACACCTTCTGTTCACCAGAAGCCACTACGGCCATAATCGATTACCTGAAAACAAGGAAAGACCTGCTCGGACCGGACAGTAAACTGTTCAAAGTCAACATCACATACCTTTCAGGACTGTTCTTTGAAATGAATGAACACCTTGGATTGGGTAAGAAATCCACTCATAACAGGTTCCGTATACACATGCTCCGTAAATACCATGCCACCTACCTAAAAGTACATAACCGTAATGTATTAACGGAAAAGGATATTGACTTCCTGCAGGGCCGAAGTGACCAGAAGACCAGACGTTCATATTTCTTTGAGGATGAACGGAAACTCAAGCTGCAGTATGCCGAAGCTATGAATGCCGTTACAATCAATAAGACTTATGAAGTGACTACTGATTACGATAATATGGAACTGGTGGTTGAGGAGTATGATCCGGAGAAAGTGGTGAAACCTTTACAGTCTGAAATTGTCTCCTTGAAGAAGGATAACTTTGAGTTATTGGAGGAAAATAAACGGATTAAGGAGGACTTCAGGGAGGAAGCTAAGAAACTGTTGGATGAGTTGTTGAGTGAGAATAACATAAAATTATAAATGTTTTTATTTATATATAATTAAGTGTGTTTTATATGTGTTTATTTTGCACAAACTCACAAAGTTTGAGTGTGAATGTTGAACACGAAAATTGAAAATGTATGGGATTTATTTTTTACCACTGAACAAAATAGTATTAATGTTAGTTTTTTATTAAACAGTTAATATTTAATCCGTTCTTTGATTAAACAATAAATCTTATATACCATTAAAAATAGAATATTAATTAGCTTATGAATACGATAAAAAAGAGGATAAAACTTGGTATGATAATAAGGTGTTTATAAAAAAAGGTCTAAAAAAAGTCGATGGAGTGGTCATCGATAAGTGTTGTAATGCTGCAACATTATAACCAAATCTCACACACTCCAAAAAGACCTGGTTACAATTTCAAAAAATAGTAAACTCGCTAAAGTGACATATTTTTCTAAAGTAACCTATTTACTATTTTTATGATTACTTTATATTTATAATTATTGTTAATGTATGGATCTATAAAAAAAGGATTAAATTTAAGAAAATTTTTTTTTACTCATCCGACGTTACTACCTCAATGTAGGTTTTTTTAGTATCATTGTCATGGTACCATCGGATTATATCTCCTTTTTTTATACCTAGGGAATCAACTACATATGCAGGGACTGAAGTTCTTAAGCTTCCACCTGTTACTTGTACTTTTGTTTCTTTTATAACCATCATATCACCTATTCTATTTTTATTTATATTTATAAGTTAATATATGTTTATCTTAATATTTATATTTTAATATAAATTTATTTATATAAAGGTAAATAAAAAGATAAACATTTATATACTATAACAATCTAATAGTATAACAAGGGAGAGGCAAAAGGTGCTGCAACACCTAACGTCTTTCTCACCTCGCTAAGGTGACAATTATGATAGAAAAAACCGAGTATGGAGTATTAATCTCCTACGAAAAATGGGAGGAAATCCAGGACAAACTGGAAAACTCTCAAGATGCCGAACTCCAAAAAGAGAACAAGGCACTCAAAAACGTACTCCGAAAGATGAACTATTTTTTAACCCAGGAGGCCATATAAAATGTACCCTTGGGAATGGGAAGAAAAACTGGATATTCACTGTATCCGTATGGATGCCGAACTAGAGGCAGCCTACGGAGATGAAGATTACTACGATGGTGAAGACCCTGCCCTTGAAGAAGAGGAAACTTTAACTGAAGTGGCCATCCGTGGCTACCATGAAGAAGGAGGGTACTGAGTATGGATCCAGTAAGACTCGCAAAAAGGGAGGAACCTAAACCTATGAATTTCCTACCAACTAATTTTTTAGGCAAACTAGCATTCATATTAATGCTTATTCTAGCAATGTTTATTTTTTTAGGCCTTTGTTTTATTGTTAAAGGCCCTACATTCGGTTATCTTTAAAAGGTGATTTACTATGGCATTAAAAATTCGTAACAGAGCATTGGAACCAAACCTTAAAAAAATATTAATTTATGGCCTTGACGGTTCCGGTAAAAGTACATTCGCTGAAGAGTTTTGCAGACAAAACGGTTTAAATCCGGTAGTCATTGACATTGACGATACCAACTATACCAATCTACCTATAGTGGATATTGATATGGGTACAGATGTGAAAACCTATAACAACATCAAACAGACTATAGCAGAAATCGGCCGTACTGACTACGATACCATAATATTGGATGGTTGTACCAGTCTACTGGAAATGTTAACCAGTAAGGCTAAAGGTATGGCAGCATATAGTGACAGATCCAAAAGATGGAATGACATCTTAAGGGCTTTACTTGCAAGTAAAAAGAACCTAATTTTTATAGGTCAGATTGACATGGAGGTAATATATACTCCGGACAATCAGAGCAGTAAGGCCGTAATCAAGGTAAATTCAATGGTTAATGAGAAATACCTTACTTACATTGACAAGGATGGGAACTACAAGCATGAAGTGAAAAAATACCGTACACTTCAGCAGGTGGAAGCTGAAGCATCCCCACCTAAACCAGAACCAGAACCTGAACCGGTAACTGTAGAACCAGAACCTGTAACCGAAGACATTGGATTTGAAACTGCAGATGAATTACCATTAATCGAAAGTTTTGTCAGGTCCATTATTGCCCAACTTAAGGATATGGGCAAACCTGTAAACAAAAACAATATACTCAAATGCAGTTACCAGTCACTACAGGAAAAAGAAATCAGTGCCAAAGAACACAAGGAAGTGA
>Ga0265299_10000784_pt1 | contig 38460 bp, 21 predicted proteins | sample AusTroGonzalo_MG_4_FD_193485 | JGI IMG/M metagenome (GOLD analysis project Ga0265299, IMG submission 193485) | Bovine rumen microbial communities from tropical cattle in Woodstock, Queensland, Australia - Gonzalo_02 | ecosystem: Host-associated > Mammals > Digestive system > Stomach > Rumen ... | reverse complement strand
TATGTCGTGCGCACGAGCGGGGCATCGGCCCTGACGGCCAGAAGCCTTTGTGGCGTCCTGGGTTGCGGCGCCAATGCTGTTTTCTCCTCCTTCGGCTCCATCCAAGGGGTACGGGATGCCGTCAAGGAAGAGGCCCGAAACCTTTATCAGAAGCGCGTCGGGGCTGGTTTTTCCCTCAACCCGCCGTTCAAAGGGTTCGGTATTGCCCTTCTCTGGTTCGCTATGGACGAGCCGCAACTGTTTTCATTGATCATGGATGCGAACGAGCCGGCATCGACCTATAAGGAGTATATCGACACGCATGTGGGATTTAAGGAGGAGTGCCTTGCGGCGATTATGGCTTCCTTCTCTTTGGAACAGCCGGATGCGGAACTGCTTTATTACCAGATGGTTCTGGTGGCGCTCGGGCTGGCGCAGACCTGCACCCGGGGCGGCAGTACGCTTACCATTCCGCAGGTCTCCGAAATCCTGGGGAAAAACATGCGCGCCTTCCTGATGGTTATCCGCGCCGGGGCCGATGACAGGGAAAAATTCATTCCCGGAGCGGGAGCGGGGCCTGTCGGCGACGTGGACTCTTATGCAATATTGCACACCCTGACCGGCCAGAACCATCTCCTTCAGCAACTCCACGCTGTCCCCCGCTATATCCAGGACGAAGAATGGAGCGAATTGGAACGGGTGTTCCGGAATTCCTCCAACCATACACCGGAATCCCTCCGAGAAACCTACCCCGGACTCACCAAGGGCGACATCCGCATCTACATCCTATCTCACTTCCAGTTCCCCGTGTCGGAGCAGGCTATCCTGCTTGGGATTTCGCCCACCTCCGTTACTAAAGCCCGCCAACGGCTGAAGGCAAAACTTCAATAAAGGGAATTTACGTGTATACATTGATTCGGCTGTTTTCCACAAGATCCCCTCACTCCCCCTCCTCAAGCTCAAAGATGGACTCGACGGGTTTGCCGAAGTATTTGGCGATTTTCAGTACAAGCACTGCCGAGGGGATATAGCCGCCGGCCTCGATGGAGTTGATGGTCTGTCGGCTTACGCCAACGGCGTTGGCCAGCTCCTGCTGGGTAATATCCTTGATTGCCCGCTCTACTTTGACGGTATTCTTCATCGACCTGCCCTCCTGATGGCTCTCATCGTCAAATTGAACTTAAGGATGTACACGAGGTAGTAAAGATAGAATGCCACTATCGCAAAGCTCAGGAAATCCAGCCCCATGATGAAAAGGATGCCGAAAGCCAGGATGGCCGATGTAAACCACAGGCTCCAGACAAAGGACTGCATCCGGATGTGGGCGGTCATTTCGTCCTCGTCCTTCTCACGGGACAAGGCAATGAAGCAAAGGGAGACCAGCAGGCCCATCATGCCGACTTCCGTCAAAAGGTCCGCCTTTCCTTGATAGAAGAAGTCATCCCCTATGGCAATCCAGGGAATCTTGATAGCAGGAAGCTTCACATCGAAAAATAAACAGAAGCAGATAGCAGCAAAGGGAATAAACATCCACATCCCTACTTTCTTGTAGGTATAAGGCAGAAGATAATTGCGTGTTTTCATAAGGCCTTGACGTTAATGATTAGTTTTCCACCGCAAAGGTAAAAACAATTTTCCATTTTGTCAAGTTTATTTTACATTTTCGCGTCTGTAGGGGCGATCGTATTTTTAATCGCCGTTAGGAGCCGGAAGACAAGTAGGATTTCAGGGCATCCACATACTCGGAGAAAGCCTTCTGGCCGACAGGTGTGATGCGGCAGGTAGTGCGGGGCATCTTGCCTTTAAATCCCTTCTCCACGGTAATGTAGCCGGCTGCAGTGAGCTTGTCGATTTGCACGCTCAGGTTTCCGGATGTGGCGCCTGTCTGCCCTTTAAGATAGGTGAAGTCGGCTTCATCTACCCCAGCCAGGATGGACATCACAGCCAGCCGAAGTTCGGAATGCAGGAGCGGATCCAGTTTGGGAAACATAGGCTACTTGTTCTGAAGTTTCATCACCATGCCAGTCATCAGCAGAAGGACACCGCCCAGCGTAAAGACTAAAAGTTGAGCCTCACTCTTGACGATCATGGCAAACACGGCACCACCTACGCCCAGCAGGAAGCCGCAGATGATAATGGTCCAGTTCTTCAGGAGAACACCGGACATACATTCGGCCAGACCCAGGATGAGTACGATGATGAGAGATACGTTCATGGGCACCAGGCACACGGCGATGGCGCTGAGCGTCACCGCGAAGGCGCCAAAGACGGACCACACGCCGTGGAGCATCTTACTGACCTCGTTCTGCGGAACGGATGCTTCGTTCCTGCCCATCATGGATGCGGCCGGATAGCCGATAGCCGGCATGGCGAACCACAGGAAATTCCACTGCGGCTTGCCTGTAAAATGCCATAAGAAATAAATTGCAAGAGAAGTTAGCGTAAGCAACATCCCCCAAAGAATGAAGTGCTTGGCGCTGTTGCGAAGAATCCCCTTCCGACTTTTGTTGAAGGTTTCGGCGATGAGCATCAGGCTTTCCTGAGCCGTCATTTCTTTGTTCTGTTCCATTGTATCAATTGTTTAACTTGTTTTTGGAGCTCCTAAAAGCTGCGCAGTCTTCCGGAACCCCGCTGCAAATATAAACAAGTTTACAATATAAACCAAATATTTTTCGTTTTTTTTGAGCTTACTCCCCTACCAGGCAGCTAGCGCTCCATCAGCCGGAGGATTTTGAGCTTGGTCTTTTCTTTGTCGCCGCCGTAGGGGTGTTCCCGGAGCGGGAGGTTGAAGAGGGTTTTGCCGGTGAGGACGGTCTGGGGATGGGTAAATTCCCGGAAGCCCCAGACGCCGTGGTAGGCGCCCATGCCGGAGTGGCCGGTGCCGTTGAAGGGAACGCCCTTAACCATCATGTGGATACACACCTCGTTGATGCAACCGCCGCCGTACTGCTGGGTTTGCATCACGCGGTTCGCCCATTTCTTATCCTTGGTGAACAGGTACATGGCCAGGGGGTGTTCGCGATCTGCTATGACATCCATAAGGGCGTCGATTTCCGCATCCTTGAACGGGACCACGGGCAGCAGCGGGCAGAAAAGTTCATGCTGCACGATGTGCTCGTTGATATCGACAGGATAAATGACCGTGGGAGAATAGCGCTGCGTCTGCCGGTCTCCGGTGCCGCCGAAAACGATGCGGTCGCGGTATTCATCGGCCAATGCGGCGCAGCTGTCCCAGGCCCTGCCGGTGATGAGTTTGGGGTATTCGGGATTTTTCTCGGCATGCGGGCCGATTTGGGCGACAAATGCAGCCTTCAGCGCCTCCAGGAACGGTTCGGCCACTTCTTCGGCCACGGCTATCTGGTTCACGTTGATGCAGATTTGCCCGGCGTTGAGGAGCTTGAAGAAGGCAATCTTGCGGGCGGCGTCCTGCAGGTTGGCATCCTTGCGCACCACGGCCCAGTTGCCGGTCTCGCCGCCCAGCTCCAGCGCCACAGGGGTGAGGTTTTTGGCAGCCTCGGCCATCACGTGCTTGCCCACGGCCGGCGAACCGGTGTAGAAAATCTTGTCGAAGCGCTGCGCCAGGCACCAGTCGGCCACGTCGTGCCCGCCGTCGATGAGCGTGACGTATTCCGGCGGGAAGACATCGGCACAGAATTTCTTGAGCGCCGCCGTACAGGCCGATGACTTGGAACTGGACTTGATCACCACCGTGTTACCGCCGCACATGGCCGCAGCCACCACGCCCAGGGTGAGCAGGATGGGGAAATTGAACGGACTGATAACCAGGGAAACACCGTAAGGCATCTTGTATACCTTGGTAACCACGCTGGGGAAGCACATGAGGCCGCTCCAATGGTACTCCGGACGGGACCAGCGGCGAAGGCCGTGAATCATCTCGTTCACTTCCGTAATAATAGGGCCGATGTCACAGAGATAGGCCTCCACCTTGCTTCTGCCCAGGTCCTGCGCCAGGGCCGCCTCAAACTCGGCCTCATACTCCTTGACAGCGTCCCGGAGCTTCTTGAGCTGCTGGATTCTCCATTTGACGGGAAGGGTGGTGCCGGTGCGGAAGAATTTGCGCTGGGCCTCCACGATGGCGCGGATACTACCTTCGGTGAACTGGGCGGCATCTTCTGCCGCATTGGGCGTAACGGTCTCCAGGACCTGTTTAATCTGGTTTTCAGTCATGGTTATGGGAGAAGAATAACGTACAAATATACGCATTCTCGGGCAGAGTGTCAACCCCGAAGGTCCAGGGCGGGGACCTTCGCGCAAGGAGATGCCCGGTCGGGGCCGGGCATGACGGGAAGGAGATCCCGGGCCAAGCCGCGATTGCAAAAAATCGCCTTTCTACGGCACTTCAAGTGCAAACGCGGCAACGATTTGAGGCGAAAGGGGCGTTTTCCTTGCCGCGATTGCCAAAAATCGCCATTCTACGGCACTTCAGGTGCAAACGCGGCTGAGCCAAGGAGATCCCGGGTCAAGCCCGAGATGAGGAGGAGTAAACCGGGCAGGACGGAGGGAGAAGGCCGGGCAGAACGGGAAGGGAGGGCTGGAGGGAGAAGGCCAGGCAGGACGGGGAAAAGGGCGGAAGCAACTAGATGAAATAACCGGTCCCCCGCGACTAACGCTATTACTTCTCTTCGCTGATCAGGTGCACATCGCACTGCGGGAACGGGATGGTGATTCCGTTGGCGTTCAGGGCGTCGTAAATCACCTCCTTGGCGCGGTCGATGAAGCCAATCCGCTCAGGGACCAGCACATACTGCTTCACGGCGATATTCACCGAGCTGTCGGCCATATCGGCAACGACCACATTAATGCCGTACTTGGGCTCCACGATATCCCGGCCGTAACGGTCTTTGGTCTGTACCTGTTTCATGGCCTCCACGAGCACTTCGCGCACCTTCTTGACGTCGGTCCCGTAGGCCACGCCCGTCACGATCTTGGTGTACTCGTAAGAGTTGTTGCGGGTGAGGTTGTTGAAGTTCTTGCCGAAGAGCGAGGCGTTCAGGAAGGACATTTCCGTCCCCTCCAGGGTTTCCACCACCACGCACTGGTAGTTGATGGCCACCACGCGTCCGCGCACGCCGTCGCACTCGATCCAGTCCCCTACCCGCAGACGGCCGCCCATGAGCTGGATACCGTAAATGAAGTTGTTGAGGATATCCTTGAGGGCCAAACCGATACCGGCCGACAGACCACCGGCCACCAGCGTCAGGGAACCGGTCGGAATCCGCAAGACCGCCACCACTACCACCACATAGGTCATCCAGATGAACACGCTGATGACGCTATTGCCCAGGGACAGGTTGATTTCGTTGTCCCGGATGGTGGTACGTTTGTGCTTCCGCATGAAGGTAGCGTAACGGACGTACTGCCAGATGGCGTGAATGGCCCGGTTGACGTAACGAAGCACGACGAACAGGATAATAAGGCCGATGATGGCCTTGCCTGAAATGCGGAGCGTTTCAACCCCGTCCTTGTCCCATAGCTGGACAAAGGGGATGTTGAAGATTTTATCGTACAGGTCGTCGAAGTCGAAGATGTCCAGGGACATGTGCACGCAGAGCGGCAGGGAAATCAGCAGCATGGCAGGAACCGCCACCTGCTTGATGAAATCGTAAAACCAGGTGACGCCGAACAGCAGGGATTCGCGGTCATCGCCGCCCACGTAAGTGATGCGGTTCCGCATGGCCCTGACGCGTTTATCCAGCCATCTTTCCTTGTAACGGCCCAACAGGTCGATGATGCAGACGATGGTGAGCAGAACGGCCAGCTGGAAGTACCACCACACCAGGATGAGCAGTGCCACAAAGGTGTAGCCCAGGAACGAGAACACGAACGCAACCAGATAGATGGCCAGCGAAGTCCATCCCAGGATACTGTCGATGACGGCCGCCTTGCCGCTTTCATGGATACTGAAGAACAACTGCCGCAGTACGGCCAAAGCCAGGATGGGCGGGAAAAGGTAGTTCATCAGCCTGTCCGGAACGAAGGTGATGCGGCAGCCGATGATGATGATGGCGATGATGATGGTGGGGATATAGAGCCGCAGGCTGGGATGGATTTGCTCCCGTTTAACGCGCAGCAGCAGGGAGCCGGTAATGGCCACGAGCAGCCAGAGGAAGGTGTTGATATGATGGGCGCCCAACTCGATGTACTCGTTCCCTCCCACGCTGAAGCCCAGAAGCAGGAAGTAGATGACGGTTCCCGCCAATACCGAGAACAAAGGCAACACCTTCACGGGAAGCATGCTTTTGATTTTGCGGATCCGGCTCAGCAGTAGCAGGACGACGAAAGTCAGTATCCAGACAATCACCAACGCCATAAGTTGGATGAAGGTTATCAACACCAGCAAGGAATTCGCGCCCTTGCTGGAAACGCCGTCGAACAGGTCGCCTTCGTCGCCGTCGTCCTCTTCCGTTACTTCCGTTGCAACGGCCGCGGAATCCGCAGGCTGGTGATCCACCAGGCCCATGTCCAGAAAATCATACTGATTGCGTAACGAGGCCTTGACTTTATCCCAATGCCCCTTGGGATCGGCCATGATGTCCAAAAAGGGCGTCTGGCCCTCCACAAAGACGTATTTTTCCAGCTCACGGTAGCGGGCCTGGGCGTAGTTATACGACTCCTGTACGCTCCAATAGGCGGCCTGGTAGTGCGTGCTGTCCGCTATCCAGGTAGCACGGTTGTTAGCATAGGTCTTCAGGAAATCGGAGGCATACTTGATACAAGTGTCCCTGTAAATCTCCCCTTCTGCGTCCAACACCAAAGGAGATGAAAGCGAATCTTTGATGGCAATCCGGATGACTTCCCGTTCCAAGGAAGAGGCAATCTCCGAGTATTGCCGGTCCAGGGAATCGACATAGATGATCAGGCTGTCCGGCAGGATTTCCACCTCGATTTCCTTCATCACGGGAGGGAGCCGCCGCAGGGCCTCGATAAGGCGGGCGTAACGGTCGATTTCAATATTCAGCTCATGGACGATGCGGTCGTACGGCCTTCTCTCCTTGTTGAAATGCTTATAAGCCCTGGATATTTTGTTCAAGGCATAGGCCAGGTCGAAGGTCATGGCCTGCTCCTGCGTGTACAAGAGGATGGACAGCTCGTTGGACTGCGTAATCACATCCACCATGCGCTGGTGCTGCAGCTCGTATTCCCGGTCGAAGAGCGTCTGCTCCTCTATCTTCTGCGCATAATTTGCCTTCAGTTCTGCCTGCAGGTCCCGGAGTACCTCAGTGAGGGGCTGTCCGTTTACGATGGACAGCAGCGGTATGCTAAATACAAGCGTAGCAAAGAGTATGGTCAGCCACTTCTTCATGTCGATGGGCAATAGGGTTCAAACGCCCAAAGATACTCATTTTTTGTGCACAACTAAAAATAAATCATTACATTTGTCAAATTAAAGGATCCTGCTATGAAAAGAATTGTCATCCTCACCATTTCCATTCTGGCCATCCTTGCCGGTGTTACCGTGTGCAACAACAAGGTCACCCCGGACAATGACAATAAAGAAGTAAAAGAACTCAAGGCCATGATCCTCAACGAAGACGGGACCATTGCCTTTGACAAGGCCGCCGGCAATGACCGGTACCAGATTGGGGTGGAAAATAGAGAAGACGCCGCAAAGCTGGCCGGTATGTTTGCCGAGAATATCATTGCCGAAGACAACTACACACGTACTCTTCAAGACGGAATGGGTACCGTTACGGTCAGTTTAGGTAAAGCCTCCATTTACTATTCCGTGCAGTTCTGTGTAAAAGATATTCCGGAATTTACCCTTCTTATCAAAAACGCAAAAACTATTGCCGGCGACATTACCAGAGGACAGGGCGGAACCTACCACAAATGCCCCGTCTGTGGGTTCAATTGGCGAAGCACGTCCAACACCTGCCCTATGACCACCAAACATGCGGGTCAGTAAAACACTCCTATCCCTTGTTACAGGACTGCTGGCGCTTGTCGTCCTGCAATCCTGCAAAAAAGATGTGCCCGGGAAGCAGTCCTCTGCCTATCCGGAGATTCTGGTGCTGTTCTCCCCCGACGGCCTGGGAGACATGGGCTACAACGATGAAGTCCTCCGCGGTATAGAGCTGTTCATGAACGAGAAGGACATGGACTTCTACATCAGTTTCATGGCCCCGACAGATTACGAGATAGCGGAATTTCTCATCCGCACGTGGTGGGAGGAAAAAGATGCCGCCACGGCCGAGGACGGAACCGTTCCCCGCAAACTGCTCCTTTTGGCCGATTCCGGCTACGCGGACATCGCCCGAAAAGTGATGAAGGCGTCGGAGATTACCATCGACCTGTCGGTCCTGGCTTTTGAGACCGAGGCCCCGGAAGATGCCTCAGAGCCCTACCATACCTTCGAATTCTCCATGTACGGCGCCTCCTGGCTGGCCGCCAAAACGGCCCGGGCGCTGGGTTGCACCCGCCCGCTTGTGCTTCTGGGAGACGGCGCAAACACCACCCTTCACGACGGAAGGGACGGTTTTGTGGATGGTTTCCAGGGAGAAGTCCCCGTAGAGGCGCTGGCCTACGACTGGCAAGGGTACTGCATGCCCATGGAGGCCTACCAGCAAATGTACGACTATGCCCCCCGTCACGACTTCATCTTCTCCATTTCCGGCGGCTCCAACATGGGCATTTACCGTTACCTGAGAGAGAACCCGGACTGCGGCGTGTTTACAGCCGGCATGGATACGGACCAAAGCCCCTACTCCACCCTCATTGTGGGCTCCCTCGTCAAACGGATCGACCTGGTGCTGCACAAATACCTGTGCGACTGGTACAAACGGGTAGAAGTTCCTAACCATCAGTATTTCGGCCTGGAAAGCGGTTACATAGACTGGTCCATCCCGGAGCGGTACAAGTACCTCAGGCCCACCATCGACGCCCTCCGGCAGGAGGCCATCCAAAAAGAGAACGCCTATGAAAAAGTTCGCAACTAGCCTGCTTCTTCTGGCCCTCCTGCTTACCACCGGCTGCGGAAAAGAAGATCCCGCCCCCTCCTGGCAGGTCAGGAAGGTCGCCGTTGTGCTCCCCATGGGTTACGGCCTTCAGGAGCACTGGCAAAACACGGTAGAAATGGCTTCCAACGGCATCCAGGAAGTGCAGAAGAAAAACATCCTGAACCTTCCCGGAGAGTCTCAGGCACAACTCATCAAAATGGAGTTCGAGTGGTACGACGAAGAAAAGGAAGACATGGAGGCCCTGGGAGAAAAACTGGCCCAAAGGGAAGACATTGTGGCCGTGATTGGCGGGGAATACAGCGCCAACGCCGTTTCCTTGGCCGCACCCCTGTGCAAGGCCCGGAAGCCCTTTTTCACCCTGGCCACCACCGATGAACTCATCCGGGGCTATTCCACCACCGGTTCCCTGTGGGCCATGGTGGAAAGCGACATCACCCAATGCGAAATCCTGCTTTCCAGAGCCTTGTACTACGGCGCCAAACGTGTTTCCCTGATTGCCGATGGTGAGTCCATCTACGGAAAAACCTTCGTGGACTGGTTCGCCTTCCAGGCCCAGGAGATGGAGCTGGAAGTAGGCCACATCTACAACTACCGGGAGCATAACCTGGAGGAACTGGCCCGCCAGGCCTCCGGGGACCCTTCCGACATCCTCATCTGCGTTCCCACCGACACGGAGGACCTCCTCACCATGGAAACCATCTTCCGCAAGGAAGCATGCCTGGCCCGCCGCCTATACAGCGACTCCGCCTACGGCCAGGAAATCCTGGACCGCTGCGGGGACAAGGTAGAAGGCATTGAAGGCATTACCATTGGTGCCGCCCCGGAGACCGGCTTCAGCATTAGCTATGAGATTCAGTTCGGCAAGCAGCCCACCCATGGCGTTCCTCAGGTGTACGATGCCATTGTCATGCTGGGATGGGCCCTGATTGACCAGCTGAACGCCGGCGACACGGGCGACCTGAACGAGTACCTGAAGGAAGAGGCCACCCTGGGCATCGCCGGTGCCTGCGGTCCCATCGAATTCGACCACGTGGTGTACACCAATGTCCTGTCCACCACCTACTACCACTTCATGCTTTATCAGGGCCGTTTCATCACCCTCAACTACGTATCGTCCACCGGCAGCCACCGCACCGACGCCACCCTGGGCGCCTGGAACTGGCAGGCCGACAAAATGCAGGAGTTTGACGATGATTCCGACGCCCCCGACTACCCCGCCCTGGATCAGAAATGGGCCCTTTTGGTAGCCGGCAGCAGCGAGTGGAAGAATTACCGCCACCAGGCCGATGTCCTGGCCATGTACCAGATTCTGAAAAAGCAGGGCTATGACGACGACCATATTGTGCTGGTGATGGAAGACGACCTGGCGCAGAACCCCGCCAACCCGTACAAGGGCGTCGTGCGCGTACGTCCCGGCGGCAGCAACGTGCGCGAGGGCGCCGTGATTGACTACCACCCCTCCGACCTGGTTCCGTCGGACATCAAAAACATCCTCATGGGAAACAGGAGCGAGCGCCTTCCGCATGTGATTGGAGCCGATTCCGACGACAACATCCTCATCTTCTGGAGCGGGCATGGCTCTCCCGGGCGGATGGAGTGGTTGGAAAATGGTATCGGCTTTACGGATAAACTAGCTAGGGAAACCTTCCAGGAGATGAACGAAAACCGCAAGTACAGGAAAATACTCTGCCTGATTGAGACTTGTTACAGCGGCAGCGTTTTCAGCAATATAGTTGGTATTCCCGGCGTGCTGGCCTTTACGGCGGCTGGCCCCAACGAGACATCCAAGGCCGATGTTTATGATGCCGATATGGGCATCTGGATGAGCAACCGCTTCTCCGCCACCCTGGAAGACTGCATCAACAACGACCCGGACATTCCGTTCCGGGACCTGTACTATCGCCTGTTCACCAATACGGTGGGTTCGCACGTCATGGTTTACAATGCTCCCGCCTACGGAAACCTCTTCCGTGAAACCATGCGCGAATATCTGAAATAACGTCCCCTATTCCGGGAAGAACTCCTGCATGGTCTCCGTGTAAACGGAGCCATAGCTTTCATTGTTGTAGATGGTTACGTGCGACCCCGTAGTGGTCTTGGCCAGCTCCTTGAAGAGGTCATAAATGGTGATTTCGTTATCCCGGTTAACCTCCCGGCGGAACGTGCGGGCAAAAGCATTGGAAAGGTACACGCCCAGGTCGCGGTCGTGAACATCGGCCTTGGAAGACTCGTTAGGATTGGCGGCGGTGAGCACCAGCACGTTGGGTGTACCTTCCAGGGCCTCTCCCCATTTGCCGCTGAAGCAGGTTTCGATGGCGAACATCATGCGGCGGTACTGGTTATCCTGTAACATGGCATCCACGATGCTGCGGATACGATTGGCGCCAAAATAGATATAGGAATCTTCATCGCCCCACAGCGGGCCTTCCCGGGATCCTCCGTGACCGCTCCAGAAGAAGAAGACATTGCTGTCTTCCCGCGAGGAAATCACCTGCGGCAGCCGCTCGCTCTTTTTCCCGGTCATGATGTCCATGAAGTCCGAGGGGGAAAGGTCGCTGAAATGGTAATCCACTACGGCGTCTGCACGGACATCCTCGTTTACCAGGATGTCCGACGTGGGGGCATCGCTCCGCTCCACAAAGATTTTCCCTGGGAAGATGTTGCGCGGGTCATCGGCCAGATTATCCTCTACGATGAGCACGATGTGGTCGTCGTCGTAGCCGTGATGCTTGAGGCTCTGGTACATGGCAAAGGCGTCGGCCTGGTGGCGGTAGTTGCTCCACTTGGTTGAGGGGCTCACCACCACGGCCCAGTGATCCCACAGCGGAGGCAGGTCCACCTCTACGGGCTTGTCGCTGAAGGTTTGCTCGTGCTTTTTATCCAGCAGCCAGAAGTTGTTCACGGACGCATCCGTAGCGCTGCCGCTGGTAGAGAGGTAGATGACGGGCTGTACCCGGGAGACCACCCGTTCGTCGTCCTCGTAAAACTTTTCCAGCGTCCAGGCCATGTAGGTGGTATTGAGGATTTTGGTGCGGGTGTCCTTGTCAAAGATAAGGTTTCCGGTGGCGCCGTTCATGTTGATATTCCGGCCGGCATACACCTCCGAGAAGGCCGTGGTGAGGTTGATGTCGTCCCACTGGGTGGTAACGCCTTCCTCCGAGCACACTACCGCCCGCATGTGGTCCGTGAGCGTGGGCTCCTTGGGTTTCTCGTAGTAGAATACCTGCTGGCCGTCCACCAGACACCGCTGCCCGTGGGTCCATTGGTGGGCCGCTCCCAGGGCAAGGATGCACAGGCCGTCATAGATCTGGGCCTCTCCGTTGAAGGGCAGGTGGCCGAAACGGGACTTATACGACTGCGGGAAACCGTAGCCGGCCGCGGCATAGGCGCTCACCCCCAGTGACAGCGGAATGTACTCCGTGGAATTTACGATTTGGGCGCTGAGGGAAGTGCTGGCGCAAAGGGAACGTTTTACCACGCCCTCCTTGCACGGGGCATTCACAATCTGGGTGCATACGTCGTTGTAGCTTGCGGCATTGGACATGGCCACCAGGAAGAAGACTTCCTCCCCGGCCTCGCTGCCTTGCGTAGCGTTCCGGATAAAGGAAGAAAGGTCTGTACCCGGCTGATACACCTGGATGCCCGGGTCAGTCATGGGCAGACCAAGCTCCGTGGCATAATAGGCCACCCAGTCCTTGAAGGAGGCGCCGTAGGTGTCGTCGGAATGGATAAGGGCGATTTTGGAGGCATGGGCGGCATAGGCGGCCGATACCATGATTTCGCACTGGGTAATATCACTCTCCGTGAGGAACCACGCGAAGGTATTGCGCGCATTGGTGCGCTGGAGTTCCGCGCTGGTACAGGTGGGCATCACCATCGGCAAACGCGTGGGACGGGCATGCTTGAGAAGGATGGCGGCATTGTCTGAATAGTACGGGCCCAGGATGGCATGGCAGGTGTCTGAGGGAGACTCCGGGTGCGTGAGCCTGTACCCGAGCACATCCATGTCTTCCGCCGTTTCGTCGTGCCAGCGAAGGTTGAGGCGGATGCGTTTGGACGTACGCAACTGGGCCTGGGCGATGTTTTCCTGCGCCCAGTCGATGGCGTTTATAAACTGACTGCGCATATCTGCCGGGAGAACCACATCCACATTGAGCACCCTTTCTTCTACATTGGAAGAAGGGGCTTCCGGTGTTTTTTCGCACGATACCGTCCAAAGGGAGGCAAGGGCCAGAATAAGGAGGGCTGTATATCTTCTCATAGCTAATTCAGGGGTAAGTTGTCATCGCTGTAGCCGTCCGAGTAGGAATGGAGTTCCATCTTGGGCATGGAGGCAATGGGATTCTGGGACCAGGAATAGCCCCACAGGAGCAGCGCTTTGTCAAAGCGGCGGTTTACCCAGTACCGGTTGAGGCCGGCCATGGACGAAGCGTCTATCATCAGGTGCTGGAGACGGTCGTTGGCGGCCTGGCCCAGCAGGTAATAGTCGAAGCCGGCGTTGGCGGAGCCCAGCTCCACCACGGCGAAGCGGGAGTCATAATCCTCGCACAGGTCGTTCATGATTTCCGCCATCACATAGGCCTTCTCCATAACGGCACTCTGTTTCTGGGTGTTCAGCAGGTCCTCCTCCCCTTCCAGTTCATCGGCCAGGGATAAGGAATACACCAGGACCTCCTCCGGAAGATATTCCTGGAAGGAGGAGACAACATCGTCCCGATACTTATAGAAACCGGTATCCTCGTTAAACACACGGAAAATGGGGATCTCGTCCAGGGGGCAGTCGTTGTCCTTGCTATACTTCTGGATGAACTCGCAGTAGCGGCGGATATTCCCGGCGGCAGAGATGTTGAGTCCGTGGATTCGCTCCCCAAGACCGGTGGCCTTGGCGGCGGCATCTACGTCTTCCTCGTTCACTTTTAGCAGAAGGACTTCATCTTCCGGACGAACAGAGGAAACGGCGGGGACCAGCCACTGCACCATAAAGGGCTCCGTGAGTACCAGAAGGCGTTTTTCGTAGGCTTTTCCAGAAAAAGGATTCACCGGGTCCTTCAGCCATTTGGCCATGGATGCCTGGGTGTCCGAGGCATCGGAGCCGGAGATGAACTCCAGCTCCAGTATATTGTGTTCATAGTTTTTGTCCGTAGCGTTGAGGAGGGCAAGGCCATCCATGACCGAGTCGGCATAGCCGCGGTCTCCCAGCTGACCGGGAGCAAAGACAATCATGATGTCCACTGTCGCCCCCGTTTCTGTTTCCGGTTTTGGTTCAGGGTCTTTCTTGCAACCGGCCAAAACCAGCAGGCCTGCAAGGAACCATACCCATAAGTTTTTATTCATATCGTAATTCATTCGGCATATAAAGATACACATAATCCGCGAATCTTGAACCATCTTGAGCCCAACCTACAAGATTTTTTGGTAAAGGATTTTGACGAATGACAAAGTTGGCACCTTCCCGCTCCACCAGATAAGGCTGGGAATCATAGGTGCCGTCGGGCTGGACACCGCCCGCAAGTTCGATATAAGGAAGCGCCCATGAGGGCGCGTAAGAAATCCCCTCCTGAGGTTCTACGCCTATTTCTCCACCTGTGATATAGAAAGTGTCGGCAGCATCATGGCTGGTAGTAGGAAGCACGGTGACGCTGTTTTCTATCCACTGGACCATGAACGCGCGGCCATCGCTGTCCACTCCTACTCCGCAGGGCATCTTGATTTTACCCTCATAAATGGGATAACACACCCAGAGGTCCTGAGTGCCGATGGTCTCGTGGCACACGGAAGCCACATAACGTCCTCCGCTCACAATATTCACAATCATGGGCTGCTCCGGGGAGTCCACCCGTTCAAAGCGTTCCCAGCCGTCCTTCGTATGATATTCGGCCCGTGCCGACGGATAACGGATTGGGAAAGAAGTATCGAAGAAATTACCTTCTCCCAGGAGCGACTGCTGCACGGCGACGTCCTGCTGGATGGCCGCCTTGATACGCTCCGCCGCCTCTTCGTCCACGGCGCTGGCCAATTCCCATATGGGCATCAGGCGCATATCCACCATTTCCACATTGCTGCGGGACTCGTTGTCCGGGTCAAAGACCAGGGACCGCCGCCACTGCGAAATGCCTTCGACAGAGAAGCTGCGGGTGCCGTCCGGGGCATGTTCCCCCAGCAGTCCGGTAAGGGACGACTGGTCACCGCCATAGGCCATGATATTCAGTTTTCCGTGTTCCAGCCAGGTGTACTCGTCCTTGCCGGTCCGGGACTCGTCCTTGCCATTCACGGCATCCAGGAACTCCTCCGCGGTCCACTCGTCCTCCTTGGCCGTGTCCTTGTAGCGCCACATGTAATTGGACAGGTCGATACGGATTTTCCCACCCAGCCAGGCCGCTGTAATCACGTGCGTACCGTACACATTGATGAGGGAGTCCACCACCGCCAGGTTGGAAGGGTCGCTCGCCGCCACGTGTTTTACGGCATTGACAAAGCTGAGGGTGAGGAAATTGTCACATTCCTCATTGTGCTTGTAAAAATAGATGATGCTCCCGGGGACAATGTAGGTGTCAGCCATGATGATTTCCTCGGAAAGATTGTAGTAGAAGGATTCCTCCACACCGTCTTCCAGAAAATCCTGGCGGCTGCGTTTCTCCCGGTTATACAGGCCGATGTCTATTTTCTCGTCGGTCTCCAGATGAACGGCGGACACATAGTCCCGCTTGGAGTAATTGAACTGGGAATAGGTGGAAACCGCCTGGCTCACATTGGTCACGCAGAAAGTTTCTCCGGAGAGAATCTGGAACTCCTCCAACGGCTGCCGGTTCACCACCTGGCAGCGGATGTCCGTCCAGTCGCAGAAAGACCCGCGCACGGCATTGTAGGAGTAGCCCACGCCAAAGTTCCTGAGGAACTTGGTGCGGGTTTCCACGTCCTGGGCCTTGGTCCATTCGAAGCCCGAGGCGGGAACCCACGAAGGGAGGGGTTCACCGGCGGGTTCCACCGGCGGCTCCAGGGTGCGGCAACTCCCCAGAAGGGCAAGAAGGAGTATGATGGGCAGGCGTTTCATCTTATTCCCAAACCGTCTGAAGTTGATAGCCCGCAGGGGCCTCCTCGTAAAAACGGACCGCATTCATGGTGTACACAATGGGGCCGGTATTGAAAAACTCGTTCCACTCGTCCTGGCTGGTGTACATGTGCGTATCTGCGTAGATGCCTTTGTCGTAGCGGCACACAAACGGAAGCACATAGTGATGGCAGCGGCGCCACCACCGGGCCGGAATCCAGCGATACTCCCCTTCCGTAGCGTCACGGATGACCACCACACGCACCCCCTGCCAGTCTGCATGGCGCTTGTCGGAGTGGGACTTTTCGTTAGCAAAATTGGTCTGGTAGCGGGTGACATGACTGTACCCGGGCTCCGCGGCGCCAAAGCCCCAGGTGGCATCGCCGACGGTTTCCTGCTTGTCATAACTACTCCAGCGTTGGGGCAGCGGAAATACCTTGCCCGGCCATTTCTTGACAATCCGGGCTTTATCCTGGGCAAATTCGGGGTCTGCGCACAGCAGGAGATAACTGTCTATGAGGTCACTGTCGGTCCAGTTTTGCCGGGGCTGCCAGCAGCCCCAGGTCTCGTCGCTCAGGTGATAGGAGAAATTGGTACCCCTCCCGGATTCCATGCACACCAGGATACCGCTGCTGTCTTTGGTGTAGCCGGTAGCCTCGCGGGTGCAAATGTAATAGCGGCCATTGTACAGGTACACGTCTCCGTAGAGGCAGGGCGAGGTATAGCGCGCCACGCCATTGTCTCCCAGCTGCTCCTGAGTCATGTAGCTGAAGCGCTGCAGACGTGGGATGCAAGGGATGTTCACTTTGGCATAACCCAGGTTGTTCCCATCCGGCGTACGGAAGAATTCCAGGGTTCCCAGGCCGATGGATGAGAAATCTATCTTGTAGCCGTCGGCGGTCTTTTCCAAAATATCCTCCCGCCATCCGGCAAGGCCGCAGAACGCGGACTCGGCCTCCGCCGCATCCTTCACCAGAATGGCGCGTTCAAAGGTGGGTTCTTCCTCCAGCGCCTGCCCATAGCGGGCTTCCCATTTGCCGTCCACATACGTTTGCACCTCATCGGGCGACACGTTCCGGTCCAGCAGACAGCTGAGGAGTTCTGCGGCAGCATCGCTGCGAACGACCATCTTATAGTCGTCCGGAGTAGGAACGGGCGTTTTCTGGCAGCTCCAAACAAGCAGGAAGAGCACAGGTATGTAGGACAAAAACCTTCTCATGGTTAAAAGGTATTTTCTTTAATGGTAGAGAGCAGTGGATACTCAAACATGTAACCGCGCACCGGACGCACCGGATAAAACTGATTGTCAAAGTCTCCGGTTGCCTTGTAGAAGGCAAACTGGTAGTCCTTGTCCAACACGGCCATTATCTCGTTTTCTAACTCTTCCAGGGGACGGGAGGCAAACACGCTTAGCTCTCCGGCATAGCGCACGCTGTTTTTCCCATCGGCAAAGGACTTGCCCTGAAGGATATCGTACATGCCGTAATAACCGTTAAAAGCGGCGTCAAAGCCACTTGCCTGACCCTTGAACAAGGCCTTGGGATTGAATCCCAGATACGCATGAAGGGCCTGTAAATCGTCTGAGGAAGGCAGGTACCAACGCATATTGGGTTTGCCTTCGAAGTTAGTGTTGGGCACATCGCCCCAGATCCACGCATTGTTCCGCTGCGGATAGTAGCCCACATCGTAATAAAAGCGGGTATACAGCACGCCGTCCAGCACGTATTCGTTCACCCTGCCCTGGCGGGAAGTGGGGTCTTTGGAGAACCCCATGCCGTGCGGAACATCCTTGCGTGTCCAGAACTGGGACCCCACCTTGACGATGGGCGTTTTCTCTGTAATGCCGTAAACGTAATAGAAATAGTCGTCGCTCACCACCCAGTCCCCGCCTTCGGGAACGGCCTGCGAGGAAGGGGGCGTAAGCATCAGGTTGCCGTTTACATACCAGAAACTGTCCAGGACGGTTCCAGGGGTAAGGTGAGAGAATGGATCCACATAGCAGAGGGAACCGCTGAAGCCCACGTACGCAGGCCGATGGATACCGTCGCCAATGAAGATACCCTGGTTGAGACGGATGTGCTGATTATAAATGGGATAGGCCACCGTTACGGCTTCGTCGGTGCGAATGTTGGGAACGTACTCCCTGCACACCTCCAGAATGGGTTCGCCGTTCAGATAAAGGAGGCGGCACAGGCTGCCCTCCGTGTCATCGTCAAAATGGAAGAGGTCCTTGCGGGAGGTGGAAATCCGGTAATACTCCGTTTCCGTAATGCCGGCGGGCAGGGTGCAGTCGGAACGTGAGGCCATGGCAAGGGCGGCATCCATGAATTCCTGCCGCATCTCGGGATACACCACATCCCAGATAGGGATGAGTTCAAAGTGAATCACCTCCAGGTTGGGGTCCCGTTCGGGGGTGTCGGAGTAATTGATAGAGGCCAGCCAGTCTGTTACGTGGCCGGGAGGAATCTGCCCCATGGAGCTGAGCCCGCGAATATCGGCCTCCAGCACGGCACGGGAAGCCGCGCTGCCTCCCTTGACGGTAATGGCGCCCTCTGCCTGCTTGCTGGACGACACCTGCGAGGTGGCCACGATATCCTCTCCTTCGGAACGGCCCAGGGTAAAGTCCACCTGCTTGACCATGTCCTCGTAGGTTTGGAAGGAGCCTTCCTTGGTCATGGTAAAAGTATAGTCCAGCCGGCCGCCCAGGTCCACCTGGATGACCACATGCGTGCCATACTCCAGGAGGGTCTGCTGCACCCGCTGTTCCCGACGGGCGGCGTCCGGGGCGGTGCGGATAGCACGAAGGCAGTCGGCAAAGGGGACGGAATACGGCGTCATGTTGCGACGCCTCAGGTCCATAAGCGCACCTTTGTCCACCACACGGGCAGCCACGGCCTTTTCCAGCGACCCATGGCCAAAGTTCTGCTGTTCCAGAGTACCAAAGCCCGGCTGCGTAAAACTTACCGCATCCATGCAGTTCTCCCGGCAGCCCTCAATTTCGTTTTCGGAGTCGCCGGTCTGCTCCCGGGTAAGGTTTTCGCCAAAAGCATGGATATCTTCGGAGGCTACGTACTTGGTCTCCGTCCTGGACAGGTGGCAGTCCTGCACCACCTGGTAGATTCCCACGCCACCGCTTTCCAGCATACGGGTGTAGTCTAACACGGGCGCAGTAGTACGCACGGACATGGGATTGTCCAAAGCTTTGTAAATGTCGTATCCATAGCCCACGTACAACACTTCGCGGGCTTCTTCGCCATTGTTCCGGTCATCTAGCGAAGAGAGCTGGACAACGCTTAAGGACGCATTCTTTTCCGGAGCCGATGCATCCGTAAAACGGATAAAAGCCTCCCTGCGCCCGCCGGTGTCGTTGGCCGCCACTTCCAGCGGTACAATGCCGTCGGGAGCCAGTTGGCTCAACTTGACCTTAAGCCAGGTGGCACTGGAAGAAAGAATAATCTGCGTGCCCTCCGAGGGCCCGGTGAGATGCACCGTAAGGCTCTCATAGCTTGCGTGCCTGGGTAAAAGGGGGGTACCGTCAGTGCTCACGGCACTGACGGTCCAATTTACCTCTTCGGGCACTTCCACCGGCGGCTCTCTGCGGCAGGAAAGCAGCAGGAGCAGCGGCAGGAGGGCAAGCAGCAGTTTATTCACGTTGTTCTTATTCCTCTACGTATCCAAGATCAACCTGAGCGTCGTGGATAATGTCCTCGGGGGTGATTTCCTCGCCGTTCATGATGCCGAAGTATTCTTCAATACCCTTGTCTGCATACTTCGCCATGAACCATTCCTTGGCAACGATGCGCATATCGGCATCCCAGAACAGGTTCCACAGCGGGGTGACGATGAAGGAAATGGGGGCAGCCTTGCTGCCGTCTACAGAGCCATTGTTGGAATACATGGTCTGGACCCAATACTGGAGGGCCTCGGACCAGGCGTCACGGTCCGTAGGTTCCTCACCCATCAGGATGGAGTTCAGTTTGTCGGACGTTCCAATGGCATCGCCACCATAAATATAGAATCGGGCGTTGTTTTTACGCAGCAGGTCCATACCGTTGGATGAATAGGTGAACTCACCGGACACCTTGAATGCTCCGGCAAAGTCGGCATCCAGATTACCGCCGGCCTGAACATATCCCTCCATGCTCAAATTATCCAGCACAGCGTGGATGGTCATGGCGCCGCCAAAGTCGCCGCCGGAGATATAGAAGGGACCGTAGCTGTCGTCAAAACGGTTCATGGCCTTATTAATCTTCTCCTGGTCTTCTTCGGCTACGGCACTGTACAGATCCCAGTATGCATCACCGAAGGATGCGGCAAATACACCGTCGAAGGTAGGACGATCCAGCGCGTTGTACATACCGTCAATAATCTTCTGCTGGACTTTCGTGAGGGTTTCCTTGCCATTTACCTTATAATAACTCTGTATCTTGGCCTCAATCTTGGCAAGACCTTCCTCGTAGTTCTTCTGTTCCTCAAGCATGGCATCCTCTGCGTAGGAGGCGACTTCGGCCTCGGAGATAACCACATTGTAGATGGGCGCGTTGCGGATAATGGTATAATCCAGCTTCTGGCGCTGCTCGGTGGATTTGGAACTATAGGTGGCACCGGCCACGAATTCAATGCAACCGTAACTGATTCCCAGCTCCAGCTTAATATCCAGGCTCTTGTCCTGAACCACCGTGGAATCCATCATCTGAGTCAGGAGGTCGACATAAGGAATTTCGGCTTCCACATAGGCCTGGGGGCCCAGTTTTCCGCTCTCCATCAGGCGCTCGATACGGGCCACGTTGAAGATAGGATTGTTCTTCTTCACCTTGGTGGGAGAGAACTGGGTACGCTCGTCTTCCTTCATCTGGCCGTTGGCAATCCTGGCGTCTTCCAGGGCGTTGCGCTTGGCGATTCCCTTGGTATCCAGGACATAGTCGTAATCTACGCCGCAGCCCACACCGTTGTTGGCAAAGGCCTGTCCGCTGCCGTTGGTGGGTGCCTCACCGTTAAAATTGTAGTTTTGGCGAACAGGGATCTCATACACTTTACCGCCATTCTGCTCTTCAATGATTACGGTAGACTTGCGGTCCACCTCCTTACGGTTCTCGTCAATCAGGAGCAGCAGCTTCTGGCTTCCGCTGTGAATCAAATCATGGCTGTTAAGGGCCAGCCAGTTGTCGTCGGGATCGGAGATGGCTATCCACTGGCCATCGGCCTTGATGTTCATCTCGACCACATGACTCTGCATGTCCACCTCAACACCTTCTTTCACCCATTCGGCAATGGTTTTGGGGCCATCAGGAGTGGGAGTAGGATCCGGGGTCTTCTGGCAGGAAACTGCCAGGTTTCCCATGGCAATCAACGCCATAAAAAACACGATCTTGGTACTTTTTTTCATAATAATAGATATTTTAATTGTTTATTGTCCGCTATTTGTTTCCCCATACACTCTGCCAGGAAGGAAGAGCCACCTGCTCTCCGTTCACTTTCCGGTACGCCCCTTTCTGGAGGGACCAGAAGGGCCGTGTCCACGCCTGGGTGTCGGAGTTCACATTTACCTTGTTCACCATGGTGAGTGCAACGCCGTCGGCAGTTTTGGTGGAGTATTCTCCGCCGCGATCGTACAAGATGGCACTGCGCAGGAAGAGCACCGGCTCATTCCACATACCGAAGGGCTGGGTGCCGGCATTCCATTTGGTAAAGTCATAAAAATAGTTGGATACGCTGGAGGCTTTGGACTCCGTGGTCGTTCGGACCTTCATATCCTTGGTCCCTTCGAACAGGGCCGATTTGGCAAGGATGTCATTGGCGTAGCTGTTCACTTTACTCTGTTCGGCCACGTCCTGCAGGTAGATGTCTACATTGGAGAAACTACCCGTAGTGAGCGTGCTGTACTTTTCGATGTCGGTTACGGCGGAGGAAGGATAGCGTGTCCACAGCACAGAATAAATATCGTCTTCCGAGACGCCAGTAACCGCGATGAAACGCAGCAAATGCTGCTTGGTGCTGCCTTCTTCAAAATAGGCCACAGAGAATTGGTCGGCGGGAACAATCTTGTCGTTATTGTTCTTCGGGACATGTTCCCAAGCCAGTTTGCCGATGTTCACCTTGGCCTGGTCGCTGATATTGCTCACGATATTCCGGATGGTCTCTCCGCCATCCCGGGTGTTCTTCCGGAACAGGAACCAGAGCTGGGCTGCGGCCCGCTCCGCTTTCTCCTTGGTAACGATGTTCTTTGCCACCGCGCTGGCGCTGGCCGTCTCGATGCCATCCAGACAAACCAGTTCGGCATAGGGCGATTTCTCTTCGGCGCCGGAGATACCCACCACAAACCAGGTATGGCTGTTTTCGTCCCGCAGGACATCGCCCAGTTCATAATGGTGCGCGCCGGAATACTCGGACTTATCCCAGGAGGCAGGGTCGTTCACGATGCCACGGCGGTACTCAGATATTTCGGGCGCATCTGTGAGGTTCTTGTCGGGGAAAACGTCATCGTAATAACGGTACACCTCTCCGTTCTTGTTTTTCTCGAATCCGCTGATAGGCTGCTGGGGATCCCATGCACCATTGGCCGCCAGTTCTTCACCCTCGGCAAAGCGTACTATCCAGCGGGGGGCATTGTCGCCAAAGAACTCCGGTTTTACAATGTAGGGCGTGCTCGTGCTGGTCTCGGTTTTGATGTCGAAAGGGAAGTTGGTGCTGCTTTGGGTGTATGTTTTAGGGACAACCACCTGGTGCGTGACTTTTTTGGTGGTTTGCATGCGCATATTGCGCTTTTTATTGTCGGATGTAGTAAGCTGGTACTGAGCCTGGTAAAGGCTGGCCTTATTGCTCAAAGTCGTGTTCCATTCGTAACTCTTGTAAATGAAGTGAAGTCCTCCTTCGCTTGTGAGGGCATCGCAAATCTCCTGGTCGGATAGGCCGAATACTTTTCTGGCAATGCCTTTCTGTTTCCAGGCGTTTTGCACGTTGGTCCAGAAAGCCACGTTATGATACTGAATGTTGCTTTTGTGGAACTTCGTGAAAATGAGAAGGCCTGTGGGGCTTCCGAACGTACTCTCACCGGAAAAATTGGTAATGTTCTCGAACCACTGGCCGGGATAGTAGATGGCATAGAGCATTTCGGCCAGGTACTGCATGTATTCGGTGCCGTCCTTAAGGCCGACAGGAAGGCCATAATTCATCTTATTGGATGCAGTGTGTGGCTTATGCGCCTGTTCTTCTTTGGTGCTGTTGTAGGGCCAGATATGGGTCTCCGGCAGCGGGCTTACGCTAATCCAGTGGCTGTTTCCCTTCCCTTCGGGTCCGAAGGCGGGACGGACACAAATCCAATATTCTTCCACACCGTCTTCCGGGCGGGTGCGCTTGATGATGTCGCCAAAACGGTAGTATGCACTTCCGTTATTGCCCACGTCGCCATTTACGTCTCCCTGCTCCGGGCTGCGGTAAATGATTTGCCGCAGGGAAGGAACCGTCGGGATGCTCACATCCACGGTGGCCCAACAGGTGCTGCCGTCGCCCTTGTTCCAGGTCATCTGTCCCACAACGGCATCCTTGTAAGTATAGGCAGTTGTGTTCTCGTTGATGGATGACCCTGTCATGGCGTTGAATTTTTCCACGGCTTCTTCCAGGGAGCCCACAAGAACAGCTCTGATGGACGCGTCTCCCCCTTCCGGGTCTCCTATGGTGGGCTGGAAGGTCTTGCCCTGGAAATCCATCGTGAAGTCCTTCATGGAGACCAGGTTTCCCACTACATCCCAGAAACGGGCTTCGGGCGAGGGCTGGCTTTCCTCCTCACTGCCGGGATTCTCGGGAGTGAGCCCGCCACGGTTGCAGGAAGCCAGGAACAGGCAAAAGACGGCGGCGAGAAGTGCCGGGATAACATTTTTCTTCATATCACAAACCTAAAGAGTTCAAATATAATAAACTATTTATAAATATAACGCGGCAATCCGCCAAATGCGTCTCGCAAAAGTGAAAATTCCTTATTTGCTATTGATGTCAGAGTCCTTGATTGTTTTCCAGTGGGCAATACTGTACGTCTGGCCGTTAAGTCTTATCGTATTGTTCTGTTTCCAGATGCCGTGCGCATAGTCCCTGTTGTAATCATGGTTACGCGCCGACACGAGAGTGAGGGTATGGCCGTCAACGGTCTTGGTCTCGTATCCGTCGTCCCCGAGGTCCTTGACGCGGGTATAACGGAAGAACAGGACGGGCTCGTTCCACATACTGCCCGGATACTGGACATTAAGGAAGGTATCCTGGTCGTAGAAATAGTTCCTGACGTCCGTCGCACGGTCGTCGGTCTGTTGCCTGTACGGTCGGGGGACACGGACGTCGGAAGTGGAGAGCGTCCTTGTATCCAGCGGCAGGGCGGCATAGTAATCGGGAGCCATCCCGGTAACCATATCCTGGTTTGCAATATTCTGAAGATATATGGGGATGGTGCTGAAATTCGCCGGGGCCTGAACGTTGATGCTCGGGTTCTGGGGGTACATGGTCCAGAATCTTATCCTGAGGATGGGGGTCGCATTCGGGTCCGGCTGCGCCGCCGGGTCCGTCGGGTTCATGATGTTCATTATGCAGCGAACCAGTGACTGACTGTCGGCAGTGGAATCATAGGCAATGGAGCATATCAGGGACTCGTTGAAATTATCGTTGTCCGTGGAGATGACCGACTGCATGATATGCCGCAAATCCACGCCTGCATTTTGCATGATATTCAGCACCGTCTTTCCGTGCTCCTGATCTGCTTCCAGGTGAAATTCCGAAATATCCGCGATACTGTTACGCGTAATTTCAGCCAGGAACATATAGGCGCGCAGGGCCTGATCCAGCGAGGGCAGGTTGGTTACCTTGCCATTGGTTGAGGACAGGCGTAACCCTTTGGTATCGAATGACACAAGTTCGGAGTAACGAGACTTCCGGTTTGCGTCGATGTCTGACTCATTGTCGATCCCGGACTGGTTGATGACAAACCAGAGGCAGCCGGCTTCGTCTTTGTATACATCGCCCCAGCGGTAATGAGGCGTGCCGATGAAACCAGCTCCGCCCGACGCGTCGGTAACTTCAGGCTCATCGGTGAGGTTCTTTTCGCTGTACACATCCCTGTAGTAGCGATAGATCTCGCGTTCGAAGCCGGTAAAACCGGGAATGGGCTGCTGGGGGTCAAAGCGGCCGGTGGTCGACAGCTGCTCGCCGGTGGCATAGCGCACCACCCAGCGAGGGGCGTCGTCCCCGAAGAAGCGGGGCTCTTTGTAAAAAGGCTGCTGGGAGCCGATTTTTGTAAAATCTAACGGGTAGTTAATGTCGCTCTCAACCCTGTTGTGGGGGTCCACGACCTGGGCGCTGACGGTTTTTGTCGTCTGCTTGTGCATGTTCCGCTCCTCATCAGCGGCACCGCTGGTATAATGCACCTGGAACAGCTTGGGCTTGTTGCTGGTGAGGAGGTTCCAGCTATGACCGCTGTACAGGAAATGGAGTCCCCGGGCATTCTCAGAGTAGGGATTGAGGGCTGCCTCCATTTCTTCATACGAGATTCCGAAGAGTCTCTTGATAAAATTCTTGGATTTCCATATCTCCTGCACATTCTTCCAGAAAGCCTTGTTATGGTACTTGATGTTGCTTACGTGGAAATCGGAGAAGATGGGTAGGCCTTCAGGGGAATGCAATACCCTGGATTCCGTGGAAAAGAGCTGGACATTGTCTTCCCACAGCTCGGGATTGATAATGGCGAACAGGAGTTCTGCCAAATCCTGGTGCCACTTGAGTTGGTTGCCGATATTGTACGGGAGACTGTATTGCATATCATTGGACGCCTGGTGAGTGTCTCCGGTCTTATAATTCGGCCATAGGTTTTTGTCCGGCAGGGGGCTTACGCTCACCCAGTGGCTGTCGCCCTTGCCTTCGGGCCCGAAGGAAGGACGGACGCAGATCCAGTAAGAAAAAGTTACATCATCGTCCCTGATAATGTCGCCGAAGCGGTAGTAGGCGCTGCCATTATCCCCCACGCTGCCGTTCACGTCGCCCTGCTCGGGGCTGCGATAGATGATTTTGTGCAGCGAGGGAACTGCCGGAACACTTACGTCCACGGTTGCCCAGGAGGTGTTGTCTTTGGTCAGGTTCCAGGTGAGGGAACCCACCTCCTTGTGCTGCCAGTTTTTGGTGGCGGTGGTTTCCGTAATACCGGCACCGGTAAGGTCGTTGAAATGCGCCACGGCGGCCGACAGGCTGTTGAGGGCGACTACACGCACGGACTCGTCGCCGCCGTCGGGCTTTCCGATGGTGGGCTTGAAGGTCTTGCCCGCGTAGCCCATCGTAAGGTCACGGGAATCCACCAGCTGTCCCACCACGTTCAGGAAGATGGTCTCGTCGGAGACGGCATCTTCGGTTGGTTCGGGGTTGAGTTCACCGCGGTTGCAGGAGGCCAGACACAGGCAGGCGGCGAGGGCTATGAGTGCGTATTTTTTCATTACTATTTGCTGTTGATTTCAGAGTTGTCGATTCTTCTCCAGCCGTAAGGACGGTACATTTCGCCATTCAGGTTTATCGTGATGTTATTCTTCCAGATGCCGTGCGCATAGTCCTTGTCGAAATCGTCGTCGCGCGCCGATACCAGGGTGAGGGTATGGCCGTCAACCGTCTTGGTCGCGTATCCGTCGGCCCCATGGTCCTCGATGCGGGTATAACGGAAGAACAGGACGGGCTCGTTCCACATACTGCTGGGATACTGTACGTTGAAGAAGGAATTCTGGTCATAGAAATAGTTCCTTACGTTCGTCGCCCGGTTGTCGGCCTGTTGTCTGACCTCCCGGGGAACATTGATGTCGGAGGTGGAAAGCGTCCTTGTACTCAGCGGCAGGGCGGCATAGTAATCGGGGGCCTTCGAGTTAACCATAACCTGATCGGAAATATCCTGGAGGCAGATGTTAATATCGCTGAAATTCGTCACGACCTGGGCCGCGGGGTCTGCATTCTGGGGATACTTGGTCCAAAAGTTTATCCTGGGCGTGAGGGCGTCCTGCGGGTTTGCCGGATCCATATTATTCAGGATACAACGCACCAGCGACTGGCCTGCCGTCTGGGAATCGTATGCGATGGAGCATATCAGGGACTCGCTGAAATCATTGTTGTTCCTTGAGACAACCGACTGCATGATATGCCGCAAGTCCACGCCTGCGTTTTGCATGATATTCAGCACCGTTTTTCCGTGCTCCTTATCCGCTTCCAGATGAAAGTCGGAAACCTCCGGGAGACTTTTGCGTGTCATTTCTGCAAGGAACATATATGCGCGCAGAGCCTGATTCAACGGAGGAATGTTGGATGCCCGGCCATTGGAAGAGGTAGTGCGTAAGCCTCTGGGATCGAAGGACACGAGGTCTGCGTATGGAGATCTCCGGTTTGCATCGGCGTCTTCCTCATTATCGTTGCCGGCCTGGTTGATGACAAACCAGAAGCAGCCGTCTTCGTCTTTATACACGTCGCCCCACTGGTAATGAGGGGCGCCAACGAAACCGTAGTCGCCCGTAGCGTCTGTGATTTCCGGCTCATCGGTGAGATTCTTTTCGCTGTACACATCCTTGTAGTAGCGATAGTATTCGTTATCGTTGGCGTTGTCGAACCCGGGGATGGGCTGCTGGGGGTCAAAGCGGCCGGTCCTTGACAACTGCTCGCCAGTGGCATACATCACCGTCCAGCGGGGGGCGTCGTCCCCGAAGAAGCGCGCTTCCCTCATAAAAGGCCACGCACTGGTGCAACCACCAAAATCCAACGGGTAGTTGATGTTGCTCTCGACCTCATTGTGCGGGTCCACGACCTGGGCGCTGACAGTCCTTTTGGTCTGCTTGTGCATATTCCGTTCCTCATCAGCGGCTCCGTTGGTATAATGCACCTCGTACAATTTTGGCTTGTTGCTGGCGAGCGTGTTCCAGCTATGACCGCTGTACAGGAAGTGGAGTCCGCGGGCATTCTGGGAGTAGGGATTGAGGGCCGCTTCCATTTCATCGTACGGAATGCCGAAGACAAACGGGATTACATTGGCAAACTTCCAATGTGATTGTACATTCTTCCAGAAAGCCTTGTTATGGTATTTGATATTGCTTACGTGGAAGTCGTAGAAGATGGGAAGGCCTTCAGGGGAATGGAATACTCTGCTCTCCGTGGAATACAGCCGGACATTGTCTTCCCACAACTCGGGATTGATAATGGCAAACAGAAGTTCGGCCAGGTCCTGGTGCCACTTGAGCTGGTTCCCGATGTTGTACGGAAGGCCGTATTCCATTTCGTTTGATGCCTTGAATGGCTTCAGATCATCCAGATTTTTATAATACGGCCAGATGTTCTCATACGGAAGCGGGCTTACGCTCACCCAGTGGCTGTCGCCCTTGCCCTCCGGGCCGAAAGAAGGGCGTACGCATATCCAGTATCTATGAGTTCCTGATTCCCTGAGGACGTCTCCGAATCGGTAGTAGGCACTGCCGTTGTCTCCCACGTGGCCGTTCACGTCGCCCTGCCCGGGACTGCGGTAGATAATCTTATGCAGGCCTGGCACGGACGGAATGTTTACGTCCACGGTTGCCCAGGAGGTGTTGTCATTGGTCAGGTTCCAGGTGAGGGAACCCACTTCCTTGTGCTGCCAGTTTTTGGTGGCGGTGGTTTCCGTAATACCGGCACCGGTAAGGTCGTTGAAATGCGCCACGGCGGCCGACAGGCTGTTGAGGGCTACTACACGCACCGACTCGTCGCCACCGTCGGGCTTGCCGATGGTAGGCTTGAAGGTCTTGCCCTTGTAGTCAGGAATGAACTCACGGGAGTCGGCCAATTGCCCCACCACGTTCAGGAAGACGGTCTCGTCAGAGATGGCGTCTTCGGTTGGTTCGGGGTTGAGTTCACCGCGGTTGCAGGAGGCCAGACACAGGCAGGCGGCGAGAGCTATGAGTGCGTATCTTTTCATTCTTATTTGCTTTTAATGGTGGCGTTGTCAATTTCCTGCCAAGTCAGCATATGATGCGGCTGTCCGTTCAGATAGAGGCCAATCAACGAATCAAAGACGAGGGTATGGCCGGACAGATTGTCATCGTATTCATCATAATCAAGCTCTTCATACTCCCCGCCGGCCCAGAGGCGGTCGTGCAGGAGGGTGAGCGTATGACCGTCCACGGTAGTGGTTTTGAAGTCCGTTTCTCCACGGTCCCATACCCGCGTATAGCGGAAAACCAGGATGGGCTCGTTCCACATATCGCCGGCGTATGCATAGCTGTTGAAAATGGTCTTGTCGTAGTAATAGTTCCTTACGTCCTTTGCCCGGTCATCGGTATCGGTACGGATACTGCGGAGCTGGCCGTCCGTTGCGGGATAGTACATGGAGAACAGGGCCTGTTTTGCATAAGAGTCCGGTGCATAGCGGGTCACTTTTTCCTGGTCGGCAATATCCTGCAGCATAATCTTGGTATCGGAATAATTCTGAACGAACTGGGTGACTTCGTCCGGCTGGGCGGGGTACTTGGTGGAACAGTAGAACTTGGGCTGATTCCCCTCGTTCTGGATATTCATTATGCATCGCAGCAACGGCTGGGTGGTTTGCGAGACGCCGTCGTCGTAGGCAATGCTACAAAGCATAGAAGGCGATCTGGGGTTTCCGTTCTGGGCATTGACACACTGCATGAGCATGGTGAAATCCACGTCGGCATAGTCACGGATATTCTTGATGGGGGGGCCGTCGTACAGGTCAGTGTCCAGATTACCATTACCCTTCAACAGCATCCCCTGGTTGCTGAACCGGAACAAGAAGAGGTACATACGGATGGCCTGTTCCAGATTGGGCAGGTTCGTAAACTTGGAGTGGTTCTGGGCGTCTTTGAGACCCACCATGTCAAAAGAAACAAGTTCTGCATAGAAGGAGCGTTCTTTGGAGGCATCACTGACGCCTCGCAATCCGGCGGGGTTTATCACAAACCACTTGGCTCCCTGCTCATCCTGATAGACGCCTCCCCAGCGGTAATGGGGTTTTCTGCCGGTAAACTCCGTTGTAGTGATTTCCGGCGGGTCGGTGAGGTTCTTGTTGTCAAAGACATCCCGGTAGTAACGGTACACCTCGCCAGCCGCCTGATAGCCGGGGATGGGCTGCTGGTTGTCAAAATTACGCGTGGATGAGAGCTCCTCACCGGTGGCGAAGCGGATGATCCAGCGCGGATGGTTGTCCCCGAAGAAGTTCTGCTTCTGGATATAGGGCTTCATCTGGTTCGTCTCCGTCTTGATGTTGAAGGGGTAGTTGGTGTTGCTCTCTTCAAAGGTGTTGGGGACGACCACCTGCGACTGCACCGTCTTTGTGGTTGCCTTGTGCATGTTCTTCTCCAGCTTGTCGGTACCGTGGGTGTAGTGTATCTGGTAGAGCTTGGGCTTGTTGCTGACGGAGGTGCTCCAGCCAAAACCGTAATACAGGAAGTGAAGGCCGGCAGCTTCCAGATTATTGGGGTTAATCGCCTCTGCCAGCTCTTCGTAGGTGATGCCGAAGATATCCCGTACCAGGTTCTTGCTCTTCCACTGGCGCTGAACCCCCTTCCAGAACTCCACGTTGTGGTATTGTATCTTATTGCTGTGGAAGCCGCCAAAGATGGGAAGGCCGGTGGGACCGCCGAAGGTGCCCGTCCCGGAGTTGGTTTGGATATTGGCGTACCACTGCTCCGGATACATGATGGCATAGAGCATTTCCACCAGGTCCTGCGTCCACTCGTGATCCTTGCGGATATTGTCCGGGAAGGCGTACTCCATACGGTTCGATGCCACCCAGGGCTTGCCTTTCTGGTCGGCCTTGGAACTGTTGTAGGGCCAGATGTTCTCCTCGGGAAGCGGGCTCACGCTCACAAAGTGGGCGTTTCCCTTCTTCTCGGGGCCGAAAGCCGGACGGACGCAGATCCAGTACTCGGTGATATGATCCTCCGGGCGTACCTGCTTGATTACGTCGCCAAAGCGGTAATAGGCGCTGCCGTCATCCCCTACGCTGCCGTTCACATCGCCCTGCTCCGGGCTCCGGTAGATGATCTTGTGCAGCGAAGGCACGGACGGAATGTTCACATCAACCGTGGCCCAGCAGGTGTTGTCCCCGCTCAGGTTCCAAGTAAGGCTACCCACTGCCTTGTGCTGCCAGGTGTGGCTGGACGTCGTTTCCGTGATGCCCGCATCCGTGAGGGTGTTGTAGCGATCCACCGCAGCCGCCAGCGTGCTCACGGAAACGATGCGCACGGACTCGTCGCCGTTGTCGGGGCTGCCGATAATGGGGGTGAAGGTCTTGCCCTTGTAGTCCGGCGTGATGTCGCGGTAGTCCACCAGCTGGCCCACCACACCCCAGAAGAAACTGGACTCGGAAATCGAGGATTCACCGTCTACCTCGGGATCCAGGCCTTCGTGGTTGCAGGAGACAAAACTCAGGGCTGCAATAGCAGCAAGTATGGGTAGTAATCGTTTCATACGCAATCTTTATTGTCCCCAGACACTCTGCCAGCTGGGGATGGGATAATTAATGCCGTTGACGCGGCGTTCTGCGGCCGTGTTATAATCATAGGCCTGTCTATAGAAAAAGTACGTCGCGTTCGCGTCTTCGTCTTCATCCAGTTCTGCATAGTCGGAACCCTCGGTAACAAGGACCAGATCAATGCCATCGACGGTCTGGGTTGCCCACTCTCCTCCGCGGTCATACAGGGCCGTTGCACGCATAATCAGCACGGGCTCGTTCCACATACCCAGCGGCTGGGTGCCGGCTGTCCAGGTCTGGAGATTGTACTCATAATTGTTCACCTGTTGAGCCTGCGGTTCAGCGTTTTGGCGGTACACGCGGGGAACCGTATTGGTTTTGAATAAGGGCGCCCTGGCCACCACATCATCTCCATATTGGTTTACCATGTCCTGGCTGGCCACGTCCTGCAGCGTAATCGGAGTGGTGCTGAAATCTATGGATCGGAGGTCCCAATAGACATTGCTGCTCCCCGTAGTGGGCTCCTTGGGATATGCGTCATACATAATATTGAGGAAGTTCGAATTCTCGTCCATCATGACAATACACCTGAGGAGAGGCTGCTTGGCGGCACCAACCGCCCTGTAAGCGATGGACCAGGATTCTGCCGCGCCCTGATGGTCCTGCCTGTGGTATTGCGGAACAGCCAGTTCCTGTGACAGATGCTTCAGATCCACATTGGCATAGTCCCGTATTTTTTTGTAGATGAAATAAAAGCCGGGTTCTTCGCCTTCTTGATACTGGTCCCTTGTGATTTTTTTGTTGGATTCCTGGGACACCAGCCAAATAAGGCTCATCAGGCGCTGGGCCTGGTCCCTTGTGACAATATTGGTGGCCGTGGCGTGACTCTCAGAGTACTGTATTCCCTGGAAACTGACCAACTCTGCGTATGGAGAGTTCTCGGGAAGATCGAGATTGGGGTTCCCGGAAGGCTTGAGCACAAACCAGAAATCACCCGTGTGAAGGTCACTGAAGACCGTTCCCGCCTTATAATGGCCTGTGCCTGTAAAATCGGTCAGATCCTGGTCTTCCCTGTTATTGATCTCTTTTCTCATCAGGCTGGAGAACTCAGGCGGATCCAGCAGGCTCTTTTCCGGATAAACGTCCTTGTAATAACGGTACACCTCGTCGGCCACTGTAAACCCGGCAATAGGCTGCTGGGGATCGTAATGGTCGTTCGTGGACAGCTCATAGCCAGTGCGATAGCGGACAATCCAGCGGGGATAGTTGTCTCCAAAGAAACGGGATTCCCGGATATACGGCTGCTGCGCTGTACGGTCGTGGACGTTGAACCGGTAGTTGGTATTGCTCTCGGTCTGGTTATGGGGGACAACAACCTGCGAACTCACGGTCTTCGTGGTCTGCTTGTGCAGATTCTTCTGCGATGCTTTGGTGCCGTGTTCATAATGCACCTGGTAGAGCTTGGGCTTGTTGCTGATGGTAATGCTCCAACTGGATCCGTCATACAGGAAGTACAGGCCCGGGTGATCCCCGACGGGGTTGATCATATCCTCTATATCGGCATAGTTTACACCGAAGACTTTCTGGACGATGTCTTTCTTCACCCACTGATCCTGCACATTCTTCCAGAAGGCTTCGTTGTGGTAATTCAGCTTGTTGTGGTGCCAGTCGTCGAAGAAATCCAAATCTTTGTTGTTGGAAACATTGGTATGCCATTCGTGCGGGTACATGATGGCAAAGAGCATCTCCGCCAGGTCCTGGTGCCATTTTAGTTCAGTACCAAGGTGCTTGGGAATTCCATATTCAAAACCGTTGGAAGCCACCATTGGACCGTAGTTGTAGGTATTTTCGTAATAAGGCCAGATATCGTCATTTTCGAGGGGGCTCACGGAAATCCAGTGGCTCTTTCCCTTGTCTTCGGGGCCGAAGGAAGGACGCACGCAGACCCAGTATTCGGTGACGCCGTCTTCGCGCACCTGCTTAATGACGTCGCCAAAACGATAGTAGGCGCTGCCGCCATTGCCTACATCGCTGTTCACGTCTCCCTGCTCCGCACTGCGGTAAATGATCTTGTGCAGACCGGGGACGGAAGGGATATTCACATCTACGGTTGCCCAGGAGGTATTGTCGTTAGTAAGGGTCCAAGTGAGACTTCCCACCAGCTTGTTCTGCCAGGTATGAGTGGGGGTCGTTTCCGTTATGGAAGCCTGCACAAGGTCGTTATAACGTCCAACAGCCGCCTTCAAGGTGTTTACGGAAACGATGCGCACCGATTCATCACCGCTGTCGGGTTCTCCGATGATGGCAGTGAATGTCTTGCCCTTGAAGTCCGGGGTAATGTCACGCTGGTTGACCAGCTGGCCCACCACGCTCCAGTAGATGTCTTCTTCCGTGGGGGTGTTGCCGTTCTCGTCGGGCGTTAAGCCGCTGCCACCGGCTTCAGGTCCTTCCCGCTTGCAGGAAAAAAGGCTCAGGCAAAATGCGGCCATGAGCGCATAGATGATATACTTTTTCATATGATGGATATTTTATAATTCACTGTCATTAATGTCTCTCCAGCGCACTACGTCGTATTGCTGGCCGTCCAGAAACATATTTTCGTTTACCGTCTGCCACATGACCAGCGGATAACCCTTGGTGTGGTCATAACAAACATCAGGGTCGGGCAGATTGATCGTAGACCATACGCGTTCCTGGAACAGGGTTAATGTGTGCCCGTCAACGGTCTTTTTGCTGTAGTCTTCCTCGCCCATATCCTTTACGCGGGTATAGCGGAAGAAAAGGATGGGTTCGTTCCACATACTGCCGGGATACTGCACATTGGCAAAGGCTTCCTGGTTGTAGAAATAGTTCCTCACGTCGTTAGCCCGGGCGTCGGCCTGGGCGCGGATGGCGCGGGGCGTAACCATATCGGACCCCTCCAGGGAGAGATGCGACAAGGGCTGAACCGCGTAGGTGTCCGGCGCCAGCTCATTTACCGACTGCTGCTCGGCAATATCCTGCAGGTAGATGGTCCTTGGCCTGAAGTTTTGCACGAACTGGGTCTGTGTATCCGGATTCAACGGGTATTTTGACCACGTGTACAAATTGATTTCGTATCCCGGTTTCTGCGTGTTCAGTACGCAGCGGGCAAGGGCCTGCTTGTCTCCAGGGGCATTATAGGCTATGCAGCACAGATGGGAGCTGGCCCTGGGGTCCCCGTTCTGGGCCATGACGATTTGCAGGATTTTCCGCATTTCCACTCCCGCAGACTGAAGGATGTTCCAAGCGGTAAGGCCAAAAGTATCGTGATCCTGCATCTCCACGTCAGTCTTACCGGCGGTCTGCATACTCAAATTCATAATGAACGGATAAACGCGGAGAACGATATCCAGAGAGGGAAGGTTGGACACTTTGGTGGGGGCATCCTTCCCTGCCGGCGTATAGAGTTCAAAGCCGGCGGGATCAAAGGATATGAGTTCCGAATAACGGGAGCGTTCGTCAAGTTTCGGATTGTTCAGGCCGGAGTCAAATCCTGCCTGGTTGAAAACGAACCACTTGACACCTTTCTCGTCTTTGTAAACATTGCCCCAGCGGTAGTGGGCGCGACCCACGAAACCATCGGTGCCTTTGCTGTCGGTCACTTCCGGTTCGTCGGTGAGGTTCTTCTCAGGGAAGACGTCCTTGTAGTAGCGATAGACCTCGTCATACGCAGCAAAGCCCGGGATGGGCTGCTGAGGGTCGTAGTTCCCGGTGCTGGACAGCTCCGCGCCCGTGCGGTAGCGCACAATCCAGCGAGGGGCATCGTCCCCGAAGAAGCGCGGTTCTCGCAGGTAAGGCTGGGCGCCTGTGAGCCGGGTATAAACGTCCAGGGAATAGTTGGTGTTGCTCTCATCAAAGTTTCGCGGAATAACCACCTGGGAACTTACCGACTTCTTGGTTTCCTTGTGCATATTTTTCTCCTCATCCCCTTCCCCGTTGGTGTAGTGCACCTGGTACAAGGTGGGCTTGTTGCTGGTCTTGATGCTCCACTTGGAACCCTCGTACAGGAAGTGCAGTCCACGGGCGTTTGCGTTATTGGGGTTCAGCGCCGCTTCCATCTCTTCGTAGCTGATGCCAAAGAGGAACGGAACCAGGTTCCTTTGTTTCCACTGCTGCTGCACATTGGTCCAGAACGACTCGTTGTGGTACTTTACCCGTTTGAAGTGCCAGCCGTTGAAGATGGGAAGGCCGGCCGGCGTGTCAAACACGTAGGTTGACGTAGAATACTGGTCAATGTTGCTTCTCCACGTCTCCGGATACATGATGGCAAACAGCATCTCCGCAAGGTCCTGATGCCATTCCATCTCGTGCCCCAGGTGCTTGGGAATGCCGTATTCCATATTGTTGGAGGCCACAAAAGGACCGTACTTGTAATCCTTTTCGTAGTAGGGCCAGACGTCCTCCTTGGGAAGGGGGCTCACACTGATCCAGTGGCTTTTGCCCTTCCCCTCGGGGCCGAAGGAAGGACGGACGCAAATCCAGTATTCCTCTACGTTGTCAACCGCGCGTTTGCGCTTGATCACGTCACCGAAGCGGTAATACGCGCTGCCGTCATCCCCCACGCTGCCGTTCACGTCTCCCTGCTCAGGGCTCCGGTAGATAATCTTGTGAAGGCCGGGAACCGAAGGAATGTTCACGTCCACCGTGGCCCAGGCCGTATTGTCTTCGACCAGGGTCCAGGTGAGGCTTCCCACCAAATCGTTGTGCCAGCTGTGGCTGCGGGTGGTCTCCGTGATGGAGGCACCCGTGAGGGCGTTATAGCGCGCCGCGGCTACTGCCGGGGTGTTTACGGACACTATTCGGACGGATTCGTCACCGCTGTCGGGTTCTCCGATGATGGGCTTGAAGGTCTTACCCTTGAAGTCAGGGGTAATGTCACGGCGGTCCACCAGGTTGCCCACCACGCCCCAGAAGATGTCTTCTTCCGTGTCCACGTTCGCATCGCTGCCACCCTCCTGAGGGGTAAGTTCATTGCGGTTGCAGGAAACCAGCGCGGCCGCCATAAGCAGCACGATGATGTAATTCCTTTTCATTAGTTTTTATTTTGTAATTCTTCGTCCTTGATTTCTTCCCATTTCACCATGTGGTAGGGCTGACCGTTCAGATACATGGAATCCATGCACATCTGAAACAGCATCCTGGGATAATCTTTCTCGTTTTCGTAATACTGATCGTCATCGAATACGTAAGGGCTGCTCCAGGGACGCGCCGAGACCAGGGTAAGTTTGTGCCCGTCCACGGTGGTTTTGCTGAAGTCGTCGTCGCCCAGGTCCCTGACGCGGGTATAGCGGAACACCAGCACGGGCTCGTTCCACATACTGCCGGGATACTGCACATTGGTGAAGGTATCACTATTATAGTAATAATTGCTCACATACCCTGCCCTGTAGTCTGCGTGGGTTCGCTTCAGACGGGGGGTGTGTTCGTCGGAATCGGCCTGGGTATAATGGCTGAGCGGCTGAATCGCGTAGGTGTCTGTAGCATATTTGTCCACCATATCCTGGTCGGTGATATCCTGCAGATAAATGAGCGTATTGGAAAAATCCTGCACGAACTGGGTTACATTGTCCGGATGATTGGGGTATTTGGTCCAGAAGTAGAACTGAGGATCGTTGTGCTCGTTCTGGATATTAACGACTATGCGGAAAAGGGCCTGCGCCGCGCTTTTGCCGGCGTATGCCACGCAGCAGGCTACGGAATTGTCCCGTGCGTCGCCGTTCTGGGCAATAATGGACTGCATCAGGTTCCGGGCGTCCACTCCGGTGTTCTGCATGATATTCAAAACCGTCTTTCCGTATTTTTCGTCCTCGTCCAATTTGGCATCGGTCCGCTTGTCAATGACTTGATTGAACAGCAGATACAGGAACATATAGGAGCGTATGGCAATATCCAGTGAGGGCAGGTTGGATACCTTTTGGGGACCCGCATCTCCGGGATAAGTCATTGCATCAAAGCCGCTGGTGTCAAAGGAAACCAGTTCAGAATAGGTGGATGCCTCTGTCAGTTCAGGCTCAGCGACATCCTTGTAGCCGGACTGGTTGATTACGAACCATTTGCAGCCCTTTTCGTCTTTGTAAACATTGCCCCAACGATAGTGTGCTTTGCCAGCATAGCCGGCATTTTTGCCCTCAACAGTAATCTCCGGCTCGTCGGTAAGGTTCTTCTCCGGGAAAACATGCTTGTAGTAGCGATAGATTTCGTCATTGGCGGTAAAGCCGGGGATGGGCTGCTGGGGGTCGTAGTTCCCGGTACTGGACAGTTCCGCGCCAGTGCGGTAGCGCACAATCCAGCGAGGGGCGGCGTCCCCGAAGAAACGAGCTTCGCTCAGGAAGGGCTGGGCCGACGAAACCTTATACACGTCAAACGGATAGTTGGTGTTGCTCACGTCGAAGTTCCTCGGAACCACCACCTGCGAACTCACCGTCTTCTTGGTCTCCTTGTGCATGTTCTTCTCCTCGTTCCCTTCCCCATTGGTATAGTGCACCTGATACAAAGTGGGCTTGTTGCTGGTTTTGATGCTCCACTTGGAGCCCTCGTACAGGAAGTGCAGACCGCGGGCATTCGCGTTGTTGGGATTGAGGGCCGCCGCCAGCTCGTCATAGGTGATGCCGAACAGGAACGGTACCAGGTCCCTGGCCTTCCACTGGTCCTGCACATTCTTCCAGAAGGCCTCATTGTGGTACTTTACCCTCTTGAAGTGCCAGCCGTTGAAGATGGGAAGGCCCGAAGGACTGTCAAACACGTAGGTGGACGTAGAATACTGGTCTATGTTGCTTTTCCACTGCTCCGGATACATGATGGCAAACAGCATCTCCGCAAGGTCCTGGTGCCATTCCATCTCGTGCCCCAAGTGCTTGGGGATGCCGTATTCCATTCTGTTGGAGGCCACAAAAGGGCCGTAGTTGTAGTCCTTCTCGTAATAGGGCCAGACGTCCGCCTTCGGGAGGGGGCTTACACTGATCCAGTGGCTCTTGCCC
>Ga0265299_10000783_pt1 | contig 38470 bp, 14 predicted proteins | sample AusTroGonzalo_MG_4_FD_193485 | JGI IMG/M metagenome (GOLD analysis project Ga0265299, IMG submission 193485) | Bovine rumen microbial communities from tropical cattle in Woodstock, Queensland, Australia - Gonzalo_02 | ecosystem: Host-associated > Mammals > Digestive system > Stomach > Rumen ... | reverse complement strand
CTTTGCATTTTATTGATTTTCTTCTGATATGGAAAAACTTTCGTATCTAGTCAAATATATTCACTAATTAAGTATAAATGCAATCTTGCACTTACCACAATTTCAGCTCATCATAAAAACTGTAAAAATTTCTCAAAATCATCATCCCATTTTTTCAATTTTATTGATGGAAAATCTTTTTTTATTTCCGGGAAAAATCTATTGTCATCATCTGTCCATCCATCACATACAGGTACAAAATAACATTCATATCACTTATCCATATATATCTTTATTTCTTTTTTCAAATCATCCATAAACTGTTTACCATTCTTGTTTATATTCACAACAATATATTTCTTTCCATCTTTATGAAAATATTTTCCCCAATTATCTCTAACAAAATAACTCGTATCCATAAAAAATTCAGCATTTTCAAATCAATATTTTTTTAATTCTGAAACACAATCAAAATCTCTACAATAAATATTATCAGTCCTCCTTAATATCCAATTAAACAATATTTTATTAATTATTTTCTGGGGAACTTGTACACCTCACATGATATACAGATTTTTTCTTAATAACAAACTAGGCCATATCGACCAGAACCAATAATAATATGAGTGTGGAGATTCTTCAGTCAATATTTCACCTCATCAAAGAATTACAGTATCTATATTCCAAAAATCTTTAATCTGACTAAATCCATTCTTTTTGATATATCTAATTGTACTCCTAAATCCTCTTGGTAACTCGTCTAAAAAAGTAATTTTTGAGCAATCTACTTCTTTGGAAAGAAATATTTTTAATCGATTATTATCCTGAGAAACTATGAATATCTGTTTTCATTGTTTTTGTAATAATTTTACATTTCACAGTAAAATCAATTCATCTCACATATTTTTGAATCACCAAAATCACACAAGCAAAACACTTTTTCATTTTACATCAAGAGAAACAGAAATTTGCTTACTTTGCATCATCAAAATCCAATATAACAAAAACCATACAAACTATATAAATTTATCCACAAAATTTTCAAGCTTCTCACAAAAAAAGAATCCAAACTATAAAGTTCAGATTCTTTCTTTTTTATTAGATTTTTCACAAATCTTGTGTTCTCATCATAACTACCCATATCCATTTTCTCAATTCAAGCCATCTTGTTGGTCTATTTATCTGTGTCATGATTCATTCATTTTTCAAAGCACGTAAATGCAATGTATATCGATATCTCTTTGAAGTATTAGGTGAATTATATTTATCTCACCGTAATATTCTAGACACAACTGTTCCAAATTCTGCTCTAGTCACTATATCATTTGGCTTAAATTCATTATTTCGCATCTGTATTCACATCACTCATAAAGCACAAGCTTTAGTAGCATAATCTTTAATCTCCTCAGATTCCCAAATTGATGGATCATCATTCCAACTTACACATTCATATGGTACATCATATGGAACTTCTCTTCACAGAACATTTACCATATAATTAACAACCATCTTTGCCAAATGTCATCTAATAACATATCAATTTGGGTCAGCTAATTCAACCGTATCCATAGTAGTTATTCAGTATTTTTTTGCCCATTCATATGCAGATAAAGCTTCTGGTTCAACTACTTCTTCATTAAATCACTCATCTGGCCATAATTCTTCATCTCATGCAGATCCATGAATATTTTCTTGTGATTCTTCATCCTCATCATCTCATGTTTCATGTCTAGTTGAAGATCAACCTCATCATCCACCTCATGAACTACTTCATCATGATTTCTCCCATTGTGCTACCACAATAATATTATCCGCTGGAACTGTAGCTGGAAGTGCAGGATTCCATCATTTGAATATATATCATGGTTTAGTTGGATTAGAAATAATTAGAGGTGTTCCATAATCCTGAGTAATTGGATCTATTGTACTTCATCCATTTGTATCAAATATTATCGTATATTGATTTACTGTCCATTTAGCTTTAATAGTTATATTATCAGCTGGCATAGTTGCTGGGATTTCTGGATCCCAACCAGCAAATGTATGTCCAGTCTTAGTAGGATCAGCAGGTGCTGTAATGGCTGTTCAATAATCCTGAATAATTGGATCTACATCACTTCCACCATCTGTATCAAATGTTATTGTAAATCCACTAAGTGACCACTGAGCTTTTACAGTCAATCCATTCAATGGCATAGTTGCTGGGATTTCTGGATTCCATCCAGCAAATGTATGTCCAGTCTTAGTAGGATCAGCAGGTGCTGTAATGGCTGTTCAATAATCCTGAATAATTGGATCTACATCACTTCCACCATCTGTATCAAATGTTATTGTATATTGATTAGCTGTCCACTGAGCTTTTACAGTCAATCCATTCAATGGCATAGTTGCTGGGATTTCTGGATCCCAACCAGCAAATGTATATCAGTCTTTTGTAGGATCAGCAGGTGCTATAATTGGTGTTCCATAATCCTGAGTAATTGGATCTATATGACTTCCACCATCTGTATCAAATGTTATCGTATATTCATTTTCTTTCCATTGTGCTACATAAGTTACTGTATGAGCATCATTAAGAATAGTATTATCATTCAGAATTTCTGTTGTTCATTGTTTCTGCCATCATTTGAATGTATATCCATCTCTAATAGGATCAACTGGAACTGGAATCTTAGTACCAAACATTATTGTTTGAGTAGCTACTTCTGGAGTTCATCCATTCACATCATAAACAATATCAAAGTAATCTCTTTCATAAACATATTCTACAATATTTTCTGCGTTAGGCATAATTCTTATACTCTTTGGAGATGGATCTACAAATCAATCTCTATGAGAAATTGGCACTTCTGCGATAAAGTCATCAGTCTTAACATCTATATGAGTATCTACAGTTTGTACATATGAAATTCCATCTACATTCATATATTTATTGATAACTCTATATACATTATCACTAGCTATAAACTTTCCATAAAGAGTCATATTTCATACTACAGGATTTGAGAAATTATATTCAGTTCCATCCGTGAAATTTGGATCTGTATACCATCCTGGGAATTCATAACCATCTCTAGATTGATTTACATAATCTGCATATCCTCAATGCGTAATAATCTGCTGATCAACAACCTGATTTTCCATTTCAAACTTAACTAGATATGTTTTAGCTTCCCACTGTGCTGTATACTCCTTATTAACTAACGGAGAATCCTGAATCCTAATTTGTGTAGTATCTGAACCTTCATCATAGAATAACCTTCAAGTTTCATCTTTCCATCACTTAAATATATATCCTGTTCTAGTTGGATTATCAAATACTAATGTAAGTAATGTAACATTATAATGAGCTGGATTAGATACTCAATCTGGCAAAACTCATCCATCTAATACATAATCAATATCATATAATTTAGCTGGAGACGTTACTGCAATCGTTACTTGCTTATCTGGCATCATAAATGCATATACTCCATTTCATTTATTTACTAAATCTACATCATCACTATCTATTGTAAATGAATATCCATCATCTACCTGTAATGATACTTCTACAGTAGTTCCATAATTAAATGTACCATCAATATTTGGAACTGTTAGATAACTAAGTTCAGCATTTTCTGTATCTTGTAATACTACATGATATTTATTAATCTCCCAAACTGCTGTAACGTTTACATTTTCGGCAGGCATTGTAGCTGGAACCGCTGGAGTCCATCTCTTAAATGTATATCCAGTCTTAGTTGGATTAGCAGGCTCTGTAATAGTTGTACCATAATCCTGTGTAATTGTAGTTACATCACTTCCACCATCCACATCAAATGTGATACTATACTGATTAATCTCCCATTGAGCTACAATTGTCACATCTTCATCAGGCATTGTAGTTGGAATAGCTTTATCCCAACCAGTGAATGTATATCATTCTTTAGTAGGGTTAGCTGGCTTTGTGATAGTTGTTCAATATGCAACTGTTTGAACAGGAATTGGCGTTCCACCATCTGTATCAAATGTTAATGTCCACTCATTAGTATCCCATACTGCGACAACCGTTACACCTCCAACAGGCATCTTCGCTGGAATTACCTTATTCCATGATTTAAATGTATATCCAGTTTTTTCAGGAGTTTCTATAGGTGTAATAGTTGCATTATATTCATAAGTCTCAGAATCAATAACGCTTCCATCTACATCATAATATATAATATCATACGAATTAATTGTCCAACTAGCTGTGAATGTTAAATTTTCATCAGGCATAGTTGCTGGGATTTCATCATCCCAACCAGCAAATGTATATCATTCCCTAGTTGGATCAACTGGAACAGTAATTACTGTTCAGTATTCTTGTTGAATTGGACTTACAGCACTTCATCAATTACTATTAAATGTAATTATATGAGTATTAATATTCCATTGAGCTGTTAGTGTCACATTTTCAGCTGGCATTGTAGCTGGAATTACTGGAGACCATCCTGCGAATGTATATCATTCTCTCGTTGGATCAGCTGGAGGTGTAATTTCTGTACCATAATCCTGTGTAATTGTAGTTACATCACTTCCTCCATCTGCATCAAATGAAATACTATATTGATTGATAGTCCAACTAGCTATTATTGTCATATCCTCAGCTGGAATTGTCTCTGGAATATCTTCATCCCAACCATCGAATGTATATCATTCTCTCGTTGGATTAGCTGGAGGTGTAATTTCTGTACCATAATCCTGTGTTATAGGATCTATTGTACTTCCACCTGCTGTATCAAACGTTATTGTGTATTGATTAGCTGTCCATTGAGCTGTCACTGTTAAATCTTGATCAGGTATTGTATCTGGTAGTTCTGGAGTCCATCCAGCGAATGTATATCCAGGTTTACTTGGATCTGCTACTAAAATAGGATCTCAATAATTACCAGTAATTGGATTAATTACACTTCCACCATCTACATTAAATGTAATTGTATATTCATTTTCTTCCCAATCTGCTTTATATACTATTGGTGATATAGACATAGTAGTCACATTTGTCAATACTTCATCTGTCATCTGTTCATCTACTACTTTCTTCCATCACTTGAATGTAGATCAAGTCCTTGGTGAAACGGCTAATACAGGAATATAATCCTCATATTTAACCATTCTGTACTGATCATCCTCTCATGCATTCTTATAAGTTACCAAATAACTCTCTCTAGCATATTCATATACAACTACGTTTACTGATAATCATCCAGGTCTGATTTGTATTACTTTTCTTGATACTGGATTTCTAAATCAATCTTTAGATTCAAACATTGGTGAAACTATTTGATCAGTTACCACATTTTCTGTTACAGCAATTTCAGCTTCATCATATCATCCATCCAATCTTTCATATCTATGCTTTACTAGATATCATTGATTTGAAGCGATTACAAATCCATATAAATCAATATTCGATACTACACCATCAAAGGTATATATATCTTGTTTACCTGAATCTAAATACCATCCATCAAAATAATATCATTCTTCTACTGTTGGTCTATGAGTAATCACATCAGCTTGTTCATTATGTGAAACACTTTCACTTCATACCATAGTTCCATCTACATAATATTTAACAGTATATGTCTTAGCTTCCCATTGTGCTGTATATATCTTATTAGATTTATCAGATGAATTAATATTTATTGTAGTTGTATTATTTCATGCTGTAATATTTCTTCACTTTTCATCTCTCCATCCTAAGAAATTATATCATGCTCTATTTGGATTTTTCAATGTTAATGTTAAATTATTCATATCATAGCCATCTGGATAAGATACATCTACACTTCCACCAACCAAATCATATTCAATCTCATAATCAATAGCTTGCACCTCAGTCGAAATAACTACAGGATTAGCTGGCATAATAAATGCATATACTCCATTTCATCTATCAAATAATACAACTTCCTGACCTCAAGCTGTAGCTGTAATACTACTTAAAGCATATCCATCATCTACTGAAACAGCCACTTCTACTTCATCATCATATGCATAAGTACCATTATGTGAAACTGTTCTCTTCGTTATGCTAGAATGCTGAGCAGCATCAAATGTTAAATTATAATAATACTTTGTCCACTGAGCTGTAATAGTCATATTTTCAGCAGGCATTGTAGTTGGAATAGTTTTATCCCATCCATCAAAGTGATGTCACTGTTTTTCTGGAGTATCTGGTGTCGTAATTTGACTTCCATATGCTGCTGTAATAGCAGGGATTGAAGTTCATCCATCCGTATTAAATGTAATTGTATACGTATTTGGAGTTTGTGTATATGTAGCTGTATACGTTACATTTTGTGTTACCTGAGCAAGACCTGGAGTCCATCCAGCAAATGTATATGTATATTCAGCCGTAGCTGCTTTTGTAGGATCAGTTGGTTTAACTATATCATCCGCAGCTGTCTGATAATCATACCATGTTGCCGCTTTCAGAATTGTAACACCATCTTCATCTACAAATGTAACTGTATATTTACTTGTATCTTCATCAAATACTGCAGTATAAACAGTATCTCATGAAACAACTGGAAGAGTCTGCTCTGGAGCATAAATTGTTGTTTCATCATTCCATCATACAAATGTGTACATATGCTCTAATGTAGCTGCTTTGGTTGGAGTCGTTCCATTATAACTTGGATTCTGTCCATATGCTACATTACTTGACTGAAGAATTGTTCCATCTTCGTGCCTAAATGTAACTGTAAACATCTGTACATTCCATATTGACTGAATATCTACGTCATAGTCTGGCATTGTTGCTGGAATAGTTTCCCAACCTTCAAAATCATATCCATCCTTTGAAGGTTCCTCTGCTGGTGCTGGGAAAACTGATCCATATTCTACATTATCGATATATTCAAGCACTCTATTACCATCCATATATCTAACTACATGTTTATTTATATCATATTTAGCATATACTATAATATTCTCTGCAGGCATAGTTTCTGGTATCTCGTATACCTGAGTAAGTTCTGAATCAGCATACCAATCATCAAATGTATATCACTCTTTCACTGGAGCTGCTATAATGGGAGTTTCTGCTCCATAAAGTACTGTCTTCTTATCCAACACCTCATTACCATACTTATAAGTAATAGTAAATGGTGCCCTCTCATATATATAAGTTACTTCATTATCTGATCATGCTTTAATCCTTAGATGTTGTACTTCTGGTAATACATATCCATCATTTACTGCATCTTCATTTCTTGGTACTTCAGGAATATAATCATCAGTATGAACTGAAACTTGTTCATGCTGAATTCTTTCTGTAGAACCATCTGCTTTCAAGTACTTATGATATATATGATATTTTAGTTCAGATGGTGTCCATTGAGCATACAAATGAAGTGGTCATGTTACCTTTCAAAAATTATATTTATGTTCAAGTGCACAATCTGAGTCAGTATACCAAGCATCAAATGTATATCACTCTCTAGATTGAGATATATAATTAGCATAACTACCATATGTTACTTGATATGTAGCTAGAACCTCATTTCATACATGATATGTTACAGGATAACTCTCATCATCCCAAACAGCAGTAAATTTCTGAATAGTTCAAACCTCATCAGGATCAATCTCTACCTGTGTTGTATGAGATCATTCTCCATCAAAGAATTCTCCACCAAACAATTGCCATCACTTAAATATAGCTCACTGTTTACTTGGATTGTATAATATAAGATCATCATAATTTTCTATATTATAAGCGTCCGGATTGTTTTCTCCATCATCTAAAACTCATCCTATCAAATAATATTTAATTTTATATCCAATAGGTTTAGATGTTAATCTAACAACTACTCCACCTGCTGGCATAACAAAGCTATATACAGAGTCTGACTCCTTAGTTAGAGTTACTTCATTTGAAGATATTGAATTAAATTCATAACGATCATCAAATGCTATGCTTAATTTAACTAAAGTTCAATATTCAATATTATCAACATCAGGACTAATCATACTAAGCGTAGAATGATTATCATCTATTAAGGTTACTCCATAACTATCAATAGTCCACTGAGCTGTAATAGTCATATCTTCAGCAGGCATTGTTGTCGGAATACTCTTATCCCAACCATCAAATGTATATCCAGGTTTAGTTGGTTCATCTGGCGCTGTAATAACTGTTCCATAATTCTGAGTAACTTCAATATTTTCATCTCCATTTCCTAGAATAAATGTAATCGTATATTGATTAACTGTCCAATGTGCTTTCAATTGAAGATTAGATGTTACTACATCATCAAAATCATATTCATCATCTCAATTATACCATCCAGCGAATGTATATCATTCTTTCTCTGGATCTTCTGGTTTTAATACCTTTAATCAATGTTTAATAGTTTGCGTAGGTTTAGCTGTTCCTCAATCACTATCAAATTCTACAGTATATTCACTAGTCTGGAAATGAGCTGTAAATGTTTGATTTTCCAATAATGACGGAATAATCTTAACTTGTTGTTTTACTAATTGATCCTGTCATTCCCATGTCCATCCAATAAAGTCATATCATTCATTTGGTATAGCAAATAATGTAACTTGACTCCTATAATCATAGTCTCCAGCACCATAAACAACTCATCATAATGCTGAATCTTCAGAATTTGTTTTTGTTGAAACTGATACTGTATATTTTACTGGTGTCCATGTTCATTTTACAGTTACATCATTAGCTGGCATTGTATTTCATTCTGGGAAATTTTGCCATCATCCAAATGTATATCCATACATCGATGGAGCAACTGCCAATGTAATAGAAGCTCAGTATTTATAATTTGCATCAGCTGGCAAATCAGGCATATTTGTTTCAGGTGTGTTTGTATATTCATATTTTAAGCTATATGAATTTCTACCATAATATATCTTTACAACACTCTGACCATTTCCATCAATATTAACTTGCTCAAATGATTGCGCTGTAAATCATTCATAATCTTTTGCTACAGCTTCAGTATCAGTATCTGTAGTTCATGTCTTATTCTCAGTATCTCAAGAAACTAAAGTATATTCATCATTTTCAATATTTTGCTGATAATGCTCTACTACATATGTAGTATCAGTATTAGCTGTCCATTTAGCATAAAGATTTACTACTCCATCCACTGCTGATGATAGATTCTGAACTGATTCTTCATCTGTATAAACAATATCTCCATCACTTGCTGTAGCCCAACCATCAAATGTATATCCCTCTTTAGAGAATCCATTCGCTGTCAATGCTTTATTTGCTTCATCATATGTGAATGATTGATCTGACATCTCTCATGTTGCAGCTTCATCATTTTTATCAAAATGTACTGTATATCAATTAGCTGTCCATTGAGCTGTAATTGTTTTATCTTCAGCAGGCATAGTTGCTGGAACAGTTTCACTCCAACCATTAAATGTATATCCAGTTTTCTCTAGATTATCTGGTGCTGTAATAACTGTTCCATAATCTTGTATAATTTCAACATTTTCATCTCCGTTTCCTAGAACAAATGTAATTGTATATTGATTAATTTCATATGTAGCTGTTACTATTACATCCTGAGCAGGTATAGTAGCTGGAATTGAATCCCAACCAGCAAATGTATATCCAACTCTATTAGGATCAGCTGGTTTCACAATATCAGCAGCTGGAGTTCCATAATCATATTCTTTATAATCTTGGTTATTTACCTTAATAATTTCTCCATTCCAATCTTTAAATGTTACTTTATACTGATTAATTGTATATGTAGCAGTATAAATAGCATCATCTGTTACTTCTGCAACTGCTGGAGACCATCCAGCGAATGAATATCATTCCTTTGTAGGATCATCTGGTTTTTCAATATCAGCAGCCTCTGTTCCATAATCATATTCTGTAGCTTCTTTCAAAACTGTAGTTCCATTTTCATCTACAAATGTTACTGTATATTGATTAACAGTTGATGAATATGTAGCAGTATAAGTAGCATCATCTGTTACTTCCGCAACTGCTGGAGACCATCCAACGAATGTATATGTATATTGCTGTGTAGCTGCCTTAGTAGGATCAGCTGGTTTCACAATATCAGCAGCTGGAGTTCCATAACCATACTCTGTAGCCGCTTTCAATTCAGTTCCATTTTCATCTACAAATATTACTTCATATTGTTTAACTGGTACATAAATATATCCATCACCTTCAGTTTCTCTAACCAATACTGTAAATCCTTTTAACTTATTATTACCATCTCTAACTTCATGATACTTAATATAATTAGTAGCACCATCTGTCCATGATGGTCATTCAGGATTATTTGTATCCATTGCTTGTGCTTTAAATTCAGGAGTTACACTACCAGCACCATCTGATGCAAAATAATCACATGCCTCTGTAGAACAGAATCATTTAGTAGAATATTTAGTTGCAGAAACTGGTGATTTGATAAATAATACATCTCACAATTCTGGAAGCTCAACCACTTCTGCCTCTGAAAGACTTAATCCATATTCACGCTCTGGTGTAATAACAGACGAATCATTATTAGCCTTAGTTCAAGAGATATCTATACTTCCATCGTCATCAAATAATGCTATATTAAACTCTGTACCATCTGTCATATAGAATGGTCCATAAACAGTATATTTTCTCCATTTAGCATATAGAGTAGTATTCTGTGTAACAGTATCAGATGATGTCCATTCATTTATAAGTTTTGGTTCTTTATACCATTTAACGAATGTATAATCATCTTTAGTTGGAACTGGTAGATTATCAATAGTATCTCCGTGATCTACAGTATCTCTCAAATCAACTAATTCGTCTACCCCATCCATATATTTCACTGTATAATGATTTATCTCCCAATTCGCTACGAATGTTCTATTTTTAAATCCATGATCTCTAAACCATTGATTAGTCAATGAAATAGTCTGTGGCATTCATTCGATATCACCTTGTACATCAGACCATCATTTGAATGTATATCATTCTTTAGTTGGTGTCAAAATTGTCCAACTAACAAAATCTATACTGTACTGAGCTAATTGATTAGTCAATTCTCCACCATCTAAATCATATGTAATTGTATACCAATCCTTATCCCATTTAGCATAAAGATTTAATCTGTCTGTCACTACGTCATTCTCAAAATCAAAATCAGTTCAATCTGCGAAATTAGATGTAGTATACCATCCATCGAATGTATATCATTCTTTACTACTTCCGAAATTTTGTAACACTGTAGTAAGTTCAATTTTAGCATTGTACAATACACTCTGAGAATTTATATCAGCTCATCCATTAGGATAGAATGAAACTGTATATGAATTTCTTTCCCACTGAGCGACATACTTTTTATGTCCTGTAGCTCATGCTGGAATAACTGTAGTATTTCCTGATTCAAAGATATCTTTAACAAATGTTCGTGAATCTTCTCCTGATTTTGCATATTCTTTCCATCACTTAAATGTATATCCAGTCTTTTCTGGAGTATGTATAGTCACCGAATGATCTACATCATATGTAGCAGGATTTGGACCAACTCAATCTGGTAATGATCAATCATCATAATCATATGTTATATTATATATATTAATAGTCCAATGAGCATATAATGTATGAGCATTTGTTGTAGTTACTGATGTACTAGATTCAACTTCTGTTCAAGCTGTAGATTCTGTATACCATCCAGCAAATGTATATCCATTTTTAGTTGGAGTAGGCAATTCTCCATAAGTAGAATCAAATGTTACTGATCTACTTGTTGGATCTACTGTTGCTCCATTTCCTGGATTAAATGTTACTGTGTAAGAATTAGCTGTCCATTGAGCATATAATGTATGAGCATTTGCTGTAGTTACTGATGTACTAGATTCAACTTCTGTTCAAGCTGTAGATTCTGTATACCATCCAGCAAATGTATATCCATTTTTAGTTGGAGTAGGCAATTCTCCATAAGTAGAATCAAATGTTACTGATCTACTTGCTGGATCTACTGTTGCTCCATTTCCTGGATTAAATGTTACTGTATAAGAATTAGCTGTCCATTGAGCAGTCAATGTTACACTTTCAGCAGGCATTGTTTCTGGAACTGCAGGAGACCATCCACCAAATGTATATCCCTCTTTAGTAGGATTAGCTGGAGCTGTAATATCTGTTCCATAATCCTGAGTAATTGCATCTACATCACTTCCTCCATCTGTATCAAATGTTATTGTATATTGATTAATTGCATAAGTAGCAGTATAAGTAGCATCATCTGTTACTTCTGCAACTGCTGGAGACCATCCAGCGAATGAATATCATTCCTTTGTAGGATCATCTGGTTTTTCAATATCAGCAGCCTCTGTTCCATAATCATATTCTGTAGCTTCTTTCAAAACTGTAGTTCCATTTTCATCTACAAATGTTACCGTATATTTATTCGTTATATTATCAAATTCTGCTGAATAAGTCACATTTCAAGATACTCATGGAAGATCAGCATCCTTTACATATGAAGTTGATCCATCCGTCCATCACTTAAACGTATATGTATATTGATCATCAGCTGCTCTAGTTGGATCAGTTCCATTATACATTGGAATAGTTGAATATGGAACATTTGTATCAGTTTCTAACGTTGTATTTCCATTTTTCCATGTAACTGTATATTTCATTACAGGAACATATAGATATCCATCATTTACCAATACTACAAATCATTTCAAATTATTAGAACCATCTCTCACTTCTTTATAATAATTTCCATTTTTAACTGGCTCATCAACCCATGATGGTTTCTGTACCTTTGTTAGATTCATTCATTTAGTTCTGACTGCATCATTTACTTTAAGGTCAGAATCTGAACTTGCGAAATAATTACATGCAGCAGCTGAACAGAATCATTTAGTTTGAGATTCATCATCCGCATTAGTAAATCACAAGAATAATACTTCTCATCATAAATCTGAAATATTTTTAATTTCTAGCTGTGTATTGTCTAATAATTCCTTAACTTCTTCATCTGTTAAACCTGCCACAGCTTCAGCTCATAATAAGAATTGTGCTAATGCTCTATCATTTATACCTCCATTTATCTGCTCTGTAGCTGAAATATCAAATGATTTATCATCCTTATATAGTGCTACTGCGAATTGAACACCTTGTTTTGTATAGAATTGATGTAATTCATACTCTCTCCATGTAGCAGTATAAGTAGCTGGTCATGTTACAGATACTACTTCAGGATCCCAACCAACAAATGTATATCCATTCTTAGTTGGTATAGCATGAGTAGGTACTACTCCATAAGCTACTGTTGTAGAATCAATTGTTGTATCAGCATCAGATTTCCATGTAATTGTATATTCATTTACAGTTGAATTAAACTGTGCAGTATAAGTAGCTGGTCATGTTACACTCTCAATAGCTGGACTCCATGTATTATTAAATGTATAAGTATACTGATCTGTAGCAGATTTTGTTGGAGTATCTCACTCATAAGCTGGAGTTTCTCCATATGTAACCTGCTCTGTCTTTAAGGTATCTCCATTTCCATCTACCCAAGTAATTGTATAATCATTGTCAGTTGTCGAATAACTAGCTCTATATATTACATTTCATGTTACAGTTGGCAGATTAGATGTCAAAGTTGGAGTATCTCATTCATTCACAATCCATCCATTGAATGTATATGTATAATGAGCATCTGCATCTCTCTGTGGAGTAGCTTTATCAAAACTTGGCTGTGCTCCATATGCTACATTTGAATCTACTTCCAAAACCATAGAATTCCAATTAACCCATGTCACTGTATATTTATTTACATTCCACTGAGCTTCATATTTTCTATTTCATGTATTTCATGCTGGAATCGTATATCCACCATCCTTCTTAAGAATATCTTTTACAAATGTCCAATCTCCATCTTCATATACATATTCTTTCCATGCCACAAATTTATGCTCATCTGTATCAGCTGGATTTGAAATATTTACATCATCATCCTCTACTGTATATTCATTTTCTGCTGTAGTTATATAACTCGCTGGTACACCAACATAAGTTATACTATATGTATTAATTTCCCATTGTGCTGTCAATGTTTTATCTTCAGCTGGCATAGTTTCTGGAACTGCTGGAGTCCATCCAAGGAATGTATATCCATCTTTAGTTGGGTCAGCAGGAGCCGTAATCTCTGTTCCATAATTCTGAGTAATTGGAGCTATCTCACTTCCACCATCTGTATCAAATGTTATTGTGTACTGATTTACTGTCCAATGAGCTGTTAAATCTACATCTGCCTTTACAAGAGTATCAAAATCATATGCTGATGATGCTCACTCTGCAAACCAACCATCAAATGTATATCCAGTTTTTGTAGGATCATCTGGCTCTGTAGCTGTTAAATTATAACGAACTGATTGATCAGCAATAGTTGCTGGAGTTCATCCATTTGTATCAAATGTTACATCAAAATATTCATTTCTATCAACGATTTGTCCATCTACTACTTCAATTTCTGGATCTGTTGCAGAAGTTTTATTTAATACTATATCATTTACGTCTACTACAACATTTAATGTTTGTTCATCAGTTCCATCCCATGATCATACTATTTCTCGTTTAATTTCCTTATCTACCGTTGCCAAAGCTGTTTCTACTTTTTCAGTAGTTACAGGTAACCATAAATTAATATAATATCTTCCATCTGGTAACGTTCCATCAATTACACCATTTGTTCCAAGATTTCGTGTATTCTCTCCTATAGAGAAAGTCGCATCTCATTTATTTGCTGCTGTAACAGAATTTGGAGCTATAAGCTTTATTCCAATCCATGCTGCTTCGATTGTACGACCAATACTTGTATCAATTGGACTATAAGTTAATGTTTGATCCTCATATAATGCAGTTGATGTTTGAGCATCATATGATGTCCATGGTGTAGACGCTATCTGATCAAGTGTCCATACTGTACTAGCCCATTGTGCTGTCAATGTTATATCTTCAGCTGGCATTGTAGCTGGAACCGCTGGAGTCCATCCAAGGAATGTATATCCATCTTTAATTGGATCAGCAGGAGCTATAATTTCTGTTCCATAATTCTGAGTAATTGGAGCTACCTCACTTCCACCATCTGTATCAAATGTTATTGTATATTGATTAATTGTATAAGTTGCTCTTACAGTCACATTCTCAGCAGGCATTGTAGCTGGAATTGAATCCCAACCAGTAAATGTATATCCAACTCTCGTAGGATCAGCCGGTGTAGTGATATTCTCACCTGATGTTCCATAATCATATGGTTTAGAATCCAGACCATCTACTTGAATAATACTATCATCCCAATCTTTAAATGTTACTGTATACTGTTTTGGTGACTGAGAATAAGTCGCTGTATAAGTAGCTTCTCATGTCACAGATGTAATTTCAGGTGTCCATCCACTATGTGTAAATGTGTATTCATCTGTAGCAGCTTTAGTTGGAGTTTCTCCTGTATAAGATGGAGTTTGTCCGTATGCTACTAAACCACTCTGTAACTCAGTTCCATCTTCATCCTCAAAAGTAATCGTATACTGTCTCGTGATTTCTTCGAACTGTGCTATATATGTCACACTACCACCAACAGTTGGAAGATTTGCGCTTGGAATAGTTGATCACTGTCCATTTGCTTTCCATCATGTAAACTCATATCTAAATTGACCATTTGCTGAATTAGGTTTGCTAGGATTAGCTGGCGCAGTTACGTTGTCTCCAAAATCTAATACCTGTACTTTCAAGATAGTATTATCATAATTTGCAAAAGTTACAGTATAATTATTTACACTCCACTGTGCTCTAAATTCTCTATCTCATGTATTTCATACAGGTAATGGAATATCATTATCTCCATCTCTAAGAATATCTCTCTCAAATATTCGTTCTGGTTCATCTCCTCATGGTGTATAATTATCATTCTTTACATATTCTTTCCATGCAGTAAATGTATATCAGTCTTTTGTAGGATTTGGAATAGTTACATTATTACTCTCAACTGTATATGTATCTGGTCCTACATAACTATTTTCAACTCCTTGATATGTAATACCATAATTATTTATATCCCACTGAGCATAAAGAATCTGATTTCCTGTTAAAGTATATGTATCTGTAGATATTACTTCATGTTCAAAAGTTTCATCATCTGAATACCATCCATCAAATGTATATCAGGCCTTAACTGGAGTTGGTAAATATCAATATTGAGATTCAAATTTTACAGGTTTACGATAAGGAACTACAGTTCATCATTTAGGATTAAATTCTACTATAAAAGTATTTGGATCATCATCAAATTGTGCTGTATAAATCTGATTTCATTTTACAGCTGTTCTAGCAGGATCCCATCCAACAAACTTATATATCCTTCCATCATTTAAATCTTTTTGTGGTGTTCAATGTATTCATTCATCATAGAATGGTACTTCATCATAATATTCTTCATATTCCCATAAAATAGCTCCATCATAATTTTTCCATGTAATTGTATATTTCTGCCTTTCTGTACATGTATAATTAGCTGTATAAGTAGCCGTTCATGTTACATCTACCACTTCAGGTGTCCAACTTCATGTATATGTCTTACATTCAACATCTGCAGCTAATGATAATTGTGGTGCTAAATCAGCCAACAATGTTGCTGCTGTAGTTCCATAATCATAACCACTTGATACTGTTGTATCATTTTCTAGATCTACAAATGTAATTGTATATTGTTTTGTTGTCCTAGAATAAACTGCTGTATAAGTTATATCAGCATCACCCATAGTTGGAATAGAATCATTTATACCATAAGTATGCTCTCAATCAGTCCATCCTATAAACTCATAATCCCATTCAGCTGTATCTTCTCTAGATGGATATTTTATATTATGATCTTCATCCTCTACATCATATGAAGGTCTAACTCCAAAATCAACATTTGGATCTACTTCCAAAACAACACCATTGTAGTCTTCCCAAACTACTACATGTCAATGTACATTCCATATAGCTAGATAATCTCTATTTCATGTTTTTCATGCTGGAATTGTAATAGGATTATTTCCATTCTTCAAATATGCTGTAGAACAGTCTTGACCTACACATTCTTTCCATCCAATAAATGTATGTCATTCTTTTGTAGGATTATGAATTACTATAGGGTCATCTACTGTATACGTTGTCATTGGATCAGACACATCCACTGTAGTTTCTCTATCATCTTCAAGATATCTAATATTAAAGTGCTGTACTGTCCATTCAGCTTCAAGAGTCTGATTTATTGCACTTGTTGTTACTGGTGTATCTGCTGTAATTTCATGTTCTCTTCCCGTATCTTCAGAATCAAACCATCACTCAAATGTATATCCAAGCCTTTCTGGAGTAGGTAAAGTTCCATAAGTAGAATCAAATGTTACTGTCTTAGTCAAAGCAGCACCCTCAATAATTCATCACTGTGGATCAAATGTAATTGTATATTCCTTTGCCACAGGTGTATAAGTAGCTCTATAAGTAGCATCTGCTGTTACATCTGTGATAGCAGGATCCCAACCAGCAAATGTATATGTATGCGAATCTGTCGCAGGTTTAGTAGGATCAGCTGGTCTAGCTATTAGAGCAGCATTCGTATCATAAGTATATTCTCTATAATTATTAGGATCACTTGAATCTACTTTAATTGGAGTTCCATCTTCATCTACAAATGAAATTTGATATTGAATTGGAGTAGCAGTATAAGTAGCTATATAAGTCTGATTTCCTGCAACATTAATAACTGCTGGAGACCAACTATTAAATACATATGTATTGTAATTATCTGCATCTCTAGTTGGATTAGTGGCTGGTTGAACAACAGTTTCTCCATAATGATATGTTTTACTATTATCTCCACCTACTGGAATTGGAGTTCCATCCCAATCTACAAATGAAATTGTATAATCTATTGGAGTTGGAGCATAGTGAGCTGTATATGTTACATCTCATGTAGCCAATGGAAGATTCTCTGTCAAAACTGGAGTATCTCACTCATTTATAATCCATCCATCAAATGTATAAGTATTATAGTTATCTGCAGCTATTGTAGGATCAGCTGGTGCAAGAGATGCAAGAGAATCATGTACTGTTACTTCAGTATCCATATCCAATAATACATCATCAGCATTTTTCCATACTACTACATATCCATTCTGATTCCATTGTGCTCTATATACTCTATTTCATGTATTTCATGCTGGAATAGTAGTTGGAGTCTCACTAGCTAAATATGCTCTAGTAGAATTAGGATTATCTCCTACATATTCTTTCCATCCAATAAATGTATATCCATATTTATAAGGATTAGAGAATGTTATAGTAGTTTCTATATTATAACTCGTTGTAGCTCCTGTAACTGTCAATGGAGTATTTCCTGTAGTATCTAGATATGATACTGTATATTGTACAGGAGACCACTGAGCATAAAGAGTCTGATTTTTTGCAGTCAGTGTTACCTGTGTATCTCCAGTTATTAACTGTCATTGTCACTGAGTAGCACTTGTAAACCATCCATCAAATTCATATCCAAGCCTCGTAGGTTGAGGTAATTGTCCATCAGTATGTCCAGATCCATAAGTCCATCCAAATGTTACATTAATAAATGTAGGACTAATCTCTCATCCGTTCGCATCCAAATTTACAACATACTGGAATGGACTAGGAGTATATGTAGCTATATAAGTTACATTTCATTCAACATCTGGAAGATTATCATTTGCATAAACATTTGTTCCATCACTCCATCCATTGAATGTATATTCATATCCATCTTCTACAACTTTTGTCGGAATATCTCCATTATAAACTGGAGTAGTTCCATATTCTACATTTAGATCAGTTTCCAAATTAGTTCCTTCATAATTCTCCCATGTAACTGTATATTTCTGTTTAGTTGCAGAATAATGTGCTGTATAAGTAGCATCTTCTTTCACTTCTGCTAAAGCAGGAGTCCATCCTGTAAATTCATAATCCCATTCATCTGTATCTGCTTTTGTAGGATTAGTTGGTCTAACTATATCGTTAGCAGCTGTTCCATAGTCATACTCTCTATAATCATTAGAATCAGCTGAATCTACCTTGATAACTGTAGTTCCATTTTCATCTACAAAAGTAACTTTATATTTCTGTTTAGTTGCAGAATATTTTGCTTTATATATTACATTTCAAGTAACAGTTTCTGTGCTTATATTAACATCTTGTCCATTATTTGTCCATGTATCAAATTCATAATCCCATTCGGCTGTATCAGTTTTAGTTGGAGTAGATCCATTATAAGTTGGAGTAGATCCATGATTTACATTATTATCTGTTTCCAAAATATCCAAATTCTCATCTACCCAAAATACTGTATATGTTTTTAATTCCCATTGAGCCTCATATTTTCTATTTCAAATATTTCATGACTGTACTGTTAAACCATTAGCATTATAATATATTTGTCATGGATTAGGTTCCACCCAATCAGGATTTAATCCAGTTTGATCCATATCTACATATTCTTTCCATCCTTTGAAAGTTTGTCATACTACACTTGCAGGATTTGGAATTGTAAATGAATCTTCTATCGTATAATTACCAGTTCCAGCATAACCCTCTGGCACTTGTGTATAAATTATACTATATGGTATTGCTGTCCAATGTGCATACAATACTACATTTGTAGTAGTTCAATGTACAATTTGTGTTACTTGAGTTTCTCATTCAGCATCTGTATACCATCCATCAAATCTATATCAATCTACTGACAAATCAGTTAAAGTAATAGTTTCGCTATCTGTCGTAAATGTTGCTGGATTTGTATTTGTTGCTCACTTTGTATTATTATATGTAATTGAATGCTGGTCTGCTGTCCAATGTGCATATAATGTATGAGCACTTGCTGTAGTCACAGTTGTTGCTGCTGTTACTTCATTTCAATCTGTAGCATCTGTATACCAACCAGCAAATGTATATCCTGCTCTAGCTGTAGGATTTGCTAATCCTCAGTTTCCATAAGTATCATCATATGTTACTGTTATTTCACTTGTTGCAGGAGTTTCTCAATAATTCGTATTTAATGTTACTGTATATGTATTAGCTGTCCATTGAGCTGTAATAGTCATATTATGAGATGGCATAGTTTCTGGAATTTCACTATCCCAACTATCAAACTCATATCCAGTTCTAGTTGGACTAGATGGTGCCACAACTGCAGTTCATGCAATTCCAGTTATTTCAATATTACTTTCTCCATTTCCTAGAACAAATGTAATTGTATACTGAGTTAAAATTGGACTATATTTCGCTTTATATTCTACATTTTCCGTTACTACTTCAGTATTCATATTCACCACATCAGATGAATATGGATCAGTTCCAGTTTTCTTTAACCATCCATTAAATTCATATCCTGATTTAGTAGGTGCGGTTGGTACAACTATATCAGCACCTCCTGATCCATAATTATACAAAGTAGTTGGTTGCAAAACTAATTCTCCATCTTCATCATAGAATGTCACTGAATACTGGTTTACAGTTCTTCAGTAACTAGCCCTATATACTTCATTACCTGTTATATATTCCTGAGATAAATCCAATAATGTAGGATCATCACCCTTTACCCAACCACTAAATGTATATGTATATTGAGGTGTAACTTTTGTTGTAAGTTGTGGTATATTAGAAATAGTTGAGGCTTGTGTACCAGATGATACACTAGAAGAAGCTAAGAAAGATAAATCATTATCCACCCAAATTACTGTATATTTCACCTCATCTCTAGTCCATTGAGCTATATATTTTCTATTTCATTTATTTCATTCTAATAAATTCAAACCATTAGCCTGATAATATATCATTCATGGTCTATCTTCTACCCATTGTGCACCAGTTTGAGTCTGAATATATTCTCTCCATCCAATAAAACTATATCCAATTTTATTACTTGGATTTGGAATAGTAAAAGGCTGTTCTATTGTATAAGAACTTGGAGCTCACTGAATAACCAATGGTGTAGTTTCCTCATCATCATCAAAATATAAAATTGTATAAATTACTGGCGTCCATTGAGCAACTAATGTTACACTTTGAGATACTGAATATGAACTTCATGGAAGTAATGTTTCACCTTCACCTCACACTTTCCATCCATCTAATACATATCATTCTCTAGTCGTAGATGGTAAAGTAATACTTCGAGTTCATTCACCCACATATTTCATCGAAGGAACTGAAACTCATCCATTTGCATTAAATGTTACTTCATATCCATTATAAGTATCAAAATAAGCCGTATATGTTATATCTGATGTTACTGTATCAAGATTCTCTTCTTCTACCGCAGTAGATTGTCATTCCCAAATCCATCCATCAAATACATACACATGCGTTCAATCTGACTGTCTTTGCGGGTCTTGCCCATTATAATCCGGTTTTACTCAATATAATACATCATTATCTGTTTCTAAATTACTTCCATCATAATTATTCCATGTTACTGTATAACTTCTAATAGTATGATTAAATTGTGCAGTATAAGTTGCATCCCCTACAACTGGTACAGGAGTTGGACTCCATGAATTATTAAATGTATATGTATATTGAGGCGTAGCATTTTTAGTTGGAGTAGATCCATTATAAGCTGGAGTACTTCCATATGCAACTTGATCTGTCTTTAATGTATTTCCATTTCCATCTACCCAAGTAATTGTATATTCTCTTAAGGTACCATCAAATTGTGCAGTATAAGTTGCATCCCCTACAACTGGTACAGGAGTTGGACTCCATGAATTATTAAATGTATATGTATATTGATCATCAGCTGTTTTAGTTGGAGTAGATCCATTATAAGCTGGAGTACTTCCATATGCAACTTGATCTGTCTTTAATGTATTTCCATTTCCATCTACCCAAGTAATTGTATATTCTCTTAAGGTACCATCAAATTGTGCAGTATAAGTTGCATCCCCTACAACTGGTACAGGAGTTGGATTCCATGAATTATTAAATGTATATGTATATTGATCATCAGCTGTTTTAGTTGGAGTAGATCCATTATAAGCTGGAGTACTTCCATGTGCAACTTGATCTGTCTTTAATGTATTTCCATTTCCATCTACCCAAGTAATCGTATATTCTCTTGGTAATGATAAAAATGTTGCAGTATAAGTTGCATCCCCTACAACTGGTATAGGAGTTGGACTCCAACCATTAAATGTATATGTAGTATCTACAGTTGGTTCTTTACTCACATCTGCATGCGTTGGAGTATTTAAATATGCCACACTTTCAGTATCTATTAATGAGCCATCATCATTTAACCAAGTAATCGTATATTCCCTTAATGTTGATGAAAAATAAGCATATACATCTCTATCTACTGATACATTACTCAAATCATCTATATCTCCACCACCATTTGGTAATGTATACCAACCATCAAATGTATATGTATACTGTGTTGTAGCTTCTTTTACAGGATCTACATCATCATAAAATGCAGTCTGTCATGGTAATACTGTTGTTTTTCAAAGTTCTTGATTTCCAGCTTCATCATAAAATGTTATAGTATATCATTGTACACAACTATCAAGATCAGCATCATATGCTTGTCCATCTGGACACTTCCATCTTGCATACAATGCAGTTGTTCATGCTTGAATTTCACTACCTTCCACTACTTTTGTTCATATCTGATAATTTGAAGTCGTATACCAACCTCCAAACACATAATCTGTTTTAGTTGGTTCTTGGATTGATAATATTTTTCATTCTGATATAGCAATTATTGCATTATTTCATCAATCTAAGTCAATATCTGTCAGAATTGCTGTAGCTCACTCATTTTTTTCATTTTTAAAACAACGAAGTGATAACCCATTTGCTGATCGTTCATGAGAAAGGTCTCCAGCGTTATTAGCAGTAGTCACAATTGGAACCTTAGCCATTGAAGTTTGGGATAGAGCTATTACAGCTTTTTTATTAATTTCGGTTCAAGCCCATGATGAAGTAGTATAACGAACCCTCTCCATATCCACCACTTCAGACTCTTGATCTGCTTTATATCATCTATCACGAATTCATGCAGCTGGAAGTAAAAAATCATAATAAAAATATTTTTCTAACCTAGTATTTACAGGAGTCCATGAATTCACTACTCATTGCCAATCATTATTTGTAGGAATATGATATCATTTAGGACAAGGTCATTGTCTATCCTCATATGTACTATTTGTAAAATCTCACCACAACGTTTTATTTAATGGTGTGGTAAACCAGTTACCATTACTTGGTCTCACAATAAAAGTACTACTATAGTACGGAGAATTATTTGAAAAACCAACTACAGAAGCTGTATTACTATAATCCCTGTTATCTATTTTTCCAGTATTATCATAATAAGAATCAAATCCATAGTTATTTCACCACTGATAATAATATCACAACGATTCTGTATTAATAGTAGCTTTCGAAGTATCATAAATATCTAATGCTCACATATTACGATCCATCAATGTGTAATGATATTTATCATTATCATTATCACTTTTCAAAATATATACATCCAAATCTCAAAATTCTTTCCACTTTGCATATACATCCATACCATCTATAACAACTCCATCTTTTCGTCTAGTTGTTCATGATTGATCAAAGAACCATCACATAAACATGTAACCATCTTTATATGGTGTCTTATAATGAGTATTTGTTGTATATTTACCATTTGTTTCCGTATAAGTAATAGTTTCTGGATTTTGACTTTGATTTTCCTGCCAATATCATCAATTTAAATTATAAGTTACTTGTACATTATTTTGACTTCATTCTGCCGTAACTACAGCATAAATAGAAAAACTTTCTGCATCTGCTACTGCGATACCATTTTCTGCACTTTCTTCTTTATTTGTTACATCATTTACTTCTTTTTCTCATGTTTTATTTCCATCTTCATCTGTTACTTCCTCGATATGGAAAACTTTTACTTCCTGCGCCTGAGTTTCATCAGCCTTTGAAAGTTCATCATTATCTTCATAGTTAAATGTTACTTTTACTGTGTTTTCTTTTGGCTGTACTTCCACTTCTGTACCATCACTCAATTTGTACATAAATGTAATATCAAAAGCTACTACTTCAGAGTTTTCTGATACTGTTTCATCTTCCTCTGAAATCTGTCCTTTGATTTCATCTAGTTTAACTGTAGACACAATTGGTCTAATATTTGCATATGTTCCTTCTGGGAAAGTTCCAGCCGGAGCCTCTACATTTACAGATACTTTGTTGTATCTATCCACTTTTGTAATTGGTTCTACATTGAGTGTCTCCCATGCTTGAGCTAATAATAGAGCATCTCATGTAAGTTCTTCCTCTTCTCGCCATCATTCTAATTCAGAAGCATCTTGAGAATTTTCTACACCTCATGTAAAACTTTGTTCTTCAATAACATTCTCTTCTCAACTAGGGAAAGGAGAGGAAGGTGTGGGGTCTTCCTCTCAGTGAATGTTATCTAAAACAGTATCATTAGAATCTGTTTTAGCTGATTCATCTGCAGAATTATCTGCATTTTCTTGTAATTGTGAAACATCTTCTTGTTCATCATTCTGAGAATCTATAGATGTCTCATCATCACTAGATCCTTCTCCAATTGATTCTTTTACAATATCAATTAAAGACTGATCATCTCATTCTTGATCATTATTTCAGTCATTCTGACTGTCATCTTGTCATTCTGAAGCATCTTCTGAAGCTTGCTCAGCTTGCTGAGAGTTTTGTTCTTCTTCGACTACTTCATTCTTCACATTTTTGAAACATCTGATATTATGACCTTGAGCCTTATATCTTAATGTTTCATCATCTACATCCCCAAAATATGCATCAATATTAAATATTAATGCACTATTTCCATTTTTAGCTGTAGATGTCCAATAAATTCATAATCCATCATCAAAATTACCATCTTCATCATAGCTTCCAGCTAAAGGAAGTTTTAATTCTGATGATAATACACCTATAATATCACTAAAATCATCTTCATCTATACATTCAGTATCTCATTCTGCACACTCTGCTACTGAATCCTTAAATGAAACTATTTTAGTTTTTGATGAATTAGCTTTATATCTTGTTATTGTAACTGTATTTCATTCTTCATTTATCTCTACATCTTGTGTATGAATCTTTCACCATATACTCATCAATTGATTCCATTCTTTTACTGTTGGTACATGATATCCTGCAGGACAAGCAGCTTGTCTTGCACTTTCTTTTAGATCACTTCACCATAAATTATCATAATGATTTCCATTTTCTCGGTAATCTTTATCTCATACTATAAATAAACCATTTCCATCGTATCATTTTGCATAATAACTATCATCATATACTGCTTTTTCTGTTGTTTTATTCGAATCATTCACTTCTTCTACTCCATGATTATTTCACCATTGAAAATAATATCCATAATCATTTACTTTTTCAGCTCACAAATTTTTATCCATAATTGTGATAGTAGCTGAAGTATTTGGATCTTTTAATGTAATTGTTCAGATTTCATTATCATCTTCACTATATATTATATATTTCTCAGTTCATTCTTTTTTGAAAAAATATTTTACTTTAGTAAACAAATTTGATACACTATCTGATAATTCATCGAAAAATCATTTTTCATCTTCTCATTCTTGTCATTCTGAATCATCATAAGAATCTTCTACATCTGTATCAGGTAGAGGATCCTCATCATCAGATTCTTCATCTTGAAATTCTGAGTTATTAGAAGAATCTTCTGTATTTTCGTTAGTTATATTTCTTTGTGGAAGGGTTTTGTTAGTTACCATATAATTTCTGATAATTTCATTTTGTTCTGGATATCCTTGATAATTTTCAATCCCCAAAACTTCAGCATAAAAATCTGATTCTGCATCCCAGTCTCATCATAACATTTTAGTTACAGCTGCTACTGTCTTTCCTGCAAAATCAAATTCTTCTTCAATATCTTCATCATTCTGCACATTTGAATTTTCTCGTTCATCTTCATCTCTAACCAAAGTTAGATCTTCCACGATAGTTTCATCTTCTTCATTTTTATTACTTTCAACGTTTAGCGAAGAATCTTCCGCGCTAGTTTGTGATTCCGAGTTCAGAGAAAAATCCACAGGTGTATCACCTTGGATATTTTCTTCATTTCACGTTTCACTAGATGAGTCGCCAGCCGAAGAAACTTCTGTATCATCCGATACTTCTACGACTTCCTGTGAATACACAGGCTCATCATACTGCGCAAACGCATAACTAAAAGGCGTCATTACGTTACCTCCCACCATTACAATGAGTGTAACCACATTCACTAACTTTTTCATTTTTCCTTCCCATGAAATTTTATAAAAGATTTCATACCTAATTATATTCCAGAAAAAAATTTTTTGCAAAAATCTGAAAAAAAAACGCCGATTTTGGTTTGACTTTTTTAAAAAATATTTTATATGAAAATTTTTTAGTAAATAATATATATAAAATATGTTAAATTTTTAACTAGTTTTACTAGTTATAAACTAACATTTCTATCAATTTATAAAAATGATAACTATTTTTTATCATTATGTATATAAATTAATTATAAATTACTATTTTTGTCAAATTATTTTATTTCATCATTTTAAACATAGTAAAAAAATCCAGTTTACAAAAAGCCTCTCCTTACAAGGAGAGGCTTAAAAAATTTAATAAATTTATATTTTTTATTAATCAACCGTTAAACCTTTAGCAACAGCCCTAATAGGCTTTAAAGAAATTCAAATTATAATCAAATTATAAATTCACGCAATTATCAAGAATAATCGCCATTTAATCTCATGATTATCCAACCATCCATTTATAAACCATCCACTAATCAACATAATCAATAAAATTCAGATCAATTGAAGTCAAGCTTTCTTCTGAAATTTTGGAAAAACTTTCATTCTTCATGCCACTATCATCGCTCCGACCATAAATATTGTCTCAATTAATACCTGAACTATGATTCATCCAAGCAAATTCCATTTTGGAATCACAAATAATGCAACTAAAACTCAAACTACTACTCATGTCAGATTAATTTTGAAAAGTACATTCTGTTTTTCTAGTGATACAAATAGATAATTGAAAATCTGCTTGATAAAACTAAAGAATAGTACAATTCCAAGGAATGGTAAAATCTGATTAGATCACCATGTAGCTAAACTATCTCGACTTCATATGAATTTTTCACTAGATACAAACAGTATTATATCTCTATTAAAAATCCAAAAATTAATTGCTATTAGTCATCAAATAAACCCAACCAATGTAAGCAAATTTCACATCGATTTCCTTTTATCCAAATTTGAATACGTAGGAATTTTGTGAAGTAAACTATTTCCAAGTGACGATGGAATAATTAATAGAATTTCTAGTAACGATAATGCTAATGCCCAATATCATACATATTCATATCCATCTGCCGTTGGGAAAAACCATCCCAAAAACATCAGAACAATTAACGTATGGAATGAACTGAAAAAATAAGAAAATCAGTATTTTCGATTCTCTTTGAAAATTCATTTAATAAATTTCAAATCTATATCAATTTTGAATGGCAATAAATTCTTAGTTCTCAAGTGAACATCCACATTCTGTCAAATTGAGCTTGCCACTACTGAAAATATCACACAACAAAATGCTATAATTGCTGTTGTATTTATTGCATCAGATTCGAATTTAACATTTCTAAAAATTAGATATACAGTTGGCAATAAAACTGCTAATTGTGATAATCTAGCTACAATTAATGATCGACTAAGTCTATTCATTTTCCAGAATAACTGTAATGGAAGCTGCTGGATTCCTACAAACATATTACTTGCAGAGTATAGCATAGCGAGTGGTAATCACCAAACTATGAATGGATTACTAGTATATGCAGGTATCAAATAAGCTGTCACGATAGCTATTGTATAGATTATAATTATCATAAACATTCTCGTTCCAACGAATTTATGATAATTCTCTTTAAGTTCTGGTGAATCATCTCATTTTTCTTCTTTAATTGCTCCGAGACGTTTCACAGCTATTACATATAATCCAAAATCTACTAATGCAGTCCACCAAGCAAAAAATCTGAATATTGTTCCATAATCTCCATATCTAAGTGGTCATAGATATGAAGCTATAATTTTAGTAATTACAAAACCAAAAAGAGCAGAAATAATTCTACCAAATAACTGCCAAGCTGCATCTTTAATTACTAATTTATGTCACGACATTTAAATTTTCTACTTAAAAATTCAATATACCAAAAAAATCTAAAAATTCTGATTATAATTTTAATCTTCTAACAAATTTATCAAAGCTACTCTGTGGATATGACTCCAACATAGGAATATAACCATTCAATTCATTCACAAAATCTTCTATATTTTTAGCTGTATCATTTATTGTATAAATACTAGGTCTATTTCTACTATCTATTATAACTATATTATGAACTTTCTTTTTCTTGGTGTGATATTCTAGTACAAATCATCTCAAAGTTTCCCATTGATATATAGTTTTTCATACTTCTAGTACTTTTTTTCATATAACCATTTTTGTAATTTTATTTGATTTTAGTGAAAAATACAAATATCCAGCAGCAAAAAATAGAACTATTACTCATCATACTACATTGTTTGAAATAATAGACAATATAGCCACTAATAATATAACAAAAGCAAATACAATATACCACGTTTTACCTCTCTCAAAATATTCTCAATCATAAACTTTAAGCTCCATTTTTTATTTATAAGATATAAAAACTAATTAATAGATTTAATAGTTATATCAAATATCAGATCTTTTCCTGCTAATTCATGATTTAAATCTATAGTCAAATCCTTATCTGTCACTTTTGTAATCAATGCTGCAGCTCATATTCAGAGGTAAATTCTTTGACCTTCAGTAAATTTACTCAAATCTCCAACTTCCTCCGCAGAATACGTCATTACATATTGCTCATTACGTTGTCAGTATCATTTTTCTGGTCCAAATTGAACTGTCTTAGTCTGTCAAACTTTCATTCAAACTACTCCTTCATCAAATCATTTAATCATCTGTCCTGCTCATACTTCGAAAGTTAATCATTCTGAATAATCTCTACCTTCATTATATTTTCAGCATGCTTTTGCTACTGATTCTACACTTGTATCAAACACAGTTCCATCCTCCAGACGTCAAATATAGTCAACTGTTATATTATCTCAAACTTTAACAGCTTCTCATGCTCAATTTTTATCTGATGAATCCAAATATTCTTGTACTGATTTTTGAATTTCCATAATTTTTTTAACAAAAACTAAATTAATTGATAGATTTTATAGTTATATCAAATATCAAATCTTTTCCTGCTAATTCATGATTCATATCTAATGTTATTTCTTTATCTGTAATTTTTACTATTTTAGCTGTCATTCCATATCATAGACTAACAGTATCTCACTCTGAGAATTGACTAACATCTCCAAAATCTGCTATTGGAGCTGTTGCTATCAAACTTTTATCATATTCTCCATATCATTCTTCTGGTCAGAATTTAACTGTCTTTGTCTGTCATAATTTCATTCAGATTACTCCATTATCAAATCATTTTACCATTTGACCACCTTGTGCCTGAAAAGATAATCAAGCAGTATAATCTCTATATTCACTATATACACCACAGGCTTCAGCTATTGATTTTATACTTGTGTCAAATACCGTTCCATCATCTAAACGTCAGATATAATCTACTACTATATTATCTCATTTTTTTACTTCATCTCATTTTCCATTTTTATCAGCTCCATCCAAATATTTATTTACAGCTTTCTGACAATCTGTTAAAGGAAGATCTTTAGTTGTATCATCTACATCTTTATCTTTTCCACATGCTGTTAATAAAATTCCTGATAATAAGATTAAACTTACTAATAATGATTTTTTCATGATTTATATTTTATAAAAAGATAAAAATACTAATTAATTATTTTTGAGATAAATACTCTTCAAGAGTCAATCATTTATCCATAATTTCTTTAGCCACATCTACATCTCATATATATCTTAAGTGTCGAGGTTCATAGCTATATCATGTAATATTATCCTTTCCATCAGGATATCTAACTATAAATCCATAATCTACCATTTTTTTATGAACCTTATCAAACACATCCAATTCAATTATCATTTCATGATTTTCAGATATAATTTCTCCATTTTCTTTTTTGAGACATATATCAACTGCTAATCATGTATGATGTTCAGAATAACCAGCAGGTGCTGCATATTTACTCGCATATTCTATTCCATATTCTTCTTTAAATTTATCAAAAAACTCATTCTGTATAGAAAAAGAACGATACGCACTATCGAGTTCAATATCTACTCATTCAATTAATAAATCTCTTCTTAGTTCATTAAATTTTTCTAACGTTTCTTTTTCAATTTTTAAATATTTACCAAAACTATTTTTCACTTCTACAAGTTCAGCGATTTCTTCCCAATTATCTGGAAGTTTATTTTCCTTATTTACCAATACTAAATAATCACTTCTCTCCATATTTTTAATATCTAACAATAAAATTTATTTACACAATATTTCATATGAATCTATTCCATCTTTTTTCTCTCCATTTTCAAGTGAATATAATGCTAAATCATCGACATTTATCCAATTATCCCATTTATTTTTTATTCAGACTTGTTTTCCAGTTATTACTTCACCATCACGTAAAGTTAGCACTCAACTATCTTTTCAAAGTTCTGTGAAACAATTTTTTGGAATCCAAATCGTTGGAAAATCTCTAGTAAAAATTACAGTAATTTTTGTATTCTTATCATTCAAAATCAAATCTGAAACTTCTTCAATTATTCTAACTGTTAAAGTATATTTTCAATCTTCATTTATTTTTGGACTACGAGTATAAATCTCTCATTCATAATAAGAATCTCATCGATTTTCATTCTCAGTAATTATCATCACTCATGTCAAATCTTGTGTAAGTATATATTCATTAAAACTTAATCAAACTGCTATTTCTGGGCTATACATATTATCTATAATTTTTACCAATTCATCTCCATTTTCTACTTCATCTCATTCTTGTACATAAATTTCTGAAACTATTCACCAAATCGGAGATCTTGGCATTTTTTTATCTAATTCATAGTAATATTCTATATTTTCCTGATTTTCTATTAATATTTCATTTTCCAGTCTATTAACTTCAGATTTTAAATAATTTCTCCTATTTTTTAATAAACTCAAATTTCCTTCTACATCTTGAATTTTTTCACTCATACTTTCTGAAGTTTTTTTATCTCACATATCTACTGCTATACTAAATTCAACACTATATTTTCTTAATTCTTCTTCCAATACCGAAATATCTTCTCAAAAATCTGATTCAAATTGCTCATATTCATCTTTCACCTGATAATATTCAGCAAATTTTCTTCATATTCTAGTATCAATATCTGTATTTTCATCTATTCAATCTTCTTCTCATATCTGCATCAAAATATCCCATTCCTGGACTATATCTCATTGTGAAACATTCAAATTCATTACCTGTCAATCAGCTTCAGCCAAAACTGTTACTTCTGGATAAGATAATAATTTTCACTCTCTATCTATCTCCAAAGTAGTAGGAAATTCTGAAATATCTATCCATTCTTCGGTATTTTCTTTTTTTTCAAAATTTCAAAATATATTTCGAACTACAAAACTCACTAATAATACTACAAAAACTATACAAAATATACCAATACTTTTATAATTTCTTCGTCGATATTTAAATGTCATTATTGATAGAATTATTAGTAAGTTTAAACTAATAATTAATTGTAAAAATATTTAACTTTTTATCAAGAAATAATACTTTACTTGAAACTTTATACTGATTCAATATTATAGTTCAGCTTAAATATTTTACCTATTCACATAGAATCGTGACTTCATTATCATCATTCTATTCTTATCCACTTGAACCAATATCAGATTATAATCTTTATCAATCTCAAGTCCGACAAGATATTCAGTCAAAAATATATAGAAAACCAACATTTAAGGTAAATCTTTTTGGACAAGAATATTTTTGATTGATAAAAAAGAAAAAAATCTGACCATTTTCTATACAATGGCTCCAAGTGATGTGAGTATTTTTACCAGATGATATTGAACTTATTCACAAAGAACTTGATTATATCAAGAAAAAATTCTGAAGTAAAAAATGAAATATCTGTTTCCAATTATGAATAAATAATATTATGATCAGATTTTTTAATAATATTAAAAAACCTGAATGATTCACAGAAGAAGTTAAAAATATGAGATTAGATTTACGTGAAAAAGTATGTAAAGAATTCTGATTAAAAGTTGCTTTTCGTGAAAATATGCCAGAAAGTAATATTGTATATGAACTAGATAAAACTAATGAAGAAATTTTAGCATGATTTAACGATTGAGCTAGACAAAAAGTTAGAAAATGACTATCTCATTGAATTGAATTTTCAGTTGCTACACCTGAAGAACATTCAGTTTTTTATAAAAAATGGTGTGAAGTTTCTCAGTTAAAATGATTTACTCCTATTACTAGGAGACAATTTGAAGCATTAATGAGATATTTCAAAGAAAATAATAATTGAGATCTTTTTGTAACCAAAAATAATTGAGAAATTATAGCATGAAGTGTATGTGCATTTGACTGAAAAACTATGATATATCTCTACTGATTTTCAGAAAGATGAAATAATGCCTATGGATGACAGCAGTTCTTAAAATATAATGCTTTTTGCCGAGCAAGAGATAACGGATATGCTAGGTGTGATATGATGTGATGAGCTCCAACATGATTTCCAGATCATCCACTTGCGTGAGTAAGTGCTTTTAAAGAATCACTCTGATGAGAAAAAATCGAACAATGGGGTAGTTATGATTTAGTTTTGAATTCATGGCTATATAAGTGTTTCGATATGTATACATCAGCCAGACATAAAAAACACTAGAAAATAATCAAATAAAAAATAAAAATCCAATTAAATTTAATTATTTATTTTTCTATTATAAAAAAAATGGATATTCAAAACTTAAATTTAAATAATGAATTATTAAATAATTCTGAACAAAGTAAAAACAATAATATACAACATATTATTATAGATAAATCAATTTGAGATTATTTTCTTGAATTAGTATTTTTTATAGTTCGTTGTTTAATTGTATGTTTAATTCCTGTTGTTGCTTATTATTTTTTTGTTCTATTTACTTGATTTAACCCAGATAATTTAATATAATAATTAATTACTTATTAGCTTCAATTTTCTCTAAAATTTCTTTTTCAGGCATAACTCCAATAAAACTATCTACTATTTCTCATTTTTTCAAGAAAAATACAGCTGGAATCGAATCAATATTGTATTCTGCAGCTAATTCTGGATTTCATTCTTGTACTTCTACTGTTAATAATAGAATTTCTGGATGTTCACTAGCTATTTTATGTAGTAAAGGTTTTAAAACCTTACATGGCATACAATAAACACCCCAAAAATCTGCAATTACTAATTTTTCAGTCTTTACAGCCTCATCAAATTTTTCTTTTGATGTAATTTCTATAATATTTCCTGATTCTGCCATTTTAATAAATATTTATTGATTTAAAAGTAAATACTTTATTATAATTTAAATTAAACTTCGATTATAACTTCGTTCTTTTTAGCTTTTGCTTTTTTTACCTTTTCAGTTGTTAAAATATTAGTTGGAAATAATATTAATATCAAAACTCCTAATACTGAGAACATATCTCAAATATATATATGAGAAAATCCATCATTAGCTAACACAACCTGAGATATAACTATGAAAAATAATCCAATAACCAAAGCTGTTGCTCTAGAAAATTTTATATGAATTGGATAAATTCCATATAATCATATCATATACAAACATATAGCTATCAAAATCACATACATTGGAATATTTCGTCATGCATATTGATTTTGTACTATCATAGTTCACTGAGATATCAACCAAACTAAATATAATAAAAATAATCCAAAAATAGTTATTACTATACTTCTCTTAATCTTATCTTTCATAAAAAAAGTTTGTAAAAATATAAAAATTTAGTACAATTTTCTTATATGATTTAATTTTCATTTTTCAACATTTTATTCGTCAAATTTTTCCTTTATTATATGATATATGAATTTAATTAAAAAAAATTAATAGTAATAAAGCAAAAATGTTAAATTTATGATAATTATCAAAAATAATAATTCTGAACTAAAAATATTATAAAAATATAAAATGTTAAATTATGTAAAAATGTTAAAATTTTTGTTAAAAATAAAAAATCTGAATTTTTATGGATGTTAAAATGTTAAAAAATTGTAAAATTTTAACATTGAAATATTTTAATATTTATCTATATAAAAATTGTTTTTATATTATATTTTTTACTCTAATGCGAGCAGATTTTATGGAATTTATCGCAACTTATAACGTAATTTGAGTTGCTATCTGACTTTTAATTGCAACTAAAGTTGGAGAATGGACTAAATCTTTCATCGAAGATTTTATTACTCCACTTATCTTCGCTCCAATTTTAAAGAAATTAAAAATCGATAAATTGGAAAATCTTTCATGTAGAGGAATTCTTTATGGAAAATTACTTGCCAGAACTATCGATTTCATAGTTGTAGCATTAGTAGTTTTCTTAGTTATTAAAGGAATAGGTGTAGAAACTGCTTAGTTATTTAAAAGATATATAAATAAAAAGTATGTCTACAGAACATATCCGTAATTTTTGTATAATTGCGCACATTGATCACTGAAAATCTACACTTGCTGACAGAATGCTTGAAATTACATGAACTGTAAGAAAATTGGAACACAGTCAGGTTTTGGATAGAATGGATATTGAACAGGAGAGATGAATCACTATAAAACTTACCCCTGCTAGAATGCAATGGAAATGATATGAATTAAATCTAATAGATACTCCAGGTCATGTAGATTTTCAGTATGAAGTATCTCGTTCACTCGCAGCAGTAGAATGAGCAATTTTATTAGTTGATGCGAGTCAGTGAATTCAGGCTCAAACTCTTTCTACATTATATCAAGCTATAGATCAGTGATTAGAGATTATTCCAGTTTTGAACAAAATTGATCTTCCAGCTGCAAATCCTGCAAGAGTAGCAGCAGAAATTGAGCATGTGATTTGAATTCCAGCCGATGAAATTATATGTGTTTCATGAAAAACAGGTCAGAATGTAGATAAAGTTTTGGACGCTATCATAGAAAAAATTGATAGTCCAACAGTTCATAAACAGAAAAATCCTAAAAAATTTATAATTCAAAAGGATGAAAAATCAGAATAATTTTCTATACATTATAAATTAAATAATTTTTTATAAAAAATCATAACAAAAATTTGCATAATTTTTAATTTGAAATATAATTAATTAGATTTATCTAATTATTATTAAAAATGACAATAGAACAACAAAAAGAAACTTCACCTAAATATAAAGAAATTAATTGGGTAAGTAAACAAGTAAAAGAAGAATTAAAAAGATTTAATAAAGAAAAATTTTATGAAAAAAATGGTGAAGAAATTATATATAATATGGATACTGTAAAACAATATCTATGAGTTTTAAAAGATAAAAAAACATGGAAAGAATTAATTTCTAAAAATTCTTCAGCTATGGTAATAGCAGTTCAGATAGCATTATATTCTCAGAATTACTCATTTTGAACTATTGATTGAATTCTTTGAGATAGAACAAAAGATGCTATTAGAAAATTCCAAGCAGATAATAATCTTCCAGTAGATGTATATTGAAGATCTTTACCATCAACTATACAAAAACTCTTAGAAGTAATTAGTAGAGAAGATCAAGTTGAAATACCAGAAGAAGAACAACAAGAAGCTCAAGAAATTATAGAAGAGAGAAAAAATAAAGAGAAACCTGATAATAAACCAAGAGAATGAGGTGAAACTCAAGAAATATGAAATGGAGAAATAAAAAATAATGGAACAAAATGAAAAGAAGATGGGGTTTTCTATACTCCTAATGAGAATATGGAATGGATTAATGCACAAGAAGTTATTCGTCCAGAAATCCAAGCATTAATTGATTCATATAATGGTAATGGTGAACATTTTAAAAATGTTACAGAATTAACTAAAGCAGAAGCTAAAGCTATTTATGATATTAAAGGTAAAGGAATTCAACAACTTTATTTTTCTTCTCTTGAAAAGATTCAGCCAACAGGACTTGAGGAATTATTAAAACATCCTTGATGATTAGAATTATGATTAAAAACACTTACTAAGGAACAAGCACAAAAATTTGAAGGATTAAAACATGGAATAGTATTCAATAATCTTACTAGTTTAGATGTTCCTGTAGTACAATCTCTTGCTAAAACAGAAGCTAGGTTAACTTTCTCTACATTAAAACAAGTTACTCCTGAAATAATGGAAGCATTTTCAGCTAAACAATTTGGTGATTTAGTATTTGAAGGAGTAGATACTCTTGATGTTCAAACAGCTGAAAAGATGTTAAATTATCCATGAAACATTTTTCTTGAAGGAATGACAGAAATTTCATGAGATATAGCAAATATATTAGCACAGCAACCAAACAAGTTTTATTTAACAAAACTAGACGGTACAAAGCCACTTTCAGATGAAGTATTAGAAGGATTATCAAAAATATGATTAATACATCTAAATACTAGTGTAAATGATCAAGTAGAACTTTATAAGAAAGCAAAGAGAATAGAAGGTAAACAAATAACAGGTCCTATACTTGAGCTCTATAATTCTTGATACAAGAATATGGATAGTTTGAAAGAGATAAAATCATTATCCTATGATGATGCAGTACTTCTTTCTGAAACATGAAGATCACTAGATCTTTCATGAATAGAAGAATTTGCACCAGATACCTTTGAAGCTCTTATGAAAACTCAAGGGAAAATAACATTATGATTAGAAGAGTTTCCAGAAAGTTTAGCAAAGAAAATAGATAATCGTGGATATTGATTTGAATTTAAGAATTTAAAAACTCTTGATGTTAATATAGCTAAACATTTAGCAAGTTGTCATTGAGAGATTAACTTAGATTCATTAGAAAGTATAACACCAGAAGTAGCTAGAGCACTTTCAGAAAAATCATGATCAACAATAACCCTTAATTGAATCCAAGAAGAAAATCCACAAGTATTTGAAGCATTTAATAATTATTCAGGTACTGTATTATTTAATAATATATCAGAGCTTTCTGAAGCATCAGCAAAAGTATTAGAAAAGAAACAAATATGAAGTATATTTTTACATGGACTAAAAGAACCTTTACCAGATGAATTAGTTCCGTATCTAGCAAATAATATTTCTCATATTTCTACCAAACCATGAGGTAATATTACAAAACAATTAGATAAGTATCGTTATCCAGAGAAATATAAAGAATAAAATCTAAAAATTAATAATTAGTTGTATTAAGCGATATTTTATATAATATTCAAATTATATTTATATATTTATCGTTTTTTGATGCCAGAATCTGTAAAAAATATTTTCAATACTGTAATTTACCAAAATACAGTATGACAAATAATTGTATCAATTTTGATATTTATAGTTCTATATTTAGTTGTAGATTTTTTACTAAAAAAATTAGATTCTGAAAAAGAATCTGAAAAAAAATGGGTACAATACTTAAGTAAAATTATGAATAAATTTCCAAAATGGCTTTTTGTAGCGATGGAAATATATATAGCTCTCAGCTTTTTAACTTTTTCTGAAAAAGTTAGTTTAGTATTAAAAGCTATATTCTTATTTATAATTACTATATTTGCAATAAAAATCGCTATAAAATGTATAGATTTCTCATTAGAGAAATTCTTTCGTAAGGATAAAACAGCTAAAAAAAGTGTGGAAACTATAGTTACAGTTTTAGTTTGGGCTTTATGAATTTTTGTATTTCTAACTAATATTTGAGTAGATTTAACTCCAGTTTTAGCATGATTTGGAATAGCTTGAATCGCAGTAGCCTTCGCATTACAAAATATTTTGACAGATTTATTTTCATCATTTTCTATAATTCTCAGTAAACCATTTATAGTTGGTGATTATATCAAAATTTGAGAATGAAGTAGTGAAAAAATCTGAACAGTAAAACAAATTACTCTAAAATCTACAACACTTCAGACAGTTCAATGACAGGAAGTTATAATTCCAAATAGTAATATTCTCGCAACAGAAGTTATCAATTATAGAACTATGAAAAATAGAAGACAGAGAATTTCTATTTGAGTTACTTATGATACATGAGTTAAAAAACTGAAACTTATTCCAGAAATTGTTAAGGATATAGTTTCCAAACAAAAAGAAGTGGAATACGAACGATGTTATTTGGAAAAAATGTGAGATTTTA
>Ga0265299_10000779_pt1 | contig 38706 bp, 57 predicted proteins | sample AusTroGonzalo_MG_4_FD_193485 | JGI IMG/M metagenome (GOLD analysis project Ga0265299, IMG submission 193485) | Bovine rumen microbial communities from tropical cattle in Woodstock, Queensland, Australia - Gonzalo_02 | ecosystem: Host-associated > Mammals > Digestive system > Stomach > Rumen ... | reverse complement strand
GCACAGTAAGCCGATTATTAATTTCCTGTTTTTTAACAGTAATACTGTAAGGCAGATTATAATCTAATCTTTCATCAATCCCCATATGTTTAAGGTAACTTTCCACTTCAGAATTGTTTTTTTTTTTTCATATTTTTAATCCTCCTTATTAATATAAAATTTTTTTTTATTCTGCTCTGCTGAAGACAATATCCTCCAGCTCGCCACTACTCAAGCCACACAAAAAAGCCTGATTCCTAACCAATTCCTGATTATTAGTCAAGAATTCTAAAATATTATAAACACTCTGATTATTAAATCGTTGCAAAATAGTAGCAACAGCTTTTTCAACATCAACACCTAAACAAGTATCCTCATCCAAGCCAATCAGCTTATCAATCTCTTCAAGCTCAGTCTCCAGAGCTAACCTCTCAAACTCAAGTTTCTGAATCTGCTTATCAATCTCCTTGATTCTCTTGATCGTGAAAATCTTATCAACTTGCAGCTTCTGATTCTCCTTCTCAAGATGAAACAGTAAGACATCAATAACCTCATCATTGACCAATCCGAGCCTTTTGAACCTTGCATATTTCTCCTTAGTGGTGCTGATTCCAATATGCTCTGATTTGGGATTGTTGCTTCTTGGCCTACCCATCACGCAACACCTCCCTAACCTTTAACACATATCTTATGTGCTTGCAATGATTCTCTGTGTCAGACAATCGTAATCCTCCGAACTTGCAACGAGTTTCAGACCTATTGCAACGATACAGAAAATGAGGGCAAGTGCAAAATACTGTACCCTCTTTCAAATCTATAGTGACAAGATATTGCTTGTCACCATTATCATTCTCAAGATAATAATCCTCCCAATAAGGATTACTTGTAAAGGAAATGATTTTCATAAAATCACTTCCTTTTTGCAAAATCCTTCAAGTGCAGTCCAAGTAATGAAACATTTGTCTGCACCACACATTTCCTTAAATTCTAGTAACTCCTCACGAAGTTCCTCATCAGATAATTTAATATCTATTTTTAAGCACCCTACCTGCTTATCCCCTTTAAAAAATGTGTAGTCCTTTTTATGCCTATATCTTTTTTGAACTTTACCTCTAAATGCACTTCCAAGAACTTGATGAGATTTTAAAGAAGCTGCCATTTATAGCCGCTCCTCTAACTTTTTAATAATCTCTGGACACTCCTCTCTAGTAATAATACTTGCTTTTAATAATTCCATAACTTCCAATTTCGCATCAGTAATGCTCTTGTTCGGCAATTCTGCAATGATGGATTCAGCAATGTCACTAACAGAATCAATATTATTTGCAACTGCTTTCTTAGGTTCCTCCTTCACAACTTCAGGCTTACTGACTTGAGCTTCCACCATATCCATTGTTCTGCATTTCAAAGTCTCAAACTTATACTCCCCATCCTTGTCAACGAAGGTCTTATACTTCTCGTTGACCATAGAATTGACATGAATAACCGCTTTGGATGGTTGATAATCTTCATTGAACATCATCTCCATATCGATTTGACCGACAAAGATAAGATGTTTCTTACTATTGTTTAATTTGTGGAGTATGTCATTCCACCTTTTGGCACGATCGCTATACGCAGCCATGCCACGAGCCTTTGAAGTTAACATTTCTAACAAACTAGTAACTCCATCCAATATGATTGTATCATAATTGGACTTCTCAATTTCGTCTATTATGTCTTTGATTGAATTATAAGTCTGGACATCTCCCTTGAAACTCAAATCAAGAATGTCAACATTAGTAAAATTAGTATCGTCCACATCTATGCAGACTGGATTTAGCCCATGCTCAACACAGTAATTTGCAGCGAATGTTGATTTGCCGCTGCCATCCATGCCATAAATTAGAACTTTTTTCCGAGGAGCTTCTCCTCTTTTACGAAGTTTTAATACCATATTTAATCACCTCTAATAAAATAATAAAAAATTTACCACCAGTAAAATCCGTTTGTTGCTGGAACAAGCAAGAAACAGACCGCAATGAAAACGAATAATGCAAAAATTAACAATCCAATGAATGTGAATTTTATTGCAAATTCTCTAAACAGGAAATCGTTGAAAGACTTTTCCTGTTTCTTTTGAAGCCTTGCTTTCGCCATTTTTTTGTCCTCCTAAAAAAAAATATTTTTAAAAATCATTATATTCTCAAAAAGTGTCTTACTCCTTTTTGGAATAATCCTCTTTCCTGATCATGGTCTCATTTCCTTCCTCGTCTTTGATGTAGATTTCCTCGGAATATAATTCTAGGCCATAATCAGTTAACTCATTTCCAAATATTATGAGTGACTCAATGTATTGGTCCACTTCATCATATTCGTCTATTTCGCACATTGCATCTCCTCCTTGATTTGCTCTTTTATGGAGCCGTCAAGTAGGAGTTCATAGAAATTGATTGCTTTTTCAACAAATCCTTCTTCGTAGGATTTGCCGTTTATTATAATAGTATCCATTTAAATGTTCTCCTAAAAAAATTTTTAATCAGCCTTTTTTTTTGTTCGAGAAATCCTTTAAGGGTCTTACTCCTAAAAGGAATTCTTTCTGTATTCTTTAATATATCTTTTTTAATATATATATTTTTTTGTCATTTTTTTGTCATTTAAAAAAAATAATAAAAAAATATTATTGACAATGAAAAGACAAATATAATAATATCAAAAAAATATAGGAGGTGAAAAATGATGCAGATAAAAAAGAAATTCAACAACATAGAAACAAAAACAAAAATAAGGCATAACGGAACTGGATTTCTCACAACAATCCCCAAAGTAGTGATTCAGCTCTTGAACATTCAAGACGGCGATCATATCCTCTGGGACATTGACATTGAGAACAACATAATCACAGTCGAGCTCAAGCAAAAAGACGAGGAGTAAAAAAAAAATTTTTTTTATCCTCTTTTCTTATTTTTTTTATAGCCTGATGCCCCAAACAATTATACCCTCTATTTTTTTTTTAAATGTTTATATACTTTGTTGAACATAAATAATAGTAACCTTTAATAAAATAAAAAAAAATATTTAAATGTTCTCCTAAAAAAAACATTCTACTATTTTTTTATATACCATATTTTTTAAAGGCCAATGATTTCATTTGAAGGCCCAACTAAAAGTTTTTTATATTCTTTTGTCTTACCAAAAAAAATTTAAATTTTTTTTTGAAAGGAATAAAAAAAAACATAGGCCTTCAGGAAATCATTAACTATTACCACTTTTTTTACCCTACAATTTTCCACATAACATATTAACCTCGAATAGTCTCCTGCAATGGTCACGTTCAACTTTCAACTCATTCACCTTGTTTTGTTGCTCTTCAACAGATAAGGTAATATGGGCCTCTTTTTCTGCTACTGTAGGCTTTTTCTTGCCTAACAGTTTTTCCCAATCATTCAACTTGATATGATTGGCCTTCAACAATTCTAGATCGTGATATGCTCTTGCATATTCTTTTTCTGCTTCAGCAACATTGTCGGCACATTCAATTAGTCCTTCAATGATTACTTGTTTTTCACTTTCTTTCATATTCATTATCCTCCAGATTTAAAAATTAAAAAATAATTAAAATTTATTGGTTAAGGATTAATTTCAAAACCCTTAACAATAAATCATAATCGTAAGATTTTGCAATTACCCCTCGTGGACTATTGAATCCCATTCTGGTATCAAATTCTGCACAATATCTGATGCCTTCATAAACTTTGACATCTTCAGCTTTTTCAAGATATTTTAAGACATTGTAAGGGAAAACCATGCAAACGTTTTTCTTTCCATTTTGGATTTTCAAAAGGTCAAACATACTAAAGTCTTCAAAATTCATTTCTCTAATTTTGTCAATTTCGTTCATTTGAATTTCTACATTTTTCATGTTTTTTGTCCTCCTAAAAAAAATGTAATTGTATAATATTACTTATGTTTACATAATATATAAAGTTTTCTATTTTTTATAAAAAAAATTAGTTTTTATAAAACGGAAACCATTTTACGATTAAAAATATATTAGGGTTTTCGTTTTACTGTAATCGTAATACAATTAAACAAAAACTCCACAATATTTTTTTCTGTAAAACTGTAATTGTAAAACAATTAAACCAAAACACATATACATTTTTTTCTATAAAACGAAAACCATTTTACAAAAAAAACTCACTTATACCTATTCAGCACATTCTCAATAGCAGCATCAATACGCTCATCAATCTCATCCTTCAACTTCTCATTCTCAAGCTTCTGCTTCTCCAGCTTCAACTCTAAATCCATATACTCCTTTGACTTGATTGTCTTGACTTCAGTATCATTCAAGCTCAGGAAAGGAATCAAAGTAGTGTAAAAACGTCTCATTGCATTAATGTTAATTTCATTATAGGCACGATCAATATCAGATAAGGTGTGGCCTGCCAACAGGCGAACCTTCAGCAAGTCACCAGAATAACGATTGCAGGTGGTAATGAAATATTTACGCAAGTATTTTGCCCTAAAGAATCGTTCACCTTGACTATTCAAACCAAACTCCTTGTCATTCAATCTTTGAAATAATGTTATGAAACTTGTCTGTCCAAGCTTCCGACCAGATGGAGCTGCAAACAAATACTCATCATAACTGTTGATATGCCTTGACTGCAAATAATCAACAATGGCAATAACGGCTTCAGGAGTGCAAAAAGTACAACAAACATTATCAAACTTGTCAGTCTTTTGAGGTCTGAAGTAAAAGCAGGGAATGAAATGCTGATAATCAGACTTAAACAAGTTTTCCAATGTCAAGTCATCTTCAAGGTAATATTCACAAGCCTTGAGAAAATCATTGATTGTCAAGTTCCTAACATCAACAGGCCTAATTCCTGAACTGGACATGAAATAGAATAATGCCTTGTTCCTTTTGCTATTTGTTGCATTGACAGCTTTAAGTATATGCTGCTTCTGTGGCAAATCGCCTTCCTCGTAAAGTGGTTGATTGACTCGTACATTTATGTTCTTTGGCAATTGTATGTTGTATTCGTTCAGGAATGCTCGGTAGATTGCAAGTTCAGATTTGATTGTTGATGGTTTCAGCTCGATTCTGATGAGTTCCTGATATAGCATATATTGTATGCGTGTTATGGATCTATCTTCAAGTTCTTTGAATTCAATCTGGCCGTTGAGGATTTTTGGTTTTTGCTCGTCTCTTGCTATGTCTAGTAGTTCTGTTGGTGTGTAGCCAGTTAGTTTGTGGATTCTGGTGAATACTCTTTCGTATTGTTGTTTTCTTGTTTCACCTATGTCTTTTCTTATGTACATTTGTTGTAGTTTGAAATCGTTCTGTATCATATTAGTATTTTTTATCTTTCATATTAGATAAGTGTTGGGTTTGTAGTGAGTTTATTCATAGAATTTCTGCAAAATCCAGTATTTATGTGCCTATTTTTATGTCAAAATCGCTTAAAAAGTATTACTCAAAAAATTAAGGATTCTTTGAGTTTTGCGAATATTTCTTGCAAAAACATTAAAATATTATATGTTAGTTATGTGATGTATATTAAAATATTTAAAAAATATAAAAAAAGTAAATAGTATAAAATAATTGAAAGAATGATTAAAAATATTAAAAAGAAAAAAATAGTATTAAAAATAATTAATAGGATATTTAATTTAATAAGTGTCTTGCTCTGCTGCCACCATCTCCTCAACACTTGACTCATATAAATCCTCAAAATCCTTGAGCAATTTCTCATACTCCTCAAGTTTTGCCCATAACTTCTTGTTCTCCCTCTGGCATTTAATCTGATTCTCCTTATGGAACTGTCTATAATTATCAAGCCTATTAAGCAACTCCACAAAAGGGATTCCACAGTCAGCAAGTGAAACCCCTGTAGTGTAACTCCTGCAGTCTTCATAATCATGCAAGGTATAACTGTCAAGCATCTCATACCTTTCAGTCATCATACTCAGCCTCCATAAAACAATATTCTCCACAACAATCTAAATAATAGTCACATACTTCACAGGGATTGATGTGATCGTCATCGAAATCCCCATGCCCCTTTTCGAAATAGTTTTCCATACTAACAAACCTCCAATAAAAAAAAATAATTTTAAAATTTAATTGCCACATATGCAAATTGTGCATTTGTGGTAATTTCTAGGTTCCTGCATTAATTTTATCCATTCGACAAGCTCATCTTCACTTCTTACGTGATGTTGGAATAATTCAAAGTGTCCGCATTTCATTTCCATCATGTAGATTGCATTGAATGCGAATCCTTGCCATTTTGGATTTTCCATTCTTGAGTGTCTTTCTTTGCATTCTATCCATTTTTCTTTCATTTGTTCGTCTGGGCATTCGTTTATCATTTTGTCCCAGTCTGGCACATATGAGTTTGCGATGTTTTTGTTTTCTTCTGTCATTATGCAGTATTGTGTTTTTGTTTCCTCGTTGTACATTTTAATGTTCCTCCTAAAAAAAATACTTGTATAATATTAAATATGTTTACATAATATATAAAGTTATCGTTATTTTTAGAAAAAAAATAAAAAAAAGGAATAAAAAAAACTAACTTTAAACGGAATACTCCTTTTTCATATCATCCAAACTCTTAAAATTAATGCACTTGTTATCTTCAAATTCATATCTGCAATAAGCAGTACCTTCTCGGACACATTGCAAACAATATTCCGTGTAAATGCTCCCATATTGCTTATACTTGCTCCTCATCATAAACAACTTCTTCTTCATATTCAGCATTCATAACTTCCTCATTGCCAAGAATAAGTTCAGTATTGATTTCACCAGAGCCGCTGACCAAATGACTGTTATACTTCTCAGTATAGTACCACACGATCAACCCAGCCAATGATCCTGCAAAACCGACAACTTCAGTTTTGCCGATTGATTCTCCAGTAAAATATCCGAAAATAACTAAACATATGAAGGTTATTATGCTTGTAACCAATCCCAAATCCAGTTCGCTCATTGTACAAACTCCTTAAATCCATTTTCAGTTATAATTCCACACCAATATTCATTTTCGTCAGGCAAGTCATATTTGTTTCGTTCATGATTGATTTTCACTTGTTTATCCAAGACTTCAGGAGTCAGTCCGTTTTTTTCATATAACTCATTGACTTCCTTTTGTCTGTTGCTAAGTTCTTTTCTTTTGATTTTTGCAGTCATGATTATCCCTTCGTGATTATGCAGACACTCTTTTGACTTATTCCACGGATATATTGTTTTTCAAGAGCAAAACTTCTCTCTTCAACATATCCACAGTAACAAGAGCTACATTTATTTCCAAGACTATTAACAACTTTCACAGTCTGTTTTTTCAAGTCAATTTCATTAATTACTTCATAGTGCCCATATTTATTCCGATATAATAAATGTATAATTGCATCTTGATTTTCCTTGCAAATCATCTTGGCCAGTTTCTCAAAACCAAGTTCGCTGAAATTGTACCATTTGCAGGATAACTTTATGCCTGTCTTTTTTGACACATAGGCAACTGCTGTTTCTAATCCTCTATGGTCTGTTCCACTTGTTGTAGTTCCAGCTATTTTTGCCAGTTCATTTTGAGTATATCTTTTAATACCGAATTTATATAAGACCTTATGAAGTGCTGAAACACCACAGAAATAGGAAGTGTTTTGTCCCATTCCATCACAACCTTTTGAGGTTTGATGCTTTGACTTATATGGATTAACACAATTATTACCAATTGGAGCATCGCCTCCACTATCTGCAATGTCTGCCTTATTAAAAATGCAGTAGTTAGGCAAAGCATGATGATTATAGTAGTAAACTATAATTTTGGATAAGCAAAAAACAAATAGTTCAAAACTAACTTTAATTTTTGAGTTAATTGTAGTTATATATGCAGGAACTCTTCTATTATCTTTACAATACTTAATGAAATTATTAATCATTTTCAAGTAATCTGATTTAGAAACTTGTTCATTAATAGTATCACTAAATTTTGTAGTGTTATATATTCTGACTTCAACAGGAGTATAATCTTTTGTTTTGAAATTTGAATTTATCAAATCAGACATCAGATAACTTGTTGAGTAAATGCTGTAAATCGTATTGTTAATGTTGCAGGTTTTCGGCATTTTCTTATTTTTTTCATAATAGGTTTTGATTTGTTGGGCTTCTGAAAATAATAATTCTTTTTTCATTTTATCTCTTTTCTCCTTCTTCGGTATATTCTTGTATAACGAACAATAATGGAATAGGTAGTTGGTTGAGTAAATTGAAAAGAGTGTGTTAATCTAGGCTTGAGGGACTATAATCCGTAGCATATTCTCCTCTTTCAAGCTTAACACCACAACAATACATGTCTACACCATTCATTACACGGATACCAAGCCTTTTATAGGTCTCCAAATTCCCTACTGTGTCAAGTTCCCAAGTAACAGTAAACCTTTTCCAATTGTTTGTAAGGTCAAAATAAGATAAGCCATCCCCAAATATTTGATTTGTTGAACTGTTGTAATTTCCCTTAATCGGCTTGGATTTGACCCCATTATAGAAATATGCTCTCAAACCAGTAGTCGTAGGAGTACCTTTGGCATAAAAACCTAATGTAAAACAATCACCATATTCATACTCACCAGCACTTATATCCCAAGTCCAAGTCAGATATGATGATGAATTTGAATTATCAATCCTTCTTATTGCACAGTTTCTATAGGAGTTACCAGTTAGCGAACCAACAGTATGTGTGAATTCTCGAGTATTTAAAATCAAATTCTCAACACCAATATTTAAGGAATTGATATTTTGTATTGTTGCATAAATGTTCGTGTCAATTGTTCCATCATTTTTTACCAATCCATTTATTGAGGATTTGCTTATTTTACTATCCAATGAATCCTTAACTAACTTTTCAGTAGGATAATGGGAATTGTTCGTAGTTGGAGACCAACTTGAAACCTTGTTCTCAATTAACTCATAAATACTTAAATCTTCGCCAGAATACCCCAGCACTCCCATAATAATTGGGTTGTAGATATCATTCTCTACAAACCCTAATATTACAATATCTCCAACTTTACAAGAACAGACTGATGGCACATTAAAATGGTCAAGACTATTAGTGGTTTCCTTTACATTATATGTGTTTCCATTTTTTTGGGTTATCGTGGCATACTTCTCTGTTGTAATGTCATTCGTATTGTCTGTTGCTCTCAAAAGATTATTGTATAAATTATCTTCCATAAATAATCTCCTATTCAAATGCACTTTTTCTTGGATATATGACATATCCATTCAACTTATTAGTTGTCCCCTCGAGAGTTCGTACCTTCAAAGTCCCCACATCTGAAACATATGCTTCGATTTTTGGGTATATCATTTGACTCACTTCATAACTTGGACAATACTCTGTAGGCAATGCAGAAAGAGACAGATCAGTTGTGAGATTCAAGAAGCTTGTTGTGATATATGATGGAGTTTCATAAAAAGTTCCTTGCAGTTCAATTGCCACGAAAATGTCGTTATAATAACATTGCAAAGTTGCATTTGGAGATATTTTTCCCCATCCAGCAAGTTTTTGCCACTTCAACCCACTTACATCTTGTTTTGTAGTGTCGGAAGGGTGGATATGGTCTCCCCTTGCAAATTTTCCAGTTTCAGAACCCACACTAGCAGTTCCATCCATTTTTGGAGATGTACTACTTGCCATACTGTGTCCATAATTAGTTGCAGAGCTAACTCCGTATGTAGTGCTTGATGTAGCGTGGCTTGTAGGAGTCATAGTAGAAGGGAAATTAGCAATCATGCCCCTTGGGATACTGCTTACCGCCGTCAATGCTCCGTCTGTTCCAGTCATAATGATTTTCCCACTTGCACTACCAATTTTTCCATCATTGCTAATGTTTCCGTGAGTGTGGCTTGTTGGAGTCATAGATGTTGGGAAATCGCTAATCTTTGACTTTGTGATAGTATCCGCAGTCTGCAAAACACCATCAGTACCTGTCATCACGATTTTGCCACTTGCACTACCAATTTTTCCATCATTGCTAATGTTTCCGTGAGTGTGGCTGAAATCAGAAATCTTGCTCTTTGTGATAGTGTCTGTGGTCTGCAATGCTCCGTTTGTTCCAGTCACAATGATTTTACCACTTGCACTACCAATCTCCCCATCGTTACTGATATTTCCGTGAGTATGGCTACTAGGAGGCATAGTAGAAGGGAAATTAGCAATCATGCCCCTTGGGATACTGCTTACCGCCGTCAATGCTCCGTCTGTTCCAGTCATAATGATTTTACCACTTGCAGAGCCGATTGCTCCAGCATTGCTAATATTTCCGTGAGTGTGGCTTGTTGGAGTCATAGATGTTGGGAAATCGCTAATCTTTGACTTTGTGATAGTATCTACTGCTTGTAATACCCCATTGGTTCCAGTTGTAATTATTTTTCCTGTGGAACTTCCAATTTTACCGTCAGCAGACAGATTTCCATGAACATGAGAAACAGAAGCACGAGTATTATCAGATGGATGGACATGGTCAGACCTAGCAGCATAACTGCTACTACCAGCACTAGCAATACCGTTCATCTGCATTTCATTATTGTCATCATTTAACACAGCATATTTATCCCAGTTTGAATAGTTTGTAACACTAGTTGAATTGTTGTAATAATACTTACGAGACCAAACCATATTTTTTGAGTACTCATACGGCCTAATTTCTTGAGTAACTGTAGTTACAGTACCGCTAGAAGTTGGGTATGATATTAAAAGAAATGCTTTATCGTACGGACAGTTACTTAAAGTTGTCGCTATAGTGTTTCCCCTACAAATATAGAATTTTACGGTTGAGGGGAAAAATTTTGAATCGTTCAAGTCATCATTCGCAACTATTTCTTCCAAAGGAATCCTACTACTGTCAATGCCTTCTAACTTGGATTTCAAAGCATTAGTGAAATCATTACTTGACAATGCTTTTCCTGTCACCTTGTCTACTTTGTTGCTAATAGCAGAATCTTGACTTGTATTCTTTGACTCAATACTTTCCAATCGTGTTTCTAATCCATCTACAGTATTTATTTTAACATTAGCACCATAACGAGTCTGTTGCTTATTTTCCATAGTCACAGTAAAACCAGTCAAAGTGTCGGATGCAGTAAACACAATCTCAATCATCACTTGATCCAAAACCTTCAATCCTGAAGGAATACTTGCTAAGTTTCCTTTGCTGATGTTTGACAAGATTGTTGTTCCAGTCTTTGTCTTAAGATTGACCTGTATCTTGTTATTGCTGCTACTCCAATCAAAAGCCTTGAATTGTCCGAAACTGTTGAAATTAGGATAAAATAACAGTTTCATTGTCCCAGTTCCAGACACTACAGACTTATCATTTGCTGTAGTGATGCTTAATGTGTTTGGCAATGTTTCGGCCAATTCAACTATAGCAACCCCTGCTTTCCTTTTGTTTGTACTGTTTACCCAAGTCTGATTGCTGAACATATCAGGCAAAGCAATCGGCACAGTAAAATCAAACACATTAGAAATCAACAATGCGTCATTGATATTCTCAATGAATGGTTTGTCATCCGCTGTAAAATAATCATCGTATTCGCTCATTTTTAACATTCTCCCCTTTAAATTTTTATTAATCAAATCTTATGCATCATAACCAGTATAATCCAGCACATCATATGTCAAACTGTCAACAACAATTGTGAAATCATTAGCCTTGACCTGAATCCCAGTTCCAGCCCAACAATACTGAGCGCTCAAAAGAATCGTCTTGACATCATACTTATCAGCTATGCTCTCATCAAGAACACTATAGATTGCATTTTCAAGTTTCTCATAATCCATGCTCATAGGTTATACTCCCTAATACGTAAATCGCCTTTCACAGAAATATACTGCTCCATGAACGCTAGGAAATTGCTGTCCCATCCTTGATAAGGAATGTTAATCACTTCAACAAATTCCTCCCCAGTACTCAGATTCCCTTCAAGCAGATGCACATTTGAATCAGAAGAACCTAAGTTGACAAGATAATCATTGCTTGTATCATCATTGTTCTTGCTTAAGTTACTTGTATCAGTAACAGTAGCAGAATAAGACAAATGGTCTGTAGCAGTCAGATAAGTAGTCTCCTCAGTGAAGTAGACAGTATAATCATCGAAACCAAACGCTTTATTCATGTTGATTTCAATATCTTCCCTTGTCATTAACCTACAATTTCTGAGATAAAGGTAAATACGATATTCGTCATCAGTCATTGCACTTAACTGAGGAGTCAAGCTAGTAATCTTCAAATCGTCAAAACTGAATCGATGGCTTGACGGCATACGGAACAATATCTGAAATGTTGACCCAGACACGGACTCTTCAACCATCAAGACAGAATCAGCATACAATGAGACCACACCTTCAATCTTTGTGAGTGTAATATTATTTGCTGATGCAATGCTTGACAAACTAATGCTCTTTTCAGTACCAGACTCATTTTTCAATATGAAAAAGAAATCATCAAGAGAATTAGGAAATTCCACAATTGCAACTTCCACTTTGAAATCATCAGAATACTTTTCTCCAATCTGAACTGTGTTCTGGTTACGCTGCCCAAACACACTTGTGCTCACAGCTCCCCTAGTCACGCTGAACTTTCCTTCAAGGGTAGTGTAATCATCGTTATGATCGCTTTTTGTTGCCTTGTCCTCAAACAGCAAATATTCTCTTTCACGTTGAATCTTCGGCCTAATCATATCATACTCAACGCCCCAGATATTATCTAGGTTTTTTCCTGCGCAAGTCAATATGCTTGTATCGTTCATGAACTGATTGCACATATCACTCATCATGTCAAAACTATGCCCTAACAGGTAATACACAAGAAAACCGAATGACGATGGGGGGTTCATGAAATTGTTCTGCTCATCATACTCATCAACAATCAAGTCACCATAAAAGCTGCTGTCATCATAAGCCATTATATTTCACTCCTCTACAGACACACTCATGTTGAAGTTAATAAGCTGAATCTTATTCTCAATGCTGGTCAAGTCAATGTTGTAGACTTCAGTAGCACCTACGCTAATAGGCTCGACAAGTTCAACATAATCTGTTCCGTCATATGAGACAATCTTGCAAATCTTAACTCCTTCAATTTCATTCTCGATAATGCTTGCCAATACACCGACATTGCATCCAATACCAATCATCGCTTCATTATTGAAATCAATTATCTTCTGCTTAATAAAAGGTTTTACAGCAGCCAAAGCATAACCAGTATCCAATATAACACCATAGATATAGCTTATGCTTCCAGTATCTGCAAGCACCTCCTTATATTCGGCCAAGTGGAAACCCTTCTTTGTTCCAACTATATCATACTCCTTCATGCTGAACAATTCTATCAGGTCTGCTCTAGCCTTTGTCATCTCACCTGATGAAGTGGATTCTATGCTATTGTCTTCATTGTAGTCATTCAAATCCAATCTTGTCACAATGTCAGTACGATCACTCGGATTGAAATTTATGATAATGTCAGGGTCTAAAACAGTTGTGCCCTTAACAACATAAGTATCGTGAATGGATTCTAATTCATTACTTAAGTTTTCATACCATGCCAATGTACCAGTAGGGACATTGAAGGGACTTAACAGTATCCTGTTTCTGTAAGTGTCATCGTCTTCAATGTCTGTTCCTTCTGTGAAAGCAGATTCATTATTGACACCTATAATATTTCCCATATCTCCCAGCACTAGGGTTATTGTATTTGCCAATACATTTGTATAATAGCCTTCCTGCTCACAGATTGCATTGACAGCCACGCTGTCTGTTCCTGCATCTATTATTATGTCTTCCCCATCATTGTCTATGAGGAAACTGATTGCATCAATGGTAGCAACCTGCAATCCATCAGGAACCACAATAGGAACACTATTGTCATCACCAAGACGAGTCAAGGTCACTTCCCCAACCGATGGGCTTGCTCCTATACGGTGAACTCCCCTCATATCTCCCATATTGTCAAGGAATTCACCCTCAGCCATATGAATCATACTCATACGGTAATTTAAGTCTATCAATTCACGATGCTCAAGCACATATGAAGCAACCACATCTGAAATATGATAAGCTTCAGAACCGATGCTAAAATCTGTTATCTTAGTCAACCCTTCCAAGTTTGCAGTAACATACATATTAATGATCTCATCACGAAAATCAGACTTTGTCAACACATCCCCATCGAAAGTTATATACTCAATATCCTCTTCCATACTATCATACCTCCTCTTCAAGTGTAATGCTCATTGTCTCGCTAGTTCCATCCACTAACTTGACCCCAATATTCATCCTCAATTGCTTATCAACCAAAACATGAGGCTCAATCGCAGTGATTTCACTTACACGTGGATTATCCATCAATGCATTCTGAATATACACTATTAATGCAGCAACACTTTCATATTCAAAATCCTCTCCGAAGATGTTGCGAATCTCACTACCATACTCCGTGTCAATGCTTGGATAAAATCCCTTGTCAGTCAATAGCCAGTTGCGAATACTTTGCTTTGCATTATCTATCCCAGAAACAGTCTGTATGTCCCCATTTGCAGTAACTTCTCCAAGGCTTGAATAATCGCAACCGTAAATCTCATCATAATCAACCATATCTAAAATCCCTCTTTATTTTACCTTTTCAACATTCTTGAACTCAATGGTGTGGTCTGTAGCGCTTGAACAATCATACCATTTTGTTCCACTATAATTCCAAGCGTGCCCAGTAGTTTCCTTACCATTGCTGTAAGTTCCTCTACGGATTCCAATGCTTTTCTTTGCACCTTCACCCATTTTTGCCATAATCCAAGCGAAATCAAGACAGTTAGCAGTTTTTATCTTCCAGCATTTCTCTGCACTTTTCGGACCGAATTTCTCAGCCGCTTCAGACTTGACAACATGATCACCATATTTCTTATATTTCCATCCGCCAGTTCCTCCAGCAGTCTTGACACGCAACCATTTGTAGATTTTTGCTACTGTGCCTAATTCCTGACCTTTGAGCTTGATTTTCTTTCCGATTGCGCTATTGTCTTTCAGGCCAATGTTGATGTTGATGTTTTCGCATTTTGCATTTAGAGGATTTCCACTTCCACCAATTATATATCCGCTCTTGTCACGGAAAACATAGTTGCCACCATACTTTTCGTTGAGATGATTTCTGCCTTCAATCAGTTCAAGTGTCAATGTCTGATTGTCTATGTCCTCTTTTATCTTGTCTATATAGACAAGTTTGTGTTCGCTGAAGACATTGTCGAAATCCAATAGGCATAGGTCTCCAAGATTGATGCCTGACAAAACAGGTATTTTTAAGGTTGCCCTAAAACTATGTTTCACATTCAATTCACTACTTGCTTTTGTCAAAGCTTCTGCCTTAGTCAATTCACATTTCTGAGATTGTGTCTTGCTGCTTGCAACCTTTGCACCAGTTGAAGGAGTGACAGTTGCAGGAGTCAAAGTCTTACGAACCTTTGTTGCCTTGTCTTTGCCACTCACGGCACAGAAGTCCGCATCGCATTTCTTGCACGTCAACTCCCCTTCAGGCGTCTTTTTTGGATTGAAACTAAATGTAGAGCCGCAGAAGGGGCACTTATTTTTCCACGTCTTCTGAGTAAGCTTGTAAGCATAACCTGCTTTCGATGGGTAAGCCCAAGTGGTAACTGTATCGTCCTTGAATGTTGCTTTCACTCCCTTTAAAACCATTTTTATTAACTCCTTAAAAGTTTAGCACATCATATCTGTATTTTGTATCTCCAAATCCATTCCAATGGGATCCCCAATATTTCGTAGTGGAACTAGTTCCTGTGTCAACAACAAACCATTTTCCATTAACATAATATTCACCATATACATGACCGTTAGCGCCTTGTTTTGCATGAGCATATCTGCATTTTATACCAATACTTCTCGCCAATGCAATCATAAGGTTAGCGTTATCACAACAATTTCCTCCACGATTATTTAAAGTCTTTAACGCCCCTCTTTTACTGTTTGAGTAACCCACATAACCAATATGCTTATTGACCCAATTATAAAGGAGCTTAAGATTGTTGTATTGACTATTGCCGACTTTTGCTATAGATAATGCTTGCTTGACAATCTTGTTAGGAATATTGTATTTTCTTATTTGAGCATCATCACGCAGACTTGAACTGGTATTGCTTGAGCTTGTTTTGCTTGCAGATTTGGTTCCAGAAGAAACAGTTTTTGAGTTGCATTCATCATATTCAGTAATGTAACCCCATTTTGCAATCATTTCCTTGCTAGCTTCGCTAGTTGCAATGACATTTCCTTCGTAAGTAACAGTTCCTGCTGTGATAATGTCTGTTGAATCATACTCCTCATTGTAATCGTAAGCATTTGTGAAAGTGTATCCTTTTTGCTGCTCATCAATATATTTGAATATCAATGTTCCAGTTGCATCAACGGAACATCTGACTTCATATCCTGCTTTGTGTTCAAGCCAGCACAATTGCATTGCAATGTCCCATATGCTTGTCTTCTCCCATTTCAAGCTTTGATGAACAATACTTGTATCCTTGATTCCATTGGTGCTGAAATCATTCTTTGACAGTTTCAATACTTTTCGCAGTATCTGTGCAGAAGTCAAGTTTGAATATGAGCAAGTAACCTTATCATGATACAATCTCAGATAACTGATTACTTCATATTCGTAATCCCCTGACAATGATTTTTTCCTTTTGTATATTTGCCCACCGAAATCCTTGAAATTCGCTGATTTGTAATAGATTCTGTCAGCTTCAAATAACTTGACTGGGCTTTTGAAAGATAACAATGATGCTTCCTCACGGTTCCAGTCAATGCTAGCATCATGGAAGGGAATGCTATTGAATTTCGCCGTTCCCCTTGTTGTGCTATGACTGTAATATAATTTTCCAATCATTCTTTAATCACACCGTTGTTATTTTACAGGATAATTATACTTTTTCTGCCAATAGGAACGAGTATTTTTATCCCATTGTCCAGTCACCTTGTTCTTATTCGCTTTCTGAAGGCTTTTCACCGCCTTTTCGGTGTAAACAGCATAAATCCCATCGACTTTATATCCCTTGTAATAACCTTTTGATTGCAGGAACTTCTGAAGGCTTTGAACACACTTTTTCGCAGAACTACCTTTTTTCATTGTTCCGCAGGTTCCAAGTAGGTATTTAACATTACTGCTCAAGTTATTTGTTGCAGTCTTTGTCACAGTCTTCTTAGTAGTATTCTGATTTGAATTCTTAGTGACAGCTTTTCCCCAAACACGAAAAGTTGTCTTTGTGACATTGAATTTTATTATTTCTTGAAACTCCCAGTCAATGATATAATTTCCTGCCGTGTCCTCAGTATAATCCATCTTAGTGCAGATGTAATTCCCATCAATGTTGCTAGCTGATTCGCTAGTCAAGACGGCAGATATTTTATTATAAGTTTTTGCTAAATGGATGTAGTCATTGATTCTATGACCTCTTCCATGAGGTGACTCTTGATCGTGCTTGCAAATGCTCTTGAAGGATAATGTCTTTGCATCTCTGCTTACAAGGCTAGTATCTGAGCCTTCACCACCAACATAAGGGCTTGTATGAAAGGCCTGATTAGTCTTGATATTAATCTCTTCAATTATATTGCTTAGATACATTCCACCAAATACTATATGAGACATTATACATCACCTCTTAACAAGCTTTCACGGACAATATAATCATTGACCTGTTCAACAATGTATTCTCCAGCCTCTTTGTCGATTATGCCATTGAAATCGAAAGTGTTATTGTTGTTAATAACAGTCTTATTCATATCCCCATTGGAGAAGGATTCGTTCAATGTCCCATCAAATTCAAAGCTCGGAGTGTAACCAAATGATTCAGTACCAGTGAATCCAAAGCTCGGAGTGTAACCAAATGATTCAGTACCAGTGAATCCAAAGCTTGGCATATTGTTTCCAATCCATTCGATGCCTTCCTTTATGTCATTGTAGATTCCACTTATTGTATCCCAAGCCTGAGTGAACGGTTTTGTCAATGCATTTGAAACACCACTAACAGCACTTGTCACCTTGTTAGGCAAATCTCGCAATTTATTATGCACATCAGTTACTAGCTTGCTTGCTTTGCTTACAGTATTTGTAATCCAACTTGTCGCTTGAGTAATGAATACAGACAAGACATTTCCCAATACATTATTGACAAGCCCAGATAAAGGATTCAAGTTTGCTATTACACTTGTGACTAATTGCAGAATCTGCAAAGGAGTCATAGCCTGCAAATCCATAAACCATTGAACAAGATTATTCCACAACCCAACAAGATAATCCCATACCTGCTGAGCAACATTCGCAATAACACCTATGAAACCCCACAACGTGCCTATCAATCCATCAATGCTTGCACGTACAGTTTCATTATTATTATACAAGTACCATAGAACTCCAGCTACTGCCAAGACAGCACCTACAACAAGTAACAAAGGCAGCAATACAGCTGATTCACTAATTGCCAATGCCCAGTTGCTCGCAGTAGCGGCAATCTTCGCTCCAAGACTTGCCTCATTCGCAACAGTCTCTGTCGCAGTAGCCGCAGCATTAGCCTCTTTCGCAATTGCATTCGCTTCCTCAACCGCAGTCTCTGTACCCATCACACCAGCAAGAACAGTCTTCACACCAATCCAAATTGATTCACTATTCCTTATAGTGTCAATAGCTGCACGAGCACCACCCATTGTGGTTGCCAATTCCTTCAACCCCTTTATGGTCATTCCGAAACTGCCAACCTGTCCGATGAAACCCATTATGCTAGCCATAGGAGACAATACTCCACTCATCTTCAAGGTGACATCATCCCACGCAGCACCAAACTGCTGAGTAATGGTCTTATGCTCCGCTTCCTGATTGGCCAAAGCCTGCAAATTACCTTCATACTGACCAGTCACATCACTAGCATTGGCCAAAGCACCTGCTTCCATATCCAAGCTCTGCTCTATCGCTTGAATATCACCATTATTCTCTTTAAGCACATTAGACAATGCACTACCCATCTTTGAAACACTAACACCACTCTCAGACAACTTGTTCATAATCAATACAGTCTGATCAACACTCAAACCATACTCATTGATTGTTGAAGCCTGTCTTTTCAATACTGTGGATAATGTTTGTGCTCCACCATTCACATTAGCTTCAGCATATGCAATTGCATTGAATGCGCTAGGCAGTTGATTTGCCTCTATGCCCATACTCCTCAATCCTTGAGTAAGGCCCAGTACATTTGTGTAGCCCATTTGAGTAGCATCATTTATCTTATCCATGTTTGTTGCGGAATCGCCTAGTTGGTCTGCGCTGACTCCCATCTGATTCAAGGCATCAACATAAGCCATTGCCTCATCCTTAGGGAATGTCGCATTACTTATGTTTGCTATGAGGTCTGTCATTTGTGGCTCTGCCATTCCTGCATTTGTGGCTAACTGTCCAATGCTGATTGCTGCATTGTCCATGTCTTGAGCCATGCTTTCGGAACTTGAGCTGATTCCTTGTATCTGTTGACCTACACTTAGGAGCATTCCACCTTCCAGCACTCCCATGCTGCTGGATAAGTCATCGGCGCTGTTGGTTGCATCGTTGAGGCTTTCGGATAATTCTTCAGCGTTGCTGCTTGCCTCGTCAAGACTGCTGCTGTCAACATTTTCAAGGCTGTCGGATAAGTCATCTGTGCTGCTGCTTGCAGTATCTGCACTTGTGCCGAGGTCTTCGATGTTGCTACTGTCTATGTCTTCAGCAGCTTCGCTCACTTCTTCTGCACCTGTGACTAATTCGTTGAGACTTATCTTTGCCTCTTCAAGTTGCCCTGTCTCGACATTGAAATTTATGTCTATATCAAATTCAGGCATTTTCTCTCATTTCTCCCTTTTTTTATATTTTTCCCATTTCTAATCCTTTTCTACTGTTTTTTTATTATTTTATATATACTGGGATTACTGGTTTTTGTCTATAAAAAAAATGCCCATTAAAATAATTAAAAAAACCAACTAATCAAAATTAACATAAGAATTTGTTTTTTAAAATAATCAGTTGATAATTCAATTAAATTAATAGGCATAAAATAGAGGCGATAAAAAAATGGCACATAGGTCCAAAAAAAATGAATTAATGAAATAAATAAAAAAAAATAGTCTTCAATACAAAATTAAAGGCTTCTTCTTACTACGCCACTTTCGAATCTCCATATTAATAATCTTAAACGCAAGAATCTGAAACACAGTCAAATTCTTCCAATCATCCAAAGTAATCGTTAAAAAATTAGAATCCACCCAATGAGTAATATATCTCAATTCTCCCTTCTCATAATCAAGCAGATTCTCTAAAACTTTTTTTGCTTATTAAATTGAGCTTGATTCAAAGTTATACCAGAAACTTCCAAACACTTATAAGCCAATTCAATAGCAAGACCCCCAGTAAACAAGTCATTAATCTGCTGCTTTGTGAATTGCGAATTATCATACTTGTTCAGAACACACTCATGCAACAAATCAGTATTAAAAGCAACACTCTGCACATTGCTAGTGTTTGTAATCTTTGTGAACTTTGCCTGACTAATAGGCCGTATCCTGACATGAATAATAGTGTCCTTATAAGTAACGTCCACATCCTCATAATACTCATTGTCAAGAATCTTCTGCTCTGTCTCTTTGATTAAATCTTCAAGATTAACTTCCTTCATACACAAAATCCTCCCAATCCATGTATAAAATAATAAAAAAAAGTAGAATTTTTCAATGATTACAAAAAGTGAAAAAAACTGTAACCATCAAAAAATTTAATCTAAAAAAAAGTGTTTTCTTATAACGCTTCAGCATTACGAACAAGCTTGTCAACAACCAACTCAAGCTTCTGACTAATACCATCGCTTGGTGACCAGTCCTCCTCATCACCATTCACAGTCACGCCAGTACCGATAATGATTTTCCTATATGGAACTCCACCGTTAGTGTAGCTTGTTCCGCTGCAAGTTATGCTTTCAATATTGTCGGAGTTCAACTTGTTTTCAAGTTCAACAGCTTCCGCAACACTTGAAGGGAAATATAAACCTTCAATGCTAATTGTTCCACCAGTATTTCTTGCTCCAGTTGTGACATCCCCATTGAAGGTCAATGTTGTGTTGCTGTCACGGTTCTTTTTGCTTGAGACCTTTGTAGCATACAACAATGGTAAACCATCAATGTTGATTTCCACATCAAACAATTCAGCACTCATAATCTAAGCCTCCTCATAAGCGGTAATTTCCAAGGTTACATCAAGTCTCAAGACACGTATAATGTCAGGAATGTACAATTTCAAGTTAGCCTTGACCTTGTCAGTTTCCAAGTTGACAAGATTATATTCCATATCAACAAGGAATTTGTTCTGAATAGCTAATTGCTTTTCAGCTTCAAATTTACCTTTGATGCTGTCCCTTGTCACATTGTTATTGTCATCACCTAACCAGTCTTCAAGAGTCAACCTTTTTATCATGTAATTTTTGACTCTCTCGATTTTCATATCGTAATCCGCAGGAGTGATGTTAGATAAGCATTGGATTGTTTGCAATCTTCTATTCTTGTATTTTGTGGTGTGGAAACCATTGTCCAATAAGTCTTGCCAGTCAATGTCTTCAGTAGTAGGGAACTTGTCCTTTGAATTTTCTCCCATTAACTCATCATAGACCTTAGCAGTTTCTGACTTGTTGGCTGGTCTTCCTGCTGTATATGCAGCGTGCCAGCATCCACTACTTGCAATGTTCAATGCTGCGCTAGCACCATTGAGCTTGACTGGAGTGACAACAGCCTTGAACACTCCACGATCATTCCATAACTTCTTGAACTCTCCTAACAATGTAGTTGTAGCATTGCTTGTCAAGTCAATACCTGTGATTACACCGAATGGTTTCTGTGCCTTGAACATATCATTTTCAAATCCTTTCAGGGTCTCCCATACTGGATTCAAAATATAAGTTGTTTCATTGCTTACAGTTGTGCTGGTTACCAATGTGGTATTGTCTGCAATTGTCAAAATGTCAAAGTCCTCTTCAGCCAAAACTTTTGTAGCTGCAAGAATATCTGCATTAGTAATCTCAGGAGTCAATGACCCATTCGCATTAGTGTTTACGATTGTAATGCTTTCCGCCCCAGTACTCTTTCTGAATCTGCCAAACAAATAGTCAAGACAGTAAAAACTAATGTAAGTGTCTGGAACTGGGTCTAAGCTTTTGTTAGCAATGCTATTATCATCAATTGTACGGTATGCACCTTTCAAATCATCTCTTGCTTTGTCATAACTTGTATACACATTGACTCTTGTAGATGCAGCTGTAGTTGGAAATGCTCCAATGACAGCTATTTTCCCAGCAGCACCGTATCCTTGTTGCTGTATCTTCGCAACATCGTAAACTTCAATATGAGGCTCAATATTCGCCAATCTTAAAACCTCCATAATCTTCTAGTAATTTATCAAATTCCTTTTGACTTTTAATATCAATCTTCAAATTATAGATTAGCTTATGCAATCCATCACGGAAATAAGGCTCAACACCTTCTAAAGCCTTAATCAAGTCAAAAGGAGCATCAGATTTCTCCTCTTCAATCTTCTTAACTTTCTTTGCCATATAAATCTACACCTTCTTATCTATACCCTTAAGGTGTAAGTCATCAGTAGTAACATAAATATCAAGATCGCCCAACTCAACCTCAGAGATTATAGCAGGGTCTTCAGTCATGTTATTTGATTCCATTTCGTTCAACTGGATTATCATATGCAATCCCTTGAGTGTGTAAACACTCCCATACTCGTAAGTAATGTTCCTGAAACTAATATGCCTACGCTTGCAAGTCACATTAGTCTTAAGAACTTCCTTAATGTGCTTCACAACAGTACGCAAGTATTGGCTAGCTTCAATATAATTCGTATTCTTTGTTTTTACGAATAAATTGACTAAGGCCTTGTACTCGGTGCTGTTAAAAGTATCCCTTACCAATTCCAAATCCATATTCGCAACATAAATCGTATTTGATTCCTCAGCAGGCACACTCCTGTCAATAAACTTAATGTTGAATTCCTTAATGAAAGGGTCATCACTATTGACAAGAATGTTATATATTAAAAAATCGCTTGTCAAGTCTGTATCAACCATCAAACAAAACACCCACCATAAAAATTTTCTTTTTTTACCTGAATAGATTACTCATGAACTCATTGACAATGTCCTCAACATTCTGCATAGTCAAGTCAATACTTGGCTGCACGAATGGGTCAGCATCAACAGCTTTGCTCTTCTTAGCAAAAACCACATCGCCGCTAAAATAAGGACCTGTCCACCATCGCAACCACTTTGCATTAACTGGAAAAACTTCACGTCTTCCAGTTTCAATAGCCAAAGGATACGGAAAACCATCAACGCTCATGGCAGTATTGCCCACTAAGTATTGAGCGTTCCCATCCTTGGATATGTCAACACTATTCATCATCATACCAGTGAATTTGTGCTTCATGCCGATAATCTGCTCCTGATGACTTTGTAAACTTTCACTCACAGCCAAAGCCATGTCATCACTAACAGTTTCCAGTTCAGATTTCTTGCTTTTCAAATCACGAATAACATCATCAAAGCAAATATTAGTGATTTCATCTGATTCCATCAAGTCAATTGCAGCATCAAGCCCTTCAATCCTAGTGTTCACCTTAACAGTAGTTGTGATCTCAGGTATAAATCCACTCATATTATCCAAACGTTGCTATTGTTATTGTTGCGATTTTCACGGAAACTGCTCAAACCAGTAATGCGCTGATTAATGAACCCCTTGAGAATATCAATAGCCTGCTTGTATAGCAAACCACCGTAACTCTGAATGTAAGTGTCTTCCATGTCCTCATTATTAACTCGGATATTGTATTTGTTCCATATGTCACTAGCTGCTAGCATACAGACTCCTTGAATATAGAACTCTGCTTCTGATTCAGTCAAGTCATCAATGTTCATTCGATTGCAATACATCAGACTCTTGTTATAGCTGCTATTGAAGAAATCTTCCAATTCCTTGCTTGTGATTCGCTTGTTTGGATTGTCCTTATACTCTTCAATATTAGTTATGAAAGGCTGTATGGTATTGCTTTCAGTAGTTTCCGTTTCTACTTGTTCATTCTCATTATTTTCAACTGGTGTTGGTGCTGGTGTTGGAGAATATATCGCCCAGCCATCTAGATAACTGAGTATCATATCCTGTATATCTTCTGTATATGTAACACTATTCACTTTTTAACACCACACAAAAAAAATTAGAAAAAAAGGATTAGGAAATTCTAATCCTTCATAAAAAAAATTTTTTTTATCCGTCACCTTGTTCCGCTGCAACTAAAGCAACAGTAAATGACTTATGATTGCTGCGGAATGCTAAAGTCTCAGTTTTTGTAGTGTAACTATCAGCAGATATGGTTGCGGACTTGTCCTCAAAAGTCAAATTAGGGAACTCCGCTTTACCATCGCTATCGGTTGTCTTTGTTGTTTCACCGATTACAACACTTGCCCCTTCAATTGGAGTAGGCTCATCCTCAGAATCAGTAACAGTAACTGTCAAGGTTCCGACAGGAGTCAATGCAATAGTGAAACTGGATGCACTACCTACAGTAATTGTTGCAGTCTTGTCTTGGAATCCAGTCTTTGTGATTGTCACGCTAGCGCTACCATCAGTCACATCCTCATAATGGGCCTTACCATTTGCATCAGTAGTTGTACTGTTTCCACTAATGGTTACAGTAGCGCCTGAGACAGCATTTGTACCATCTGTGACTATAACGTCAAAGTCACTATGATTGACTGGGGGTGTAATCAACATCCGCATATAATACATCTTCAGCGAATATGATCGCAACGTCAAACATCACATCAATACTGGTGAGATAAGATTTTTTCTCAAGCACATAAGCGGATTCGGATTCCATATCCATTACAGGACCATATGCAACGGAATCTGGGTTCATTATGATAATTTCATCAGCATATGAATTTACTGGATTGTCAAGTGCGTCAAGTTGGATTACTTCACGGCCTCTTAACATAAGGTTTCCGTTATCATTAAAGAATAATCTGTCTCCACCGTCAGTTTCCCTTTGTGCTGCTTCAGCAATCAAGATGGATTCAAGTTTACTGGAAACGTAAATGTTTGCCTCTTTACGTTTTCCACCTTGAGCGGTATATGCTTGGAGCATTGCATCGATTTGAGGGATTACTTTGTATCCAGTTCCTGCGTTGATTGGTGCCCATGCAGGAGTGTGGCCTGAGGTGGTGTCATCATAGTAACCGTATTTTCCAAGCTTGTATCCTGCTTTGAGTGCGTGGGTTGAAGTGTCAACGGATGCAGTTGCAATCTCATCCAATTGTGCCAATATACCTTTCAATGCGTGAATACCTGCTGCATCAGCTTGAGTGTTTTTACCGAAGATGGCAATTTGCTCTGCGCTGAAAGCAACGGAAGGTACAAGCAAGGACTCATATTTGGATATAAATCCTTCTTTTTCAATGTTAGTTTTCAAAAAGGTTTTTGGAATGTAAGTGTAAGCTGTAAATGGTTGAGCGACAAGGGTTTGCTTGAGAAGTGAAGGAGTGGTTTCGGTAACATCAGACAGTTTGTCGATTTGAGTTCCTGCACCGCTTGCTCCAGACAATTTCATCATGTTCATCAAGTTAGCCTTGACACGTAATTGTTGGATGTCTTGGGTTTCCCCTTCCATTTCAACATATCTCAAAGCGCTTAAAAGTTCAGCTTCCTCTTCCAATCTGGTGATAAATTCAGTTGCTTGTCCAGCCATTACCCCATCAGTAGCTACGCCACTTGATTGGATGGTTTTAGCCCATTTTACAATGACTGGCTTGTTTGCGTCTATATCGTTCGCAGTTATCATACTTTTGTTCTCCTAAAAAAAAATAAACTTTGAATAAAAACTTTGTTCAAAAAAATTTTAAAAAAATTAAACAATTAACATTACAAAAAAACAAAACCCCTAGGATTTCATTTTTCGTGTTCAACAACACTATACTAAAGGTTGAACACTTGTTCAATTCAAGATTCTACTTTTATGCCTAATGCGTTTTCCAGTAATTGGATCACGATTAGTTGCTTTGTAGAACTCTTCACTGACATTCACAGAATTCTCTACATTATTCACATCAATCTTGGAGGACTTAGTAATCACAGGCTCATCAGCGACATCAGCAGGATTGACTTCCTCATCAAGAGTATTCTCAAGCCCTACCAATTCATTAACCTTATCCTCGATAACTTGGATTCGGTTTTCCAATGCTGTTATCCTATCCTCTTCGGTTGTTGCTTCAACTATGTCTTCTGCTTTCTGTATTTCAGTTTCTTCAGATTCTGTTTCTTCAGCTTCAATGGTCTCTTCAGATTCCTCATCAGATTCCTCTTCAGCTTCAGAATTCTCTTCTTCATCTTCTTTCTTTATTTCAGATTCATCAGCAGGTGCATCTTCCGCAGCAACAACTTCCTCTTCAACAGTAGTAACCGCTTCAGTTTCACCTTCAGCCTCAGCCTCTTCAATAAGACTCTTAAGCTTATCAATCAAACTCATGCTATTATCCTCTTTGATTCTTGATTCTGATTCTTTTTGACTTTTCTGTATATATGAATTATAATCCATTATCTCTAAACCAACACCATTAGCAGGCTTTTTCACAAAACTAATATATAGGGGGATTAAGCAATCCTTGTCCTTGAGTTGTGAATAAGTGGCCTCATGGGGCAAGTTTAATTTCAACTGACAGGACTTCTTGATTCTATTGTACAGACTGACTCCTCCAAACTCGTGCTGCAACAATAGGTCCTGCACATCAGGATTATCCACTCTTATAATACCATTCCAAGAGCCAATTGGAACTTCAATTCCAGCAATCGTCTCGACAGATTTGCTGATATAATTCTCCATCAGACTAACCTCTTCCAATGGAAGGTTGTCATGCTGGATTTCAAATCTGTTCTGATTGTTGAAACTTGTGAATATCCTCTTAATGTCCACGGCATCCAATGTGTCTCCATCGGAGTCCTGCACTCCATTCTGTATTACACAGATTTTCACATACAGAGCTTTTTCTTTGTTTAGCATCATATTATCATTTCCGACCTCCTCCACCAAAAACTTTAGACGTAGATTCAATTGTTTTTTCATATATTTTTGGAGGAAAAAATATTCTCTAAACTTTGTTTTATCTCAGATTATCAAAGAACCCATCAATTAAAACAATAGGACTAAAATCCCTTTTTATTTAAATCGATTGACTCTTCAACAATTATGAAAGATAAGAATTAAACAATAAATTATCAAATAAAACATATACATTAATTCACATTGATTTCATATGAACAACCACAATTGCAGATATTGCTGCAATTATTATTATCATTCTCAATATCATGAGGGAACCTCAAATAATCAGTAATCCCATTAGTCTCATTCACAACAGTGAACTTCTCATACAAGCCAACAGTCTCGCCATCCATTTCACTATGCCTTGTTCTCTCAAGCCTTGACCAAATCCAAGTCTTAGTCTGATTCAAACTACCATTCCCTTCTCTCTGGCTTTGGTCATTCGCTATCTTAGCAGCCTCAAAATCTGCGCTGCTCAAACGGTACTTTTCAAGGTCACGTGACAACTGGTTCAACTCCTTAAAGGAATATTCTCTGCCTTTATAATTCTGTCCACTAGTCAAGGCCTTTTCCAGTATGTCTTTTCGGCTGACAGTACGAGGAACCTTATTAACGATTTCCTTATACTTCGCAATGTCCAGTTCAGCCTCCTTCAAGGTCTGCTCAACATACTCAAGATTCTTGTTAATCCTTTCAATCTCAACATTGGTAATCTTGTCACCAATCTTCTTTGAAGCATTGTACTGCTCCATCTTAACAATATTATCCTGAGTCACCAACGGACTCTTCCTTAGTAATCTATCAAAATCAACATAAGTGGCCATAAGGTTCGCTTGTCCAATCTCATTGCGCATCTTCTCTTCCTTATATGCTGGACTGGTAGGACTATCAACATCATAATCCCCATAATACAACAATATCTTCTCATCTATGGCCTGATTGTTAATCATCTGAATCTTGACCTGCAAAGGAGTGCGAGCCTTCTGAATAATAGAAATCCTCTGATTATGCAAACGGTCCTTCAATGCGAAATTATACAACCTTACTAATGTCATCTTCAACAGCTTCCAGTTTCAACATATCAACTTCATTCAATAATTCATAATAGCCATCAATTTGCCTGTATTCCCACAACTCTCGGTTGACTGTGAAATCATAATCCTTCAAGTCAATAACTTTAGTATACTCAGACAACGCAGTAATTGTCTGTTGAAGGTTTAAGATTCCCTTCTCCCACTGACTAAGTATATTGTTGATTTCGATTTCACGGCGATCACTAAATATTGGCAAGCTCATATCAACATTCACTTGAATATTATACAAGTCATAGATTAGTTCACGTATGAAAGGCTTTGCAAGATGGTTCTGGTCATTCCTTAACTCAATAGTGTAAATCTCCCAGATGCTCTGTGTCTTGTTACTGTTCATTGATTCCTTTTCTGTATTAATCATCATCCTCGCTAAGGGGATGTTGTAACAATTCAAGACTGCTTGCTCTGCCTTTTCCTCTTGACTCTCAAGGTAACCGTAATTGTCATTCTCCAACTTTGTGAAATCAAAAGTTACAGGCCTACTTGATTCGGTGAACACTACAGCAATACCATTCGTATTATCAGTCAGTTCATCGGCTATGACTTGTTCTCTTGATTTGGATTCTACTGGATTGCCGTTCTCATCCAATGTCACAGGCTTCTTTAACTGTGGCTCTAGGTTTATGTTCAATACTCCAGTCGCAATGTTACCGTTGCTGATGGTATTATAATTCTTGTCAGATATTGCAATCTCGGTAAATATTTTCTTACGTTCCTGCACCCAAACTGGAGTCGCAAAGAATTCATAGAAATTGTCTCCTCCAATGAGACTGCAATATCCAAGAACCTGATTATTATAATGGGAGAAATTAGGAGGATATATTTCTCCCATTATCCTGAAGTAATTGGTTGTAGATTGAATCTTCTGCTGCAACAAGTAATATTCATTTCCCTCAAAAGTCACACGAATAATATCGCAAGTATTGACAGGAATCTGCTTCAAGCTAAAACGATGCACTCCATAAGCATATTCCACCACACCTAAACCTGCATAACCATAATCAACCAAGGCATTATAAACCTCATCAATATTCTCCAATAAGATATTCTGTATAATCTCTAATTTCCTATCCTCAACATTTGGATCGTCTGTTGTCAAAGTGATGTCATTATATATTATGTCACTTGCCTTGATTCGGCAGCATTTCGCAACATAGCTACTATTTTTGAATACGAATTCACAATCTTTGAATGGTACTGGAGGCTTAAGCTTTATATTCTTATCTGCTTTGTCCAAGTTGGAGCCTTGAAAGTATTTGTCTTTCTTGAGATTGTCATTGACACTCTTGTAAACTGTTGCGATTTCATTATTGATTGGGTTTTGTATTACCATTTTCATTTTCACTTATTCCCCCCACTATTCCATTAAAAGTTAATTTAAATCCTAATCATAATTAAACTAAAAAAAAGATTAATTGATGGAACATATAAGGATACACTCTTCTTCACATCCTTTAATAATCTAGTTTTTTTTCCACCATTATGCTCCTATATGCCCACCAATATGAATATTAGTTCCACTATGCAATACATTCTCATGCAAATAATTATGACATAATGTTGCGCTATCAACAAGGTTCGGACTGACTTTCATTACAGGCCCTAACCTTACTGACTCATCAATGAACTCTTCCATGCAGCCACAATCCATACCTATCTTGACCATCCCATTTTTTATCATTCGCATCAATGGCCTTGCTCTCTGATATTTACTGCCCTTAGGAGTCTGCAAAACTACAGGAATGTTGAAATCCTGCAACAATTCCTGAAAATACCTTTGAGCATACAATGGCGAACCGCCTCCTTCCTGCTCAATCACTATCAAATCAGTGACTGGATAAAAAGGATTAAGATTATGCTTGGATACGAAATTATATAGCATATCCTCTGGCATACTTGATTGTGTCTGCACAAAATCGGTAATGACTTCCAAGCCATTCCTAAGATAATCATAACGGCATACTGCAAATTTATCCTTTCCTTTTCCAGCAAGGTCAATCCCAATCAGACTATAGGCAACATCATTATCTTGTAATATGAAGTTAAGTCTTTGCTTGAGTATGTCCTCTCGGTTGATAAGGTCTCCATGTGTCGGCTTGTATTTCCAGTTACCATATTTCTGGTATTGTTGACTGACATAGTCCAGTTCGTTCAAGGATTGCTCATACGCTGCCTTGTCAATGAAAGGATTGTCACGCCAATCCATCTGAATATAAGGGTAAGGTCCATCAACAAACTTCTCAACAAGATAATCATTGCTCTCAGGATTATCCTCTGAAGGATTGCTCAAGTGAATCAAGCTTAAGGGGATTTCGCTAGTGTTCCTTAAACTACGGTACATGAACTTGAGCACCTTAAGTGGCAACTCACTTGCCTCATCATTGACAACACGATCATAACTTGCACTTTTCAGTTTCTGCTTTTTCTTTTCATGGTCAAATGCCTTGAAATATATCTTGTTGCCGTTTGGGGCTTCTATGATTGGAGGGCTTTGCTTGTATTCGCATCTGACATCAGGATTAAGGCTCTCATCACAGCACCAGTCAGTCAAGTTGTCCCAGATACTGTTGGTGTCTGTCAATTCAGCATAGTTCTTTCTTGTTACAAGACAAGTGTAATCCCTATCATATGGCAAATACTGTGCAGATAATATGCTGCCTAGATATGTTTTCCCTCCGAATGCTCCTGCTCCTGCAAGCAACTGATTAAGAGTATTCTCTAGGTCATTAGCATATAATATCGCAATCTTCTGCAATCCATACGGTTCAACTTTCAAATAAGGATTCTTATACTTGCTGATTCGTTTTGTGAATACTGTCTTATTGCATAATCTTTGTGTGCTCTTGCTAAATTGTTTCAGACTAAAATCATTAGTTTCAATCCTCATTGTAATCACAAGTTTTCAAGTTCATTCGCAAGCTCTTCAAGCTCCTCATCTTCAATTCTTTCCAAATCTTCAAAAGGATTCAAAGGCTCAAACTTATGCTCAATTGTATTCTTGGATTCTAATGCGATTTTCATATGATAATTATCTTTTTCAAGGTCACGCAACAACATCTTATGCAATGTATTCGGATTGATGCTTGCAATATAATCAAACGCTTCCTTCTCGGAAATGTCTGGCAATTTAATATCATTCTCGTTAGGCAACCAACCTAATATTATAGCACATACTTGCATTTGAGTATACTTGAGACTTAAAAGACCATCAACTGTTTTGTAATCTTTTTCAATGAATGATTCATAAATTGCTTCTCTTTTTTGTCTGCATTCTTCACTCTCGACTTTACTGTCATAGGCCTTCTTGTCTCTCATGACAGCTTTCCATTGAAAATTATGACTATGCTTTTGCATTGTACTCTCTGATATGCCGAAGTGGTCGGCCAGTTGCTTAAGAGTTATGTCATCATAATGTCTAAAATAGTAGTCCCTATATTTTCTTACCGTTTTGCCTTCAGGTCTACCATTCAAACCAGTTAGTGCATAATTCCAGTAACAGTTTTCTGTCATTTTATCCTCCCCTTCTAATAAGAATTGCAACAAAACTTCTATAAAGTTCTTATAGTATGTGTATTAGTTAGTCTATTTCTTTAGATGAAAATAATGAATAAGATAATAATTAAATTGTTGAATAAAAAAAATAGAAGCAATTGGTTAAAGTATTGCTTTAATCAATCACTTCTTTAATGATTCTTTTAATAGATTATGAAAGTAATAATCAGACTTATCACTATGAAAAATCCTAACAGGAAACATGATCCCATAATTCCTGTTAATCCGATAATGTCAACAAGTGTGATTCCTAATACTAAAGTCAATATTAATGGCAAGCATATTATTGCTAAGAATCCTAATGTTACTCCTAAAAAACTGAACTCTAGTAAACCTAACATTTTTTTATCCTCTCCTTTGAAAAAAAAATTAATAGAAAATTGTTATAGTATGTAATTTGCAATAATAGTCAGAATAGTAGTTATGACAGGAACACCTAGACCAATAATCCATTTAAGGTTGCTCCAGTTAGTTTTTAATTCCTTTAATTCTAGTTGTAGGCTAACTATTTTTTTGTCGGTTTCCTTACGATTGTCTTTTATGGCGTCCATGGTTGTTGATATGCTTGTCAGGTTCAGATTGATAACATCGAGCTTGTCTCGTAGATGATAATAGTCTTCATCTACTTCATGCAAATGCTCTTTCTTGTTCTCTAGCTTTGTCTCGATCGCCGACAGTCTGGCTTCTTGTTTGCAGTAGTCATTATCACAGTAATGTTGTTTTTTATAGTCATGTGTCGGCATCAATAATCACTTATAAAATAATCAATTAAAAAAAATAACCAACCAGTAAAAAAAGTTTTTTACTAGTTGGTCAAAAACATAGGTAATTAATTTGGTATTTGATTGCAATTTAATAGGCTTTTTATCTTTTAATCGTCTTTTTCCTTTTCTTAGGAAAAAAATGTAAATGGATTTGTTAAAAAAAAAATAGTAGTGTTCTTTTACCCCAAAATCCTATTTTTTTTTATTAGGTTAACTGAAAAAAAAAGAATATTTAGGGTAAAAAAAGACTGAAAGAAAAAAAATATCCCCAATAGGAAATTTAATTAATTTATTTTTGTGCTGTAAATCCTAAAAAACTTTTATATAAGATGGTAAAATAATGTGTCCCATTTTATGAATAAGAAAATAAAATTATTAAAAACGAATCTATAAATTATAAAACTATCAAAAAAGAATACGGATAAAATGAAATGTTCTCCTAAAAAATGTGAAAAAAATGGTCGATAATCAAAGGTTATTAACTATTTTTTAGCAGCAAAAAAAATTTTATTATTCTTTCAGTCTTTTTTTACCCTCCTAAAATTCTCTTTTTTTGGATAAAAAAGTAAAAATCCTTCTAAAAAAAAATAGAAACTCAAGGCACTTCAATGAAAATTAAACAATGATACAGATAAACTATTTTATAGAAACTAATTCAACAATAAAGAAATTCAATAAGACATGATAAAAAAAATATTTCAAAATAAAAAGTGTTTCCCCTTTTTTTATCAGGATTTTTATCTTTTCTTATCCAGAGTATATATGGAGAAAATAATGTTTTCTCACTATTAGTGTTATGAAAAAAAAGAAATAAGTTCGTATAATATAGAATAAAAAAAATAGTTAAAAAAAATAATTAAAAAAAGATTTTACCTAAAATCAATCATAGGCACACAAACACGAACAGACCTATCCTCAAAAATCCTATCACTACACTCAAAAGGATAAGCAATACACTCATAACCCTTAACAACACCAACAGTCTGCAAATCAAACAAAATATTATTAACCTCCATCACAGTATACCTAACCTTACTATCATCAAAACGCTCAGGATAATGCCGTCTCCATTCCCTCAAAATCCTATCCAAACACCAATACTCCTCAATAAAGAACTGGTCACAATCAACCATAACACCCTCATACTCTCTCTTAGCCAACAACCAACCAATCTCAGACTTCAAAGCATAAATGGTAGATTCCTTTGCAGGCTGCTCCTCAAACTTTCTCATTATTCCCCTTAACTCCTCAATAAATGATTCGCAAGTGTCATGATCATCTACTCCTAAAAAGTTAACATTCAGCACCATATTGCCCTTGCTATTATCAATCATAGAATTCTCCTCTCTTTCTAAAAATGGAAATCTATTGCAGTAACCATATAAAACCCAGATAAATAATTTCTTTGAAGTTCATCTAACTTGTCACGAAGATTATACACTTGATGAAATTTATCCGAAATATCCTCAAATACCCTATCTTTCACATAAACCACACTATCTTTTGAATATTTTTCACAAAAAATAATATAACGCCATACATGAGTAAGTGATTCAATGTTCTCAACGGTTCTATCAACATCCAACCGCTCGAAAGGCATAATATTCCTATACTGCCCATCACGGCTAACTAAAAAATTAACATCCTCTGCAAACCTATGCTCATTCACAATAGTGTAAAAATCCCATAAATCATAAGGATTATCTATATTCCCATAGCCCTTGCCATTAATATATATATTTAACCAAGCGTTAGGATTTGCCCAATCATAATAGTCTTTTATGAAAGATATTTGCCTTGGATCATCAGAAGGCAAGTTCTTAACTTCCTCATATTTTTTTAGAACATCATAACTGTGTTTGTATAGCTCAAAACAATATTCAATTGAGTTACCATATTTCTGTTTTGTTTCTGCGTAAGTATGTTCTGAACGATATTGTAATATCTCTAAAGATTCATTCCGTCTATTTTGATAATGTTCTTTTATACAATTCAATGCTGATTCAATATCCTCTTCAGGTATAACTAAAGAAAAAACACACCTGTTATCAAGTATCTTATCAGGCACGGTTTTGTCTATTTCTTGATAAGGATACATCACATCCTTTAATTCAATATCCCTTGGATATATTACTAATGCTTGATTATGCAACTTTATTCCCCCATTATTATTCTCTTTTTTAGTTCAAACTATTCTGTTCCCTTGAGCATCTTCATTCTCATAGTAACTCAATCCATTCTCACTTAATCTTCGTTCTAGGAATCTAATCCTTCTTAATCTCATCTTATCAAAACTTTCAAATGATTTTCTGTCTTGGATTCTGCCTTTTTCACAACTTTTGCGAGAACTACGAAGTATAGTATTAGATTCTTTCAACTTCTTATTCATATCCTCTAATTCCTGCTTATCATTTCCTAAGTTCACCATATACTCTGACAAGCCATCTATTTTCTTATGTAATTCATTGCAAACTTCAACTTGAACCCATTTCCCACTTTCATATAATTTTACTTTATCTTGCAATAAACTGTTCTCTTCTGCTAACTGATTAAGTTTCTTTTCAATATCCTCCCAAGTAAGCAAACTTTCTCCTTGTTTATCCTTCATCTCCCAGATTTCATCATCATTTCCATAGCTTCTCAATTCAAATCTTTTTTCACTCATCTCTTCAATACTCCTTCTTTTTCATCATATATTAACAAACTCAAAAGACTTTCTGCATTCTTTCTCTCAATTTCAATAGGTTTAATGGAAAGGTCAATAGTAGGTTTAATTGAAAAGTCAATAGGCATTTTCCGAACCAATACCATATGATTACAGTTTGAGCAATATAATGATATTGTTTCGTTGTTTTGATGATGATATTCCATTTCTCCATCACACTTTGGACAAGGATATTTTAATCGTTTTTCACCCATTCTTTTCCTCCTTGAAATAATACAGTAACTGCAAAAACTTATCAGTCTTGGATTTCAAAGGAATACTCATAAAACAATCATACTCAGATTGAGTCAAAAAAACACCTTTGCTAACAACAGCAGCACCACGATCACTAGGAATACAGGAATCCTCAAAATCAAAATCATAAGACTTCAATAAATGACTTGTCAACTGATGAAAATCCCTGCATCCGAGACCATCAAGGAAATCAATTTCATCTTGACTCAAACGAACTAAAATATTCTTATTAGACTTTTCAAAATCCCAACTCTTAGTTGATTTATAGAATTCAAGCATCTTTTCAATGAAAATATCCCAAGTCCCATTAGTAAAAAATAAGACTTGATATAAATCCTTGAAATAACTATCCAACAAATCCTCCCTATAGACAAGTTCAACATTTGTAGAGATAATCTTATTAAAATAAAATAATGTTAGTTCACTTGAAAAGCTTCTTGCCTGATAATCCTTCAGGCCTTCGGATTCCCTAGCAAAATAATAACATCTTGCTAGGAATATGTCCTCATCCTCTTCCCAGTCAAGTTTCAGATCGCTGCAATTGTCATGCATATACTTTTGCAAATCAGGTATTTGTATGAGATCAAAACTTTCAAGTTTGCTGGTTGATTCAGTCAAACAATCCACCAACCTTGATAATGTATTTCTCCCTTTCAAACTTCATATTTAATTCCTCCAAAATATTATATAATATTAAGTATGTTTACATAATATATAAAATTATCTAAAAAGTTTAAAGTCAAAAACATGAAAAAAAGTTTTTGGAAAAAAAACTCATCATATCCGTAAACGCCTACGCTGAGCAGACACACTCACAGCCTCATCCTTAAAATTATCCTTCATATGATAATTCGAATCCGTGCCCTTGCTGCCCAACTCAGTCAAGTTCTTACAACGAGTATTGAAATATCGTTCAGACCTATTACGCTTATTAATGGAATTGCGATTGCTCTCCAATTTCGCCTCATTCCTGCAATAATCAGAACAATATTTAGTGTTCCTTGACTTTTTCAAGTACAACCGTCCACACCAATTGCATTTCCCTAGAAACATTATAATCAATTCTTGACACGAAATGTTATGCCCTTCTTTCTAGTGTTCTCCTCAATGATAACATCCTTCAATATTCCTTGTCCCCTATGAACATCATGCTTGACCAGTTTGACAATGAACATCTTAGTAACTGCACGGCTTCTGCCTAACATCTTATGCTGAATTATGAAATCCACTATCTCAGCTGAAGTGAACTTCCTGTTAGGATTTGATTCAAGCAATGTTTTAATAATATACTTGACTTTTGTCCCAACATAGCAATGCTGTCTATCTTGAATTACCAAATCGTTCAAGTATTCACATAAATTTTCAGCTGTTTCCATATTGCGTACTGCAAAAGTGTTTTCAACTCTCTCAGGGTCTGAAACACATATCCAGTTCTCTAGTATTTCCTTATCACCTTCAAAATTGACAATGTCAACTGACTCTATTATGAACATAATTTCTAATCCTCCTTGATTTCCACATTCTCATCTACTAATATAACAGTATTCCAATATGCTCTTTCAAGCAATGCAGGGTCTTTCAATTTCAGTACCTGAGGATTCACATATCCGCTTCTGCCTTTGCCAGCCATCACACAATCCACGATCATCTCCAAGACATCAATCAGATTAACATCTAAAGGGCAGTTGCTGTTCAAGTGATGCCTTTCTTCTGAAATATGTTTCTGATACCATTCTTTGTTGATAAATTCTTCACCAGTATAACGTGCCAATACATTATCTGCAAACTCATCGAAGTATTTTTGTTTTGTATAGTCATGAACACATCCCCTATCTATTATTTTGTTTGCTAGGAATTGCATTCCATCTGTCACATTGCTGATATGTTCAACTGTTGCGATTTTTAGGCTTTCGTGATTCAAGTTTTCGTCTGCTGTTCTGCTGTCTGCATTTCTTGTTCTTTTAATCTCAATCATCCAAATCCTTCCTTAATAGTAGTTCTATAATGCCATCCTCATTATCCTCTTCTATCCTTTCAATATCATCAATATCTTCTTTAATACTATCCAAGTCTGCTCTTATTCTTCTATATCGGAATAGCTCAAATTTTAAACTGCGATTTTCATTTTCTAATTCGTTCAATCTCTTAACAGCATCTCTCTTAGTGTATGTGCCATATGTGCTGAAGTATCGTATTTCGCCCTTTTCAAGCCTCCAATACTCTTTTTTGAACTCTATTTTCTCTTTATTACTCATATTCCCATCTTTTTAGCAAATTTTTTTAAATTATCATGGCCAGCAATGCAATCTTTGATTCCATTTTCAAGTCGCAAACATCTTGTGCTGTAATAATCTAAAGTAATTTTTGTGTTCATTACACGATTTTCTGCATTTTGTAAATCAGCTCTTACAAATTCTGACTCGTTTAGTAATTTGAGTATTCTTTCATTGCTTATCGGTTTGCCATATTCACAAATTTTATCATCTCTTAATGAGAATATTTTTTCAGTCATTCTAAACTCTCCATAGGAACACTCTTCAACAATAACTTATTCAATCTCATATTTATTTCTCTTAACTCCTCATTTTCCTTATTCAAATCATTCATAATAACAACACAACCCTCAATAGTATGGATATCCTTATATTCCCCTTCTTTATCCATTACAAACTTTGCAATTTTCAAAGGAGCAACAGTAGGATTAAATCGACAAATTTCAAATCTTTTTTCAGTCATTTTTCTCCACCAGTTTCATATATTCACAATATTTACAATCACTTTCAGTTTCTTCACAATCACTTGCAGTACAGAAATAACTCCAATCGATATTTAAATCATTTTCATCTATAAAATATTCATATATCCTATTTTGTTTTCGTAACTGCTCATTCTCTTCAATGAACACTCTTCTTTTCAAATCAAGTCTATTCAATACTTCACAAGCAAGATACATATCAATAAGTTCAGTATGACAGTCTTTGTCGATTATGACAAGCCTACCCTTACTGTTGATTTTAGTGAAAAATCGTTTCTCACTCATTTGGAAATCTCCTTTGAATATAATGTAACAGTTCCTTTTCTCACATCTCGAAACATTACTGGTTTGAATGAGTTCAATTCTTTTTTCAATTGCTCATTCTCTTCTTCT